>Ga0129333_10003236_pt1 | contig 15199 bp, 16 predicted proteins | sample CPB6_08_DNA_FD_94474 | JGI IMG/M metagenome (GOLD analysis project Ga0129333, IMG submission 94474) | Freshwater to marine salinity gradient microbial communities from Chesapeake Bay, USA - CPBay_Sum_0.6_0.8_DNA | ecosystem: Environmental > Aquatic > Marine > Coastal | place: USA: Chesapeake...
ATATTATTTAATTTTTGTTCTCTGTTATTTGCTGGTGGGGGTTGTTCTCTGTTATTTGCTGGTGGGGGTTGTTCTCTGTTATTTGCTGGTGGGGGTTGTTCTCTGTTATTTGCTGGTGGGGGTTGTTGCGATTGTTGCGATTGTTGTCTGTTATTTGCTGGTGGGGGTGGCTGTCTGTTAATTTCTGGTGGGGGTTGTTGTGCGTTATTTGATGATTCTAATTTAAAATTCTGTTTTGAACTAACATTTTGAGTATCACCAACATAAATATGTATTTTTTTATCTAACTTATCAATTTTATCTAATAATCCCTGATAATCATATTTTAGATTTGTTTTAAATTTGGATTTCATTTCAGATACAACTAATTTCGCAACCATTAAATAACCGACATATTGTAATAATGTCATCTCAAAAAATACACGCAATGGATAACCCTCTTTATATAATTCCTTATTTTTTGTTATTATTTTTTGTTGAACTATATCAACAAGTGAATATACAATTCCAAGATTCGAATTATAAAAAAAGTAAAACGGTCTTATTTGTTTAAAAGTATCGTCTTTTAATTTTTTTGAAATAACATGTTCTGAAAAACCAACTGGAAATTTTCGACATTTATTAAAATCTGAAGTTATTATTTCTGAATTATTATTAGATGATTTATTTGATAAATTACTAATTGTATTACTTGTTAAATGTTCAAACTTTTCAAATTTATCTCTACCACCGAATACTCTTATCAAATCAACTGACTCTAATTGAATTATTTCAGCATTCATCATTTGTTGTTTTTCGAAAAATGGTTTTGAATAATATTGCGATTGCTCACCTGTAATCATTTTTACTCCTTTAACTTTATTAACTCCTTTTTTAATCATTGTTCTTAAATCAAGATTACTTGCACTTCTTAATGTAATTAAATTTATTAATTTTTTCATTGAACCATTATGTCCAGTCATAAATATTTTTAATTGTTTTTGTAAATCGGTAGCTCTCTTACTTAAATATAAAATAAATGGCAAAGCAAATAATAAATCCTCAGCACTATATAAGCATTTACCGTTTATTCCACAAGATTCTTTCATTTTTATTTTATATAATTTTTCTAAATCAGTTCGTTTATCAAAACTATCATTTGGATTTCTATAAATAAAATCTGGTAAATAAAAAACATTATCCCATACTAAAAATTTATTATATTTATCTTTTTCTTCTTTTATTTTTTTATCAATTGATTCAATTGTTATTTCACCTTGTATATTATATATTTGTTTCACTTGTTTAACTAATTTATCTTTTTCTTCTTGATTTATTTTATTTCCAGGAATAAAAACAGTTTGATTTTTTACAACAAGAGCACTTCTTAATTTTTCTAATAGTGGAAACTTTAATATTTGTTGTTCTATAAATTCTTTCCATCTTTTTCTTGTATCAGGCAATGTAATCGTTAAATTATCTTTATTTACTCCACCAATAGCATGTTCTTCATTTAACCAAGGAAGAACCATTATTTTAATATCATTACTATAAATCAAATCAAAATAGCTTAAAAACATGGTTTGTTGTGTCCGAATTAATTCTGAACAACAAAACATATATTCAAAATCATTTAAATTAATAATATCAGTTCCTACATTTGTTAAATAATCATGGACTTGATTACATTCATCAATTCCAACACTTGAAAGCATGCTATCTGGTGCAATTTCTGCGACGAATCTACTTTTACCAAATGTCAAATAAGATGTTGTTCCAGTTTCAAACCCTTTATTTATAATGTTTGCGCAACTCGTCGCGTGTCTTTGAAGAATAAATATTGTATTTTTATTTAAAAGTGTAAAAATATCTTTTTTCTTATCAACATTTAATTGACGTTTATTTGTATTAACTTCTTTTCCACGTAATTTATTTAAAAATGAACGGGTTCGCGGTTGTGTTTCTGCTGTTTCTGGACCTGCATGTTGTCGCAGTTGTGTTTCTGCTGTTTCTGGACCTGCATGTTGTCGCAGTTGTGTTTCTGCTTGTGATGGACCTGCATGTTGTCGCAGTTGTGTTTCTGCTTGTGATGGACCTGCATGTTGGTATGATGATGTTCTGCTTGAATTTATTGATTTTCTTGAATTTATTAAATTTCTTGAATTTATTGAATTTATTGAATTTATTGAATTTCTTGAATTTCTTCTGGGTTGTAATAGCTGTTTTTGTATTTGTTTTCTCTTATTCAATTTTTTAAATCCGATTCTACTTAAAATTCCTCCCATTTTTATAATATATTGTATATGGATATTAAAATTTAATCGACTTCTAAATTTCCAATATCGCAATCGATTTCTTCAATTTCATCTTGTTCGGCTTCTTCATCATCTTCTTTTTCAATTTCGAAAAACTCTTCTTCTTTTTCGCTATCTTGATTGAAGTCGTCCTCAACGCTATAAAAAAGCCGGTATTTCTGTTTCGATTCATCCAAATATACAATATCCAATTTAATAAAGTATGTTGCTCCCTTTATTACACTAAATGTAATAAAAATTGGCTCTCTATCACCAACTTCAATCTTTTTCCTTTTTATACAAGTATCATCGTTTCCACGGATTGTATATCCGTATGATGAAACCATATTTCTTCGAAAAATTCGTGGTCTAACTGTCAATAGCGTATCCTCGTCTGTATTGCTACGAATAAATTCAGCTGTTTTAACTGTTGTCATTTTTAATACTAATTCATATCATATTATTTTTAATTCAATTTTTATCCAGCAATTTGCCACTTATGATTACACTCTAAACAAGTGATATATTTCGTCATGGGTTCATCAATCGACCTAGTTTGTAATTCAGTATAAATACAGCGCCTTTGCTTACAGCGACTACACTTGTATTCATCAGTCGCCGCCTCCGGTTTCTTCAAATAAAGGAACTCATCATTCGCCTTCTGTTTCTCCTTCAATTTCTCCCACAATTCCGGATATAATTCTTGGGGAGTGAGATGTGGTAATCTCTCAATTTCCACCTCTCCCCGATTTATTTTCTCCAAGAGAATCATATTCTTGATATTGGATTCCGGATTTATGTTGAGAAAGAGTTGGTCCGTCTTGCGCAAATAGAGCAGTTTGAATTGGATATGCTCACAATCAAAGACTTCGCCCCTTCGCGCAAGTTCCCACTTAACCCATTCAAAAATTATACCCTCAATACGTGCCGGTAGGCTCCCGTCTTCAAAAGCGATCCGTCCGTATATTTCAACTATTTTATTACGATATTCTGGTTTCAATGTGTTCATTTTAGTTTATTATATTATATATATCAAGTTGCTTTTAATTCAATTTTTACACCTACTTAAAGATATCATAACATCTTTAAATAATAATGACTATTCAGAAAACCGAGGAAAAAACCCGATTCTATCTATCTACTGACCCCGACAACTTGACAATTCCACTTTACAAGTTTGAACAAATACTTTTCAAACTTTCAAAAACCCATCACCCGAGCAAAAATTTATATAAAATATACGGAATCGATGATAAATATATGAAAGTCTTTGATGATGGTAGCTGTTTCAATTATTGTATTAAGAAGACAACTACATCTAAACAGAATCAGGTTATAGTCAGAAAAGTAATCCAACAACAGATACACAGCGATGATTTCTCTGGTCTTCTAAAATACCCAACCGAAGAACTCTACCAAGAGATTTTCTTCCCCCTAAATGAATCTATAAACCTCGTCTTTGCTAAAATGAAGGATATTAATAATAAAAACGAACAATACACTGTCTTTTTTGAACAAAAGAAGGGGTTTTCAAATCAATCTATTGAGCAGTTCCTCTATTTGTTCGACATTTCCTAAACCACGCAAATATACATTCAAACATTGATACAACTTCACGGGGATTAATATGGAGCTCTCCGTTCTTTGCGCGAAGACTGACCTGCGCAATTGCGATAGTGGAATCGACCTGTGAATTTAAGAAATCCCCGTTCTCTTTGGATAGTTTAGTGGACTCTACTAAACTTGATATAACTTTCACAATTATTTTTTTGAGGAGGATTACTTTCTCATTATCGTTCATAGTCGTCTGGCCTTCAATTAGGCGCATGATATGAATTATTATATCGAACAAGTTATTAATAATATCGTCCGCTAATGGGTATTTTTCCTCTATTTTGGACATTGTTGATGAATAAATAAAATTGAATCCAGTTTTAATATCCAAAATTGTGGAAGACATAATCTTGATTTCTCCAAAACCTTCCTTGGACACTTTAATTGTAAAATCGATTGATTTGCTAATTTGGGTTTCAATTTGGTTATAATTTGGAATTTTAGATTCGAGAAATTGACGGAGGATAGAAAGGGCTAAATTCTTCTTTTGGATTCCAGATAATCCAACTTTTCCCTCAACTAATTCAATGACTACTCGAATAATCTCAGTTAATTCATTGTTGTCGATAACACCATCATCTAAAAATCGCTCAATAAGCGTATCTAAACATTTTTTCGATTCTTCTTCAATAACATCTTTTGCAGGAATAAGCTGAGTATCTACTTTTTCAGAATTTTCTGGTTGTTGTGAAGAAATTTCAACAGATACTGACGGAACAATTTCAACAATTGATTCCGTAATATCAACTACTTCTTTTTCGTCAGGATGTTGTGTGGTAATTTCAACTTCCGTTTTTTGTGCTGGTTCTTCGATATTTACGATAATAACATCAGTCATAAATTATTATAGGTTTTTATTTTTAAGTATTTAACAATAATTATTTTGTAATATTAAATTAATGATTAATATTGTTATTTTTCTTTTTTTAATAATTGCGCTTTTAGTAATATATTGGTTCTGTTTTGTTAAAAATCAGACGACTCCAATTCTAAAAAATACGACAAATGAGTCATTTACAGTTGCTGAAAAGAATCGCGTGTCTGGCAATTTAGAAAAATTATACAAACAAGTCAATCCCGCAAATTTTTACACGCAAAACTTTAATACTCCAAATTTTACAACTGATGTGTTAGATTTGCGCAAATTTTACGATTATGATTTACCGGCGTCTAAACCATCCAGTTCGCCGACGGATGAAAAAACTTCCGGAAATAATGATGGCGATATGTTTCGCAAAGCAAAAGAAGATAATTTTCCGTGGTTGGAAGGCCCTGATAAAAATAAACCGGAAAATATTATGGAGAGTGATTATTGGTCATATAAAAATGAACTTCCAATGAACGGTGGAAGTTTTGATGGGATGGTCGGATATCAAAATATGGGCGCTTCATTCGCATTTTTTGACCAGTATAAGCCAGTTGCGGAGGCGCATCCTAAAATAACTGATGATTTGCGGTCTGGAATGGGGACTCCTCAAAAAGAGAAATATCGGTATGATATGTCTCAAATATAATATTTTTTAATGAAATATTCGTATTTTATTTTATTAGTTGGTTTTATTATTGGTATATTAATTGGGGTTATCTCTACTGGCTTTGTAGTTTGAATTGTCTCTAAGTAGTTCTCTTCTAAAACAAAATTGCGATTCGTTATTATCATAATTTTATTATATTTATTATATATAATAAATAATGGTTGAAAAACGAATGAGAAAACCTAAAATTCCAAGGAAAGTTTTCTATTATAAAGATGATAAGAAAATGGAAATAAAAGCAGGAGGGATTTTATTTGTTCATGGAAAAGATAAGAAAGAGGTTCTTATTCAAAAAGTTTTCGAAAATGATGGAAAAATGCGGTATAGCGACTTCGGAGGAAAAACTGATATGGATGATTCAACTATTGATGACACTATTGCTCGGGAATTACACGAGGAATCCAACGAAGGAATCCTAAGCAAATCTACTAAAAAATCACTATCAATTGATGAATTGAAAGCGATGATTGATGAAAATATTCAAATCGAAATATTTATACCAATGGTAAAATATATATTAAAGATTGTTTATTTCGATGACAGCAAATATGAGCTGGATTTTAATCTGATTGGGACATTTGAGACAAAAGATAAAATAAAAAGAGTTGTAGAATGGATATCTTATGATGAATTTATAAAATATTACGATTCTAAGTCATTACATCCACGAATGGTTTTTCCATCGATTCTCAATTTTTTCAAAGTTCAGAAATTCAAATTCAAATAAACGGCTTAAAGAGATTGTAATTATAATTTATTATTACAATGGATGAATTTATGCCATTTTATGATGAAACTGACCCCGCATTTTATAATGATAACTTAGAATTTTTAGTTATTGGAACTATTTTTACTTCTTTACTTGCGGTTATGGCCCTCTTTTGCTATAAGAGATATAATAATGTTTTTGTTTATAAGAAGATTATAGTTGGAAGCAATGAACATCCTGAAAAAACTGTTTTTACAATAAGTCCCTATAATTTTGACAAGTATTACAAGCATAAAATTGAAGAAAATCACGGGTCTGTATATCATATTGATAAAATGAAAAGTAAATATTATGATATTCCATTGAATACATACCGCAGTCATCGCGCCAACTATGAAATTGTTAAGGAAATTATGAAAAATAATATTGCGGAATCAATTATCATTCAAAACATGATTGAACCGAAAGATTATTATGAACTATATACTATATTCCTTGTAAATAATATTCCATTGGAAGTGATTATTATTCGGGACCATGATACTTCTGATAATGATGATTATTCAGTTAAAAATGTTTTATGTGGCGGTAGTAGAATTTATCACAATTATCAAATTCGGGATTGTATAGTAAATAATCATAGAGTTTATTATATATATAATACGCAAAAGGATTGCGATGGATATGCGTATATTAAAACGATTGAAAATGAATATATGACGTTGAGATATTACAGAAATTCTACGACTTATGGAATATCGATTGAAAAGAATGACCTTGGATTGAAAATACGGGACTTGTTATATATTAGTGGATTTGTTGTTTGAGAAAAACATATTCTATTTATTTGCGATTTTTTTTGTGTTTGCGACCTCCGTTTAATTGACTTAATGTGTTTGCTGTTGGGACTGCTGTTGGGACTGCATTTGCTGTTGGGACTGCATTTGCTGTTGGGACTGCTGTTGGGACTGCGTTTGCTTTTGCGACTGCTTGTGTATTTTTTCCGTTTGTTTTTGGAGGACGAGGAAATACGTCTGTTGAAATCCTTAGATATTCGTCTAAAAACTCTCTGAATCCAATATTTGGTAATACCAATTGTTTAATTTCATCATTTCCATCTTTTTTGTATATAATTTCAAATGAATATTTCTCCTTTGTATGATTTGTATTATTTTTATTCATTTTTATAAGTTTCATTGCTAATCCAGAAATAGTTCCTTCTGGAAGAATCTTATTTTTAATTTTATTTAATGAACCATTATTTTTAGTATTTTCAACTGGTTTAGAATTTATTGAAAATAAATTATTGGTATTTGTAGTAATTGAAACTTGTTTTTTATTATTTAGTGGCACAATTACAGAATTTCCATTTGCTCCTCCCCTCATTCTATTATCCCAAGCACGTTCCGATTCGGTTGGTTCAAGTGATGCTGGTCTATCAACTACTCCCATTTCAGCTACTGATGGAGACGCGCCACATGATGAGCCTCCCCTTTGTTTTTTTGATGATGATTTAGCTTTCTTTGTAGTAGCTTTCTTTCCTTTTTTAGTCGCCTTAGCTCCTCCGATGCGAAAATCCGAAGCACGTTGTTCTCCATCTTTATAGCATGGCGAAAGTAGATTAAATTGCTCCGCATAGCCCATTTTAGAACCTCCTCTTTTCATAATTATAGCAAATATTTTTAATTTTGAATATTTGCTCTATATTGTGGTTGAACATTTAGATGGTCCCCTTTTATATCTAAATGATAATACATTTTCCGAGCGCCCCCAGTTGTTAATTGTCCCTTATAAATTGGCCTACAACAGTCTTGGTATGGACGAATTGTCGGTTGTCCCGCAATTGGGGTTGGGTCCACTGTATAACCCATTCCTCCTTTCTTTGGTTTTGTATCTCTTCTCCGCCTTGGTTTTAGTATTTCTTCGATTACTTCCTTAATAAGATACCCCTCTAAATAGATATACTGTTTCACTTTTTTGTCATTATATTTGAAGATTATAATGAAATATTTTTCTTTTTCTTTATCATTAACTTTTTCAGTTATTTTAGGATGTTCATCTTGATATAGCTTCATACGTGGGTATATATTCCGATAGAATGATGTTTTACGACCAGCTATATTCCCGTAGATTCCATAAATATTGTATCGGAAATTACGCGAAAGTATTGGTTTCAGTTTCATTTCTAAATTCGTCATTGATGTAGCATTCTGAATACTGTCAATATATTTGTTAATTATTATATTCATTTATATAATAAAATATTTTTTAATTTATGGACCTTCACATTATTTTAGATATTGACCAAACATTAATCGACAATATGTCATTATATGAATATGAAACGAATAAAGATAAGTTAAGGAAGCCCGATTTTATAAAAGAGTCAATGTGTATATGGACCCGACCTAATCTAAAAGAATTCTTAGATTTTCTCGACAAAAATGTAAAATATATTAGCATTTGGACGAACGGAACTTTTAGTTGGCTATATTATGTATTAACTACTATATTAACTAAATATCTTCCTAAAAAACGTTTCTTGCTATTACTATCAGTTGATTATAGTATAAAACAATCTATTCAGATGAACGGGATTACAGCAATTATTCCAATAAAGAACATTGATAAAATGATTAATCGCTTTCCAAATAATAATATATCACTATATAATACAGTTCTCATCGATGACAATTATCACAACTGTATTTTTAACAGAAATAATACGATACCTATCAAAAAATATTTCGCAATCGAAGAAATAAAGGGAATACGTAATAATGACCTAATGTTTATAATACAAATCATAATGGAACTGAAAAAGAGCAAAAATGTTCAGAAAACACTGAAAGGTGTATATGATGGAATTACAGATTATAATAAATTATTCACAACAATTGCTTAATTCATCACGGAAACCGGTTCCCACCTCTCATTTATTTTGTTTTTTCTGAACAAAATAACGAGTTCAGTCTTTTCCGCAAACCATTCCCTCATAAGTTTACTGACCCCGATGGTCGGTATTCCAGCATAATCAAACATTTTCGCCTTGGGCGATTCATAGAGTTCATATACATCTGGATATTCAGTTTGTTTGGTAATGAAAACCATTTCATCCTTCATTTCAGGTACTTCTTTCACCTTTTTAGGTGAAGTTTCTGGCGCAACTACAGGATAACTTGGTTCCCGCCCGACTTCATCCTCTTTCTTATTGCGACATTCCGGAAATATATAAAGTATATCATATGTTGCTACTGCGCTCGATTTGAACAAATATCCATTCACTTGGAATGGAAGCGTTGGAACATATTTCTCGCGGACGCTCTTAATATCAGTATAATCGAACACATCTTTCTTGAAAAGGCGGAATGGCTCCACATATTCATCCGAAATATATTCCTCATTCAATAACTTTGTCATCCGGCGATAACGCTCATCGAACGTTATCGATTGAAGAGGCTGTCCTCGATATAAATGAATATCGCTTACTAACAATGACCAATCATTCCCAATTTTGACGGTTTCCCCCTCTAAAACTGTATCAGAATACAATTCTTCCAAAAAACGCGTCTTCACATAGTAAAAGGATTCATTTTTCCGATTAATATATATCGCGTAATTTTTAGAATTGACTTTCGTAAGAAATAGTAAATATTTTGTTCCAAACGTGTTTAAAACAAATGAGTGTTTCGTTGCTTTTAATTCTTGTGCTCTATTTTTATCCAAAAAATGATATTTCTTATACTCAATATCGACCCCATACTTTTTTAATAGGTCCCCAATATGACGAATTGTTTGCGTCTCCGTGATTTGAAGGGCTTTTCCATTACCAAGTTTTATCTGTTTCATTTAATATATATTTATACTATTATTTTTAAGCTGTTTAAGAAATCACTTTTTTCTATTTATATATTATGGAAAAAAATAAAATAGTTATTATAGTGTTATTATCACTTCTTGGTTGCGCCATTATTGGTATCGGTATATACTTGATTATTATATTTACTAAGAAGGATGGAAACCACAATAAAAAATGCTTGAATGGATGTCAGTATAAAGGACAATCCGGTAATTGTGGAAAACCTCCTTGTAAAAAAGGAAAATGTCCATACACTTGTGCGGATTTGCGAATAGGCGAAAAAGGATGGTGTCAATATGATAAATATATGAGCGGAAATCCGAAAGTGGATTGCACCGGATGTGGTTGTAAGTAAAAAACGGCTTAAAGATTTTATTATATATATAATAAAATGGAAAATTTAATCCCGATCGAATTCCAAAATATTCAATCTGTTTATTCAATCGATTTTATACGAAAGTGTATTGGAAAAAGTATATCACTGTTGAATAATTTCAAGGAATATTATAAAAATGTTGAAGTGAAACCAATCGACGTATTATCATTTAAGAAAAATAATTATGGGAAAGGCGTTGTTCGCCCGAAGCCGACTTCTTCTTGGAGAAGGAAGAACCGCTTTCGTGGAAAGGACATTGAGAAGTATTTTGTTAATTCATATATTCGGCAGATACCCGCCAACGATACCGAAAAAATTAGGAAGACTGTTATTTCGCATCTTAACAAATTGAACGACAAGAAATTCACAATTATTGTAAAGGAATTCATCGACCATTTAGAGGAGCAGATGTTTTATGAAACATACGACATTATTAATGCTGAAATTATGAACAAGGTTATGACGGATAATCACTACATTGATTTGTATGCAAAATTGGTCAAGGAGCTTATTATCAACAAGAAATGGCAGAAGAAGATGTTCAATGTTATTCATAATACGAGCGAGTCCGATGATTATGGGTTTTATTGGTGCTTGAATAGACTGGATGCGTCATATGAGAGCGAGTTTGTTGGGCCATTCGATACAGATGCTGAGGCCGTAGATGACGCATTGAAACAGTATAATTATAAGGCTTCTTTTTGCGAATATATTGAAGACAAGTTTCGGGGGCGAGAAGTGTTTTTGAATGAGATTATGGAGACAGCCGAGGAGTTCGACCTGAACGTTTTTTCGAAGAATAAATATTCAAATTTTTTGAAGATGATATATTGGACAGTTGATTACGGAATTTTCAATTCGAAAGTTCTTCATTATAGTTTACTTACGCTATTAGATTCAAATGATATCGAGTCATTTGCGCTCATGTATGAATTTACGATGGCGAACAAATTGAAATTTAATAAAGACACTCAGAATTTCTATGAGGAGCGCGTAAATTCTGTTATCCAATCTGTCCAACTCATCCCGAGAATCAAATTCAAGCTACAGAATTATTTCAAGCTAAAATTGAAGAGCTCTAATATTTACGATGTGTTGGCCATCCCGAGTTCAGGTGAAAATTCTGCGAATGATTACATAAAGGTCGATATTAATAAGAAGTCGATGAATGAGCAAAATATAGAGTGTATTATTTCGGAATATCCAATTACGCAGGATTACGATGCGAGTGTGGAATTATTCCGGACATTGAAAGCGGAAGATGATTATCCAGTGTTCATTTCCAAATTTATATACGCTGTTCTTGATAGTAAGGAGAGCATAAGTAATCATTTGGTAGAAATGTTCAAGATGCTTGTTCGGGATTTTGAGGAGTTTTCGGGCGCGTTCGGGGATTTCATTTGTGGGCGGATGGTTCAATTATATGCAGAATATGAGGTCGATTATCCTAAATGCGGAGCCATCTTTGGGAATATTATCCGCAGTTGGATTACTTTGGGAAAAGTGGATCGCGACGCATTTTTGAAGCGGTTGCGCTCGAAGGAAATTACGGACGAAGATGAGAAATTCAACATGGAATTATTTCAGGAAAATGTGGTTGTTCTTTTGTAAAAATTGATGGAGAATTAGGTATAAATTTAAACATATAAAACAAGATGTTTAAATTTTTAGCAGGAAATAAAGGAACTTTCAGTATCATAAGTGGAAAAGAAGCAATTTTTTCTTCGAAGTATCGCTGGATATTTCATTTGAAGGACAAGAAACTCGTCTTTATGACGGATATTGAGCATACGTTGTGGATTGTTTATTACGGCCCAGAAAGATTCATGTGTTCAAATTTTCACAATAATGTTGATCGCGTCAATATCATGGCGGATTCAAATTGTTTTTTCGTGGTTGGAAAAGATGGAAAGACGTCTTTCTATTCAATCACTGACATCCTTCAACAAATTGAGCGGTCTATGTCGCCAATTATCACCCCGATTCTGAGCTCGAACGCTGTTCTTATCGGAGGGCGATACGTTGCTTCATACACTAAAGTTGGAAAAAATGAGACAGATGTCCAAATATTTGATACTACTACGCAACAGATGATGGCTTCTTTACGAATGTTAGGGACCAAAATGCGTGGTTGTCAATTGATTCAAGATGACTCGGTTTTCTTCATATATACGGACATTGAATGTTTGTATATATCGGTCAATCGGGAAATTCTTTTACGGTCGCGCGTCGAAATCATTGGGAACATCATGTTCGTCCAGAAAAAAATTGGAGGTGGATTCGAAGTTTATTTGTTCGACATTCGGAAAAATGTGATTGTTGGTAATTTTCGGATTCAAGGAACTCGAATTGAATTCAATCACGTGCTTACGATGGATGATTCATCAATGGTTTTTCGAGTATTGACGGAATGCGCGGATTGCGAATTTGTTGTATAGTGAGCGAATATATTTATTCGCTTCGGAAATATTATAATTTAACTAAAAAATACATTTATTGTTGCTCCTGACGTATTATTTATTTGTATAAATAAATTATTTACTTTTGTTATATATTTATTACCAACAATAGTATAATTTGTCATTAAATCTCGAATATACATGTTAAAAACTTTATTTTTTACAAGATTTATTGTTAGATTCACTTTTAATGCGCCTTTTTCAATAAAAACATTGGATACATTCGTATTACCAAAATTCAATACTGATATTGTGGAAGCAACATCTTTTGGATAAAATCCCCAATTTTTTTCAAGAATACGATTATATTCATATACAATAGGTTCAATATTACTTGTTGTAATGAACTGGTTTGAAAAATAAAATGAGATATTTTTACAATTTAGACCAAATGTTAATGTTCTATTTGCTCCAACAATTGTTTGGCATTTATTTTCTGTAAGAGCTGGATTTATAGTAGAAACTCCATAATTTGTTAAATAAGTAGTTGATGTTCCAGAAATATTATATAACCATCGGACTGCTAATAAATCGAGTGGCATAAGTGTTTCTGGATAACCTAACAAAGAACTTGTAAAATTTGATTCTTCTGGCATAAAATATGACCTATCAAAATATGACATTACCGTATTGAATACATTATTCTGACCATACGCAGAAAAAGTAGGATAATTATTATTTGAATTTGGATTTATTCCAGGAATTATTCTTGAACCAAATCCATCATCATGTGGATGAGCTAATCCAAAACCATGTCCGAATTCGTGTATTAACGTTAAATATTGATTACCGCCTTTTTTGATATTTTCTGTGGTTGTTGAATTATTCGCAATAAAATAAACAACCTTATTATTTACATAAATTGGGTCTTGATATAAATATTCTGGCCCATAACATGCTCCAAGAAAACTAAAATTATTTCCTAAAACACATACAATATCACATGCTTCATATGTTGATACAATAGAAGATGTTTTATTTACAAAAGTTGTAAATTGATTGAGAGCATTTATTGTTTGCGTTTGATAAAAAGACGGCCAATTTACAGCGGTTGTATTATCTTCGGCAAGTGTATCCTTAATCGCATTATTTTTATTTACGTTATCTGTAGATTTCCAAAAATAAACTTTGAATGAAGGAATTTTTGATAAATTAAACGCAAATGTTCCAGTTATTGATGAACAATATGGATTTTTTGGAAGACTTTTTATTACAATTGATGATGGAGGAATTGATTTTTCTCCTGTAATCACTCGGTTTTTAAAGATTCTTTGAATAACATCCTGTCCGCAATTATGAATCATTATAAATTATCTTATATATAAATATTATTTATCGATAAAATTACTTGAATACGAACGCCTTCTTTATTCCCACCTCCGGAACAGCGTCTTCTTGCTCAGGTGGATTCCACGACCCAATGCTCTCGATACGCTCCCCGTTTTTTGATACTGAAAAAGTATGAATAACGTAGTTCTTCTTTTTGTAGAAGCTATTCCGTGCGAAAGCTTGATTCTTGAACTGCGAAAAATTATCCACGATGTCGATGACGAGTGGGATGTTCTTAGTTTCTCCGACTTTTGGACGGATGCGCCCGACCGCCTGTTCAATATCTGTCTTCGGGGTCCCGAGGATAATTGTGTCAATTGTCTTTATATCTAATCCTTCGGCCGCCATCTGGAATGTCGCCAATATGACGGGCTTCCGGACACTTTCATCCAATTTTAACTGCTTCATTCCTCCAATGTAGTAGCCACATTCGACCCCGCGCTCCCCCATTTTAACCTCAATATCCTTTAACATTTCACGGCGGTCCGACAGTATAAGAATTTGTCGCTCGTCTTTGAGGCAATCCATCGTCTTTTGAACGATGAACATTGTTCGGGGCATATAAAGAGCTACATTATTTATCATCGCGGCGGAATTTACGTTCCCGTAATATCCTTTTAGTTCTTCGCAGTAGGCTTTTTCATCGCAATCGTAGATGTATCTTTCAACCACAGAATTTAGGGCGCTTTTACCCTTCCGCATAAACACAATATCCCCGATATACCATTTTAGAACTTTCGTAAGTCCGTCTTTTCGCTCCGGAGTCGCACTGAGACCGAGCATATAATTACAGTTTATTTTTTGGAGGGCTTTCGAGAATTCGCGACTGGGGCATCGGTGTGATTCGTCAAGGATAACCATCCCGAAGCTATCGAATGTATTAAGTGGGTAATCTTTCATGGAAATGCTCTGAATCATTCCGATGACGATATCTTTGTTTTCAATGTCGATGATTTTACCTTGGATACGGCCGATACGGGCGTTCGGTAAAAAGGCGGGGCTATCGGCAGAACCGAGGATTCGCTCAATCCATTGGTTCATCAGA
>Ga0129333_10003237_pt1 | contig 15197 bp, 20 predicted proteins | sample CPB6_08_DNA_FD_94474 | JGI IMG/M metagenome (GOLD analysis project Ga0129333, IMG submission 94474) | Freshwater to marine salinity gradient microbial communities from Chesapeake Bay, USA - CPBay_Sum_0.6_0.8_DNA | ecosystem: Environmental > Aquatic > Marine > Coastal | place: USA: Chesapeake...
TAGTTGCAAAACAAGATGTCATTTATTTATTATTTTTTAATATTTAAAAACAAAAAAATATTTAAAATAAAATGAGCTTTGGTATTCGACATACATTTAGAACACAACATATCTCTAGAAAGATAGCTAGAACTAATCAACAAGATAGTAAAGACGAAGACAGTGTTACTAACCTCACTGATATTGGTGACAATAGTGATAATAGTGACAATATTTTTGAGTCAAATCAAAATTTTGTTAGTAATGTTCTAAATAGAGGTGGTGTACAAAAGCCTATTTCTAGTAGATCTGTTTCTATTTCTTCTTCATCTTCTTTATCCTCTTCATCTTCTTCATCCTCTTCTGATAGTGATGTCTCTACTGCAACTAAACCAAAAGGTAGTAAGAATTCTAACTTGGTTAGTGCAAGACTTAACCTGTTAAAAACTCATAATAAAGGAGTGACAAAGTCAGAAGATCATCTCTAAATCCTTTACACATCTAAAGGATCTGGGACAGGCTTAGGTTCTCTTAAAGATCGTATTTCATATTCTCTATACATAATAGACATTATTACTGCTAGAAAAATAAGAGTAAAAACTGATATAATAAAGTTCTTCATCTTTATTATATAATATTTTTTTTACATATATACATTACTCTTACATATACATACTCATAAATGTATCATCTCCAGATTTTCTCATATCCTCAAGTATTTTTTCTACAACAGACTCATTAATAACTATCTTATCTGTTTCCTTGTTATAACAATTCTTCATTTTCTTAAACCATTCATACTCACATTCTATATCGCTATCCAAGTTAGATAAATAAAAGTAAACCTTCTCTATAATTATATTAATGTATCTCTCTAAATCTCTGACACCTTTCTTATCTGTTCCACCTGATGAATAGTCTACTACCTTCTTTATTCCACAGTCAGATAATATCACTCTATCTTTTAGAATATTTAATTCTGAAATATACTTTGGAAACAAATAATTCTTTGATATAGCAATTCTATCCTGAATTGTATACTCATCTACCTTTATAACTTCTAGTCTGTCCAACATTGCAGGATCAGTCGGCAATTCATTCATACTATATATAAACCATATTTTACTCAGATCCTGTGTTAATTCTGGAAAGTAGTTATCTCTAAACTCTCCATTCTGTGAAAAATCTGTAATATGAAGGAGAGAAGACATTACATCTTTTTTATCAGAAGCCTTATCGAACTCATCTAAAAATATAATGCCATTCTTTGCACCCATTCTTATCATACATCTAGACAGCTCTCCCGGCCTACTTCCGATATATGTATAATCGTGACCCATTAAAAACTCTGAGTTATTTACACCTCCAAAACTCATCTGAGCAAAAGGAATCTTTAAACATTCCGATAAGGCCTTTGCAATAGCCGTATTATGAGTAACACTCCAGTCTCCCAACACAAATCTCTCATTTCCATTTAGTGTAAATCCATAATACTCTCCTTCTCCTATGCTTGATATATCAATCTTTTCACGAACATATCCATCTAATAGTTTCAAAAAGTTATTATCATATACACATCTTACACCTGCGCTTCTCAACAAATCTATAATAGTATAAATAGGCTTATTTTTGTGAATGTATATATTAATAGACTTTGTTTCTGTACAGCTCTCTACAATATCAGATGTATCAATTAAACCTTTTAGAAAGTTCATTTTACTCTCTAAATCCCAGTTTCTGTAATTCTGAGGGATTTTTGTCTCATTTTTATTAAAGACATTATCACCAGTATTAACATTAGATCCCATAAATCTTCCTATCTGTCTTGCGCTAGAATAATAATAAGCTCCCTTATAAGAACAAGACACAGGAGAATAATTACTTGAGTAATTAGGATCACTTATGACTTCTGTTAATGGTATATCTACAACTTTATAATCTTTGTTTCTAAGTGTAAGTATATGGCTTTTATTTACAACATATTCCTGTCCAAATTCTTGATATACACGAAACATCTCCTCAACTCCCTTTGTAACAGATAATACTTCTCTAGCTGTTCCATCATCTCCCATCAACAGATCTCCAACACTAACATCTTTTGCAACTTTTGTTGTCAAATCATACATTATCACTGGAGTTTCTGGATGTAGACACTTTCCCACGCCAGGCTTTCCAACTAAAGCTATATTACATCCTCTACTATTAGACTCTCTTAGTTTCTTATTAAGAAATAACATAAGTCTCTCCTTAACTCCTTTCATACCATATAATCTCTTATTCAAGAAATCGTGAGTCTCTTTAATCTTCATACTAACATTTTCTTCCAAACTGTTAGTTACTGTATCAAAAGGAAGACTTAAAGCAGTAGATAACCATCTCTTTAATTTTGATTTCTCATCTCCCTTATCTACTTCTTCAAATTCTTCTAATTTTTCTTCCAGTATCTTCTTATTATTAGAAGAACAAGATATCTCCTTTATTTTTTTCTTAAACTGGAAAACTTCATTCACTACCGCTTTTCCAAGTTTACTATACTTATCACACTCCTGTGAATACTCTGACAAGTAATTTATATACATATTTCTTATCTTATCTCTTGTGGCTAAATACTCTTCAGTATAAGGAAATATTTGTTTCAAACACTCAAACTGTTCTATTAAGTTTGCTCTCTTTTCATTAGGTATTTCTACCTTGATTATATCAATTATGGAAATTTCTCTATCCTTTATAATAGCTTTAGACTTCATAAAATTATCATACATCTTTTCATCTGTCTTTTTTAACTCACTTAATGCTTTTATTTCTTCTTCTTCCATATTCTCAAGATATTGAGCTTCTTCTTCACTAAATCCATAAGACTTTGCTATGCCATATACATCATACTCTTCCTCATCTTCATACTCTTCGTCCTCTTCCTCATCCTCTTCCTCATCTTCTTCTTTCTTCTCATCTAATTCCTCTGTATTTTCCTCATTATCTTCACTATCTTCACTCTCTTCACTCTCTTCGTTCTCATCACTCTCTTCGTTCTCATAACTCTCTTCACTCTCATCACTAATTTCTCCACTTCCACTCTCATCGCTAAAAACATAGTCGCTATCTTCACTCTCATCACTATATTCTTCGTAAACTTTTTTATTTCTTTCTTCAATCTTAGTGTTTGACATATTTTTTTCTTGTTCAATCAGTTTTCTCTTTGATGAACGAGTTTCCATTTTTATAACTCAAATTTGTAATTAAATATTATTTAAAAAATTATTTATTATAATTTTATATCTATATAATAAAATGGCTAGATTAAGACGTAGTTCTCGTAAATCAAAGTCTCCAGCTGAGGTCGCAGTTCCTCAAAAATCCAATAGAAGATCTCGTCGTAGATCCCAGAGAAAATCTCGTAAGTCCCAGAGAAAATCTCGTAAGTCCCAGAGAAAATCTCGTAAATCACGAAAGTCACGTAAGTCTGCTCGCAAGTCTCGTAAGTCTCGTAAGTCTGCTCGCAAGTCACGTAAGTCTGCTCGCAAGTCTCGTAAGGCCTCCAGAAAGTCACGTAAATCACGCAAGTCCCGTAAGTCCCGTAAGTCCCGTAAGTCACCTAAGTCCTCCAGAAAGTCTCGTAAGTCACCTAAGTCCTCCAGAAAGTCTCGTAAGTCTGCTCGCAAGTCTCGTAAGTCCAGACCATTGTCATCTTACAATAAATTTGTAAAGAGAGTCTTGGAAGAATTGCCAAAGAGTATGCCACAGAAAGAGAAGTTTGCCAGAGCTGCTTCTATGTGGAGAAAAGGTAAAAAGTCCTCTAGTAGATCTTCATCCACAACATCAGGAAGATCTAGAAGACCTTTAGGCGTGTCTGAAGTAATGGGTGGTAAAAAATCATCATCAAGAAGAGTATCAAATCCATTAACAGGGAGTTATTAAACTAAATAATTCTTAAATTTTTTTGAAAAAATTTAAGACTATAAATATCGGAGGAGTTTTCTGTCTTTTTTTTCAATGGCTTTTGAGACTTCTTCGTCAAGTCCTGAATAGATATCTATATCTATTCTGTATTTTCCTTTTAAGAAAACAATTCCTTTAATTTCTTTGATTTCTCCGTTATCATAGACAATATCAGTATTTTTGATAGACTTTAGCATAAGTCCGAGATTAATAGAGTTGTATATTTTTTTGAGTTGATAGTCTGATAGTTCATAGGTTTTTTTTGCCTTGATAAGAAAGTTTTGTAGGAGTATGTCTTTGAGACTCTTTTTTTTTATGTCTACCCAGTCAGTATTTTTGATAGACTTTAGATTTTTCTCAACTTCTTCGAATTCATCGATGAGTATTTTTCTGTCATTTCTGCTCATAATGTTAAGTTTGTCTTTGAATAGTTTAATAACATCTTGATAGATTCTGTCTGGTTCTTTATCTATAAATTTATAGATAAATTCTTTTCCTTTAACATTGGAGCATAAAAATCCTTTATTAATATATGAACCTTGGTAACAGTTTCCGTAAGATAATTCTTCAAAAGTTTCTTTCCAAAATGTATCGTTTCCTATGTAGTCTATACATTTTAAAAATATTGGATATATAACATCTCTACGCAGTGGCATTATTAACCTAATCTTTAATATAAAGGTGCATTTTTAAATAAACTTAAAATAATAACTATAAAATAAATAAAAATGAACAACGATAATGAAGTAGTTTTTGAGTTAAAAAAGGAGTTGAGCATTAGTAATATAATGCAGCTTATAGATCTTAATGGATCAAAGAAGAATTTTGAGTCTAAGTTTATACTAGAAACAACAGATCCTTCTAAAAAAGTTAGTGTGTGTGTTGTAAATCAGGACGAGCTTGATAATGGAAAGATAAACTTTGAAGAGACAGAAAGGGGTAAGTATTCAAGACGTGTAACATACCAGAATGATAAGCATATGAACCATTATATTGCTATTAAGAAACATCCAGATGATAGAGATGAAAAGAGTGTTGAGTGTATATTAATTATTCATATGAAGGAATTACCTGCACTTCCTAAACAAGAGGAATTGGCAGATGAGAGTAGAGATGAGGATGAACAATTTCAGACATCTCGTTTGAATCCAAGTATGTCTTCTGATACAAAAGAGGATATAAGAAAGAGTCTCTTTAAATTGAGGGATGATAAGAGGTACAACAATATGCCTGATGTTAATGAAGAGAAGAGAGGAGACTCAGTAGAGGATGAAAATGATGATATTATTGATCCTAATTTCTCACCTAATATTCCCGTTCCTATGGTATCAAAAAAGACGCAGACTTCCTTTATGAATTCTTACTTTTTTTTGGGAGTAATTTTCCTAGGCATTTTTGCTTATATTTTCTATACTAAAAAAATTAAGAAACATTAAATATTAAACGAGTAAATTTTTATATTTTTCATTAATATAAAAAGTCTATAATGAATGAAAGGATAGTTATACTTTTAATTTTAGCACTTATAAGTCTTGTGCTTAGTGTAATTGTGTATAATAAGAGGGATAAGAGGGATATTAATAAGAGGGATACTAAAAAATATTTTAGTAGTGTTAAATATAGTGATTCTCCTATTATACAATTACTTACTATATTTAACACTTATTTTCAGGGAAATTTGAACAATATTAATACCACAATAAATCCTAATATAAATCCTATAGTTGTTCCTTCGGCTATTACGCCTGCTGGAATTCAAGCTTTTTTTATGACAGCATCTGCTGGAAATATAACTGTAACAATACAGAGTGCTTCTCCTATAAATTTTTCTAGATACTATGAGAATAATGGTTTACTATTTACAACAGATGTAAACTGTACTTTAAATATGGGTTATTTAAATTTTACAGGAATAAAAGTTATGGGACATAATTTTCCTGATATTAATTTTCAAAATATTAGTATGCCATTTAATCTTACAGTAAAACTTTTATTAAATACTAAAGATTACAGTCAAACTGTTGTATCATTAAAACTAGATAATACTTCAACCATATATTTTCCTGATAGTGTAAAACAATCATTTGAAAAATATTGGTCAGATAGATATTTAGATTATAATACTGATGAGACTATGATGGCAGTGATTTTGGTTATAAGAGATGAGTTTTGGGACCAATTAAATTCCATTGCTAATTTATTAGATCAGATAAATCATCATCTTCCAGCTATAGAAGATAGTTTTAACTGTGTATTGGTTGCCAATAACCAAAAACCGAATGCTCTTCTACCATTAGCAGCTCCATCTCAAAATACTTGTCTTAATTCTAATAACCCTAATACAGATTTTATAAATATTTGTAACCAGAATAGTTCTACAATAGATGTAATTTCCCAGATAAATTTAAATCCTTGGGACTTTACTAAAATAAATGTTAATGATGATGCAAGTATTCAAAATCTAATTTATAATTATAGTTTGGTAACACTAGATGAGAATGATATATTTCCTAATACTAATTTTCCTCCTAATCAACTTTATATAACAACTAATGATTATTCAACTTGTTATGCTATACATCCAAAATCAAATATTGGTTATTTAACTGCTAAAATTCACGAATATGCTGGTTGGAAATATGGAAATATAATAGCTCTAAATAAAGGAGAAAGACCTGTAAGTTTATTAAAAACAGATAATCCAGATGGAACAGTCCTTATATATCCAGATATTTCAGGAAACTGGTATTCGGGATATTATAGACAAAATGTTCTTTCAGTTAGTCCAGATGATGGAAGTAAACTTGATAATAATATTACTCTTTTATTAAGAAGTGAAATAACATCTTTGACAGATGGAACATATGAAACATATGATTTTTCCACAAAAAAACCTTCTATGACTTTCAGAGCATATAATGATCCTGCGGTAAACAATCCAATAAATGCAGATTTAACTTACGAATACAATGTATCTGATGATACTCTTACCTTAATTGGTTCAGCAATACGACTTAATGAAGATGGAACTACAACTACAATTGACAATTTAGGAACATTTCATAGATAATTTTATTTTTATTTGTAAAAATAAAATGGATACTAATACACTTATTATATTAGTTTTAAGCGTGATCAGTCTTTTTCTAAGTCTATCTGTTCTAAGAAAAAACAATAGGGATAACAAAGAACAAAAGAGAGGTAAAAAGAGAGAGCATTTTTCCTCGACATTAACTGATTGTGATCCTAGCTGTGTAGGAAATCCTAATCTTAATCCTTTGATATTAACTGCGTTGCCAAATCCTATTAACATACCTATTGATATGCCTAATAGTAACATAAACGGAATTCTAAGTATAACTTATTCTAATTTTGATTCATATATATATGTTAAAAAAGGATGTCAAGTTGAGCCTATAACTTTAGTATTATCAACATATGCTAGTTTGAACATTAGTGGAGACTCATTAATTAACAGTTTAATTCCTATTCCTACAGGTCTAACACAAATAACAATTAGTAATATATTTTTATCATTGGAAGTTTTTATAGATTGTAATACTTTACAACTAAGTATAAAAAATATATTTGTAGATATATCGGATGGAGAAGGAGGAAATCCTAAAACAGAAGTAAATACTGGAAGTTCATATGATAATTTAATAAATGCAATAATAAGTAATAATTCTCAATCTATAAATTTTCAAAAACCATCCTGTTCTTTTGATTTAACAACTTGTAATCTATCTCCAAATTGTAATAGTATGACAGATCCTAGTTGCTGTAGAAGTTTAGTTAAAACAATAAACTCATTCATAAGTCAAAATGTATCAAACCTTCCATCTTTTGATTTACCACCTTCATCTCCAGCTTCATTTATTATAAAAAATATATGTGGAAAATAAAGGTTAAAAATGTTCTCGTTCTGCTAATCCTATAACTGCGCACGCAATTCTTTTTCCTGCATTTCCTGTTTTTAAAGACTCTTCTCTAGCCTTTCCTTGACCCAAACCTAAATCATCTACTCCCTCGTGTATTACTATAGATCTTCCAAGTATACACTTTGAGTAGTTATATAAACTTATAGAAGAGTCTTCGTATTCATCTTTAAAATTTCCATTGTTATCAAATGTTAGATTATTGATCAAATCTCCAGCGTGTCTAGGCATATTATACAGAAAACTTCCGTGTGTTGTATTTGTTGGATTAAAGTGAGGACCAAGTGAATCACACCCTCTTCTAAGATCACCGTATTCGTGTATATGAATAGCGTGTGTTTGATTTCTAGGTCCTGTAAGTCTAAAAGCTACACTTACAGGACTAGCAGAATTACACTGATGAAAGAACACATACCCATTAACTGTTTGACTTGTTATAGTAGCTATAGCATTTCTAGAGTTTGAAACACAATTAGTTCCACTATTATTACTGTTACCCATTTATTTTATCGAAGAATATAAATATTTATATGTCATTTAATACTACAATAAAAGTATTAAATTTTACTTTCTCACCTTACCAGAGGACTTACGAGAGGACTTACCAGAGGACTTTCTTACCTTACGAGAGACCTTACGAGACTTTCTGGAGGCTTTACGAGAGACCTTACGTGACTTTCTTGAGGCTTTACGTGATTTACGAGAGACCTTACGTGATTTACGAGAGGCCTTACGTGACTTTCTGGAGGCCTTACGAGAGACCTTTCTCACCTTACGAGATTTGCTTGCTCTTTTTACGCGTATAGGCTCATCAAAATCTCTCTCATTTCTACCCATAGCATCAATGTAAGTTTTTCCATTATTATTTTCAAGATCAGGATTTGCTCCTGATCTTAATAGTAATTCAACTGCATCTCTATTATCTCTTAAAGCAGCATACATTAGTGCAGTGTTTCCAAAAGAGTCTTGGTAGTTTAAATCTATTTGATCTGTCTGTATTAAGAAATTAATAAATTCAAGAAATTTTTGATTACGTCTTTCATTTCGTCGTTCGGCTACTGCTCGACCAAAAATACGAGCATCCTGTTCCAGATCAATATTTGGATAAAAATATTTTAGAGAATCTATTAGTAGTTCTGGGTTATGTTTTAAGATATCAGGATCTTCGTTATAAAGTCTCCTAGCTTCGTCATAGTTATAAAACAGTGAAAGTGACATTTATTTTATTATTATATAAATATTAAATATTAATACTAAATGAAGTATTTATTTGAAATTAAAACTATTGAATGTCAAGAATTCATAAAGATGTTTGATACACTTAAGAAAATTTTTAACGAAGATGATATGAATGAAGGTTTTTTAATGATAGATCAAAAAGGTTTAAAAGTAATTGACGAAGATAATGGTAATATTATTGATCGTTTATGTTTTTCAAATGATCGTTTTTTCAGCTTCTATTGTCCTTTTGAATATGCTCTACAACTTAACTTGAATTATTTTTTGAAACTTTTAAGTATGTTATCAACACACGATAAATTGACATTGTATTTGCCTTATGACTCTAATAAGATGACTATTAAATGTGAGGATACTAATAAGGGAAAGATCGATATATTTAAAATCAATGTAAAAATTTATTCTCGTTAATTAGTCAATGTATTTATAACTCATTGTATTTATAACTCATATGAGTTATAAATAATGATCCCTTACGGTCGCATTAAATATGCTCACGGGCAGAATCGAACTGCCGACCTTTGGCTCATAAGACCAACGCTCTACCGATTGAGCTACGCGAGCTTTCTATATAGTATATTTGTTTCTTTAAATAAAGTTTATTTTTTATTTTATTTGTGATATATAAAATCGTTGATATATAAAAATGAACGCAGAAAAGTCTAATATGGTGGCAAATGGTTTATTAAGAATCATTGGTTATTTTAATGCTCATCCTAATAGTCAAAATATGACCTACGGACAGCATTTTAGAAGGTCTTTTAGATTTTCTATGAAGATGTGTGTGGGATTTATATGCTTGTTAATACATAGTATATTTCCGTTCTTATTTGAGTCAACAGGAAGTAAGATAATAAATCAGCTTTATGATGAACTTAATAAGAAGAAGGATTCTCTTATGTCATAAAGATTTTTTGAGTATAGATTACAGAAGTCTTTATTAGAAGAGTCAGTTAATACTATTCTTTTGAGATATGTTAGTCTAAGTTTATATTGCGTCTCTTTGTTTGATAAGACCTTATTATTGAAATAAGTTCTTAAAAATTCTTCTTTTTCTGTTTGTGTTATTTTGTTGTTTATAAAGAAGTCATATATGTTGTAGAATTTCTGATCATTATATTCAATCTTTTCGTTGAAAATAAGCCAGCTGTAGTATTTATTTTGTATATTGATGTATATGTTTTTATGAACTTTCATTAGAAAGGAGCATTGTGAGTAGTTAAATGGTGTTGTTTTTGACTTCCATTTATCTCTTAATATAATTCTGCTTGTATGAGAGTTATTTACGTCTTCAATAATTTCTTTTATAGACTTCTCTGGTTTTAAGACTATGAGAAGTGATGTTGATACCATACCACTTCTTCCGTGACCTCCTCTACAATGTATATAAATTTTCATTCCTTCTTCGTAGAGTTTTTTGAGTTTTGTAATAAATGAGCAGTATGATACGCTACATTGAGGTATATCATTGTCAATTATAGGGTAATGGATATATTTGCTTTTAGGAATTTTGTAAGAGCTGTCTTCCATTGAGAATACAGTTTCATTTTCCATAGTTAAGTTGACTATAATATCAAACTTTTCTTCGAGTAGTTTGTCTATCATTATTTGGTTAGGAAATGGGCCAAAGTAAAGCCTATTACTGTCTAGACAACTTATCCAATCATAAATATTATCTTCTTGTTTAAATGAATACATATAAATAATTTTATTTTTATTAAAAAGTATTTCTATAATAATTATTTTTAAATTTTGTCGTATTAATAAAATGAGTTGTAATCGATCATTCCCTTATGTACAAATTTCTAAATTTGGAACCTGTTTAAACCCAATACTTACAATTGATCCAGTTGCTTCTTCAGTATTCAAGGATCCTGATTCTAATTTTGATATAGGAGATAGTGCAAATCAGTTTGGACCCGGAACAGAAAGATCACAATTATATATGGCTGAAAGATGTTCAAAGAACTGGGATGGAGCTTGCGAATTTTTATCACGAAATAACGATGATACCAAGTGTAATTCTGGAAAAATTTCTTCTCCTGCTTTTCCAACTGTTTATGCACCCGGAAGAATGACAGTTGGAGATTTTCTAGTAGAGAACTCTGCTGTAAGACGTTTTTGTGATCTAAGTACTTGTGCAATGAACCAAGAGCCATACGACTATAGTAACCCTAATTCTGTGTGGGTTACTTCATATGGATGCTGCGGAACAAGTGATTGTATGCCTTTATGTATGCCACCAGATGACCCAGATAATGATCTACTTTTAAATAAAGTGTTAGATAAACCAGATTTACACATAGATCTTTTAATAAATATGTATAAAAATGTTAATGGTCAAGGATCAAGAAATAAATTTCAAAATACTAGAATAGGTCATATCTTTAATATATTTGATGTGTACATCAAAATTCATGGCCACCTTTAAAATCCTTTTTCTTCCTTTTTCTTTTAAAATTGATTTTTAACTTTGAATTTAAAGTTAAAAAATAAAATATGTTTCAGACCATAATTACAAGTTTTTTTACAAAAAAGAATATGCAGTCACAATTGACAGACATACATATAGAAAAAAATAGCTATGATACAGTAATCGATGTTAAAGAGAGTGTTAAAGAGAGACTATACGGATACGATGAAAAAACAGGAAATTGGCATTGTTTAGAATGTGGTGATAATATGGGAGATAATCCTAGACAGTTATGTGGAAAAAGTTATTGTTACAATATGTTTTAATATTATAAAAATTTATTATTTAATTAATAAACATTAATTAAATATGAAAAATACAAGGATATATCCTTTGAGAACATCATCTGCAATATGGAAAATTAAACTGTACTCTAAACACATTTGCAATGATATGTGTAAGTTTGCCTATCTTCAAGAAAGTCTATCAGATAGAACATCTATTATGTTTATCATAGAAAATCCAGACTATAAAGACGGAAAATGTCCATATAGTATGAAACTAAATCCATCTTCTGTTCAGATAAAGGAATTTGTAAAAAATAATCCAAACACTATAGACGGAGAATTACTATTTTATAATAGTATAGTAATACCAGATACTGAAATAACTATACACGTTTCTTTTCCCCTAAAAGAAGCTAAAAATATAAGAATTACTTCAGATGATTCATTAGGATTTTCCCTTTCTTCTCTGATAAATAAAATAAAAAATGTATACAAGTGGATATATCAAGAAGAAGAGAATACGTGCACTATAAAAACATTTGATATCATAGAACAGTGTAAATGTTCCTATAAATATTTAGAAAACGGAGAAAACGGAGAAAACGGAGAAAATATAAAGCCTAAAGAAGAAGAAAAATGTTCTATATGTCTCGAAAATTTGGAGAATATAGATATAAAGAAAACAACCTGTAATCACTTTTTTCATAAGGAATGTATATATGAATGGATAAATAACAACAAAAATACCTGCCCCCTGTGTAGAGAAAATATACTTAAATGTTCTAACAACTGTATTAATGGCTTTCTATTTAAAAAATATACAGGAAAAATTATACCAAAAAATATGAGAGGAATACTTAGTAGAAATTCAACCGATGGAATGTTCCAAATATATGGATATGATTTTGAAGACTTATTTATAGATGAAATGGTATATAATAGAACTACAAAGATGCTCTACCCTAAAGTCTTTGGATAAAATCTTAGTCTAGATTAAGAGAATTTCCTCCCAACATTGAGGCATAATAGGCTAGAACGTATACTGGTCCAGTAGTTAAAGCAAATAGAACGTGTAGAGTTCTATGCTCTGGATCACTAACTTTTAAGGCTAGTATTAAAGCCCATAGGTAGAATAATATCATAATAATAAATACTACTACAACTCCTACTTTACAACCAACATCTCCTTCTGCACATCTTAAACCGTACTTGACCTCTTCATCTTTCTTGTATTTATTTAAAGCTTTCTTAAAAGCTGTATTATAAGAATCTTGATCTTGACATAAACCTGACATTATTTTATTCTTAGGAAAAAAAATTATAATATATTATTTTTCTCATCCTTATGTTCTTTGGAACAGGTCATTTTGTACTTATTGTCTATCTCTATTAGTCTAGCTTGTATTTCCTCTATTAGAGAATCAATTTTACAAACAAACATAACATCATCCCCATAAGTTTCCTTTAAATTTAATAAACCGTTTATTGCATTCTTTAGATCGTATAGTATATTCTGACACAATATATTATCAAAAGGATTTGAACTCTCAATATGTTGCAAAAATAAATCGAATCCCTTCTTTACTGTATTGTTAACAAAAATAAGAGTATTTGTTCTATCATCTATGTGGATAAAACTACGGCTTATCTTGTTAAAGAAATTGTTAGGCTGTATATAGAGGTTTTTTACGTTGATTTTATCACCCTTATTCAGACGAGAAATAAACTTTAACTTTGGTATAATATCGTCATTAGTGTTCATTTTTTATATTTTTTATAATACTTTTTAAACTTATAATTTTTTAAAATTTCTTTTTTACAAATTATAAAATGGCAGCATACAGTTATGGAAGTTCATACGAGTCAGTTATGAAAAAGAATTGTGGTTATCGTCAATTAGGAAACTATTATAACAAATTATTTGATAATGTAACAGTTGATCACTCACAAAGCAAAATAGTTGTCGTTCCTGAGTTTGGACAAGTAGGATACAACCCTATCGGAGGAAACGGAAACGGAAAAGGAAACGGAAACGGAAGCAATGATGATGGAAATAAATGCAACACTTGGAGATTGGGTCAATGCTGTGATGGAAGATCATTAAGTAAGAATGCATACACTCAATGTATGGATGGAGCTTGTGCCTATTACAAGGATATGAGAGATCCAACTAATCAGCTATACGCTAGATACTAAGAAATTTTTATAATATTTTAACTACATTACAAATTTAAATATATGAATTTGTAATATAAAAATGGCAAGAAAAAAGAAGAAGACAGCAGCTGAGACAACTGACTTATCCGAAAAGAATGAATATATTCACAGTCTACAATCTGTAAATAATTTTACATTTGAACAGTCTCTTCAAGTAATTAAAGAAGAACCTTCTCCAAAGAGACAGGAAGAGTCTGTTCAAACACCAACACCACAAGAAGAGCTCGTTCAAACACTACAGCAAGAGCCCATTCCACAAGAAGAGCCAGTTCAAACACCACAGGTGGAGCCCTCTCCAACTCCAACACCACAGGAAGAGATTAAAGAGATGCCTAAAGTAGAATACAATCCTGTAGAAAAAACATTAAATGTTTTATTTACTCACGTATCAGATGGAAAGAATGTTGATATTAATAGTTGGATTGTTCATCATTTGAATTTGGGGTTTAGCCATATTTATATATTAAATATTGGAGATAGATTAAGTCGAATAGCTTTTCCAGATGAGCTTGTTTCTGTTATTAATACAAATAAAAATATGTCTCTAGAAGATGTAATGAATCAGTCTTATAATTTTTCTTCAAAATATGAGTTTGACTGGATGCTTTATTTAAGACCAAACGAGTACTTGCATTTATCTTCTGATTTGAACACTTTTCTAAGTAGCAAGAAGGATTATGACCAAGTAATGATTAGCAATCGTTCTATACTTAATATGAAGTCAGAAAATAAACCAAATAATTGTAGCAATTATTACTTTACATTTTCAGATATGTCTTATAGTTATATTAATGGCGATTTAAAAAATTTTGTAATTTCAAAATAAGCTTAAAGAGATATTCATACATATATATAAAACCTCAGTGGCCCAATGGATAAGGCGTGACCCTTCTAAGGTTAAGATTGCAGGTTCAAGTCCTGCCTGGGGTGTCTATATATCTCCAAAGAGATATATAGAAGACTTAGCTCAGCGGTAGAGCTTTCGATTGCAGATCGAATGGTCACCAGTTCAAATCTGGTAGTCTTCTTATAAATTATAAAAACACAACTGTTTTTATGATAATAAACGGAGTTGTTTAACGGAGTTGTTTAACGGAGTTGTTTAACGGAGTTGTTTAACGGAGTTGTTTAACGGAGTTGTTTAACGGAGTTGTTTAACGGAGTTGTTTAACGGAGTTGTTTAACGGA
>Ga0129333_10003238_pt1 | contig 15195 bp, 15 predicted proteins | sample CPB6_08_DNA_FD_94474 | JGI IMG/M metagenome (GOLD analysis project Ga0129333, IMG submission 94474) | Freshwater to marine salinity gradient microbial communities from Chesapeake Bay, USA - CPBay_Sum_0.6_0.8_DNA | ecosystem: Environmental > Aquatic > Marine > Coastal | place: USA: Chesapeake...
CGCCGCCGAACTTGCCGCCGGCATGCAGTCGCGTGAGGACCACCTCGACGCCCGTGAGCTTCGTCCTGGGCTCGACATCGACCGGGATGCCACGCCCGTTGTCTGACACCTCAACCGATCCATCGGCGCGCAGGGTGATCTCAACCCGGGTGCAGTGCCCGGCGATCGCCTCGTCGACGGCGTTGTCGAGGATCTCCCAGAGGCAGTGCATGAGGCCGCGGCCGTCGTTCGACCCGATGTACATGCCGGGGCGCTTGCGGACGGCCTCAAGCCCCTCGAGGACGGCGAGGTCCTTGGCGGAGTACCCGCTCGCAGCGGTTGCCGAGGTGCGGGAGGCCATGCAGGCAACCTATCCAGTACCGCTCGCGGAGCCCGGGCACGCCACACACGCCGATGGTCCGGTTCCGCTCCATCGACCCCGGGAGCCCACATCGCCACGGCGCAGCCGCCCCTCACCGGGGTCCGGAATGTCCGGGGGTCGTCCGCCCTGTGCGAACGGGCGCGGCGTGGTGCGTCCGATGTCGGTCTGCCGTGCAAGACTGTCGTCACGCAACCACTGGGGTTGCGACATCGTGGGAGGGACCGCCTGCATGGAGACGACGCTGACCGCCGTTCCGCTCAAGGCCACCGATCGCTGTGATCGCTGTCAGGCCCAGGCCTACGTCCGTGTCGTCCTGCCTGCGGGCACCGACCTGCTGTTCTGCGCCCACCACTGGGGCGCCTATGAGGACGCCCTGCGCCCGCAGGCGGCGGCCATCGTGGACGAGACGCACCGCCTTGCGGAGCCGGCCACCGCGCAGGCGTGAGGCTCAGCCGCCGGAGAACCTCGGCGGCCTCTTCTCGACGAAGGCACGGACCCCCTCGCGGTAGTCCGTGCTCGTCCACGCCCGGTGGCGTAGGTCGGCCAGCCGCTCGGCCTCGTCGCTGGTCAGGGCCCGTGCGTCGGTCAGGGCCGTGACCTCGCCCTTGATCACCTGCACGGCCAGAGGGGCCCGCTGCGCGATACGGCTCGCGAGACGACGGGACTGCTGTTCGAGTTCGTCGGCATCGTCGACCAGCCGGTTCACCACCCCGTACCGGGCCCAGTCCTCGGCCGACACGGGATCAGCCGTGAAGAACATCTCGCGGGCGACATTCAGGGGCAGCGCGCCCAGCAGGCGATTGACGCCAGCGGTGTTGTAGGGCACCCCGAGGCGCACGGGCGTGATGGCGAACTCGGCGGAGCGCATCGCGACGAGCAGGTCGCAGCACAGCACCAGCTCGCAGGCACCGCCCCACACGCCACCCTCGATGGCGGCGATCACCGGGAACGGGGCGCGACGCAGGGCGTGGACAACGTCCTCGAGCGGGTTGGACCACGCCAGCGGATCCGAGCCGTCGACGGGCAGCGAGTCGATCTCCAGTCCGGCCGACCATGTGGTCGCGCCACGCTCCGCGCGCAGGATCAGGACCCTCGTGCCCGCCTGGGCCGCGTCCGACAGCTCGGTCAGCAGGTCCTCGAGCAGCTCCGGCGACAGCGCATTCCGACGCTCCTGATGCGCCAGCGTCACCTCACGGACCCCCGACAGGCCGTCGAGGTGGCCGAGGTCCTCGCGGCGCAGCAGTTCCGACATCTCAGTCGAGGTAGTCCCGCAGCACCTGTGAGCGGGAGGGGTGCCGCAGTTTCGACATCGTCTTGGACTCGATCTGCCGGATCCGCTCACGGGTCACGCCGTAGACCTTGCCGATCTCGTCGAGGGTCTTGGGCTGACCGTCGGTCAGCCCGAAGCGCATCCGCACGACACCGGCCTCGCGGTCCGAGAGGGTGTCGAGCACCGACTCCAGCTGCTCCTGCAGCAGCGTGAACGAGACCGCGTCGGACGGGACGATCGCCTCGGAGTCCTCGATGAGGTCACCGAACTCGCTGTCGCCCTCCTCGCCGAGCGGGGTGTGCAGGGAGATCGGCTCGCGCCCGTACTTCTGGACCTCGACGACCTTCTCCGGGGTCATGTCCAGCTCCCGCGCCAGCTCCTCCGGGGTCGGCTCGCGGCCGAGGTCCTGCAGCATCTGCCGCTGGACGCGGGCAAGCTTGTTGATGACCTCGACCATGTGCACCGGAATGCGGATCGTGCGGGCCTGGTCGGCCATCGCGCGCGTGATGGCCTGCCGGATCCACCAGGTCGCGTACGTCGAGAACTTGTAGCCCTTGGTGTAGTCGAACTTCTCGACGGCGCGGATGAGGCCGAGGTTGCCCTCCTGGATCAGGTCGAGGAACAGCATGCCGCGCCCGGTGTATCGCTTGGCCAGCGACACGACCAGTCTCAGGTTGGCCTCGAGCAGGTGGTTCTTGGCACGACGCCCGTCGGTGGCGATCCACTCGAGGTCCAGTCGCGTCTTCTTGTCGAGCTTGCGCGTCTCGGCGAGCATCTCCTCGGCGAACAGGCCCGCCTCGATCCGCTTCGCCAGCTCCACCTCCTGCTCCGCGTTGAGCAGGGCGACCTTGCCGATCTGCTTGAGGTAGTCCTTGACCGGGTCGGCTGTGGCACCGGCGACGGTGACGGTCTGGACCGGCTCGTCGGTGTCATCGACGTCGGAGATGACGAAGCCCTCCTCGCCCTCCGGTGTCGCGGCGTCAGCGGCGGAATCCTCCGTGTCGTCGGTCTCGACGGCAGCCAGGTCCTCGGCCAGGTCGGCCTCAAGGTCGGCCTCCAGCTCGGCCGCGGACTCCAGCTCGGCAGCATCGACCTCCTCGAGCTCGGGCTCGACCTCGACCAGGCCGTCCTCGGTCTCGATGACCTCGACGAAGTCGACCGACTCAGCGGCACCCGACTTCTTCGCCGGCGCGGTCGCCTTGGCCGAGGGCGCCTTCTTCGCCGGCGTGGGCGCCTTCTTCACGGGCGTGGGCGCCTTCTTCACGGGCGTGGGCGCCTTCTTCACGGGCGCGGGCGCCTTCTTCACGGGCGTGGGCGCCTTCCTTGCCGGTGCAGCCTTCTTCGCGGGCGCCTTCGTAGCCGGAGCCGCCTTCTTCGCCGGCGCCTTCGTAGCCGGAGCCGCCTTCTTCGCCGGTGCAGCCTTCTTCGCGGGCGCCTTCGTAGCCGGAGCCGCCTTCTTCGCCGGAGCAGCCTTCTTCGCGGGCGCGGGCGCCTTCTTCGCGGGCGCGGGCGCCTTCTTCACGGGCGCCGGCTTCTTGGCCGGCGCCTGCTTCTTCGCCGGAGTGGCCTTCTTCACGGTGGACGGCTTGCGGGGTGCGGTGGCCTTGGGTGACATCGAGATGGAGGTGCCTTCCTCGGGGGTGGCCCACGACAAGGGCCCGTGTCAAGCCTGGGGCTTGCTGACGGGCCGAGATGTGGCGTCATTGTGCCATGTCACCCCCGGGGTCGAAGCAGCGCCCGCCCCTGCCCCACCTGCACGACGACGGCCTCGTCCTGGACGACCGATCCGGGGACCGGGAAGGTACCGATGCCCCGGAGCTCGAACTGCGCCGACCACCGGGTCTGGCATCGCACAACGGCCGGTCCGGACCGGACGAAGGTGTGGCGCACGGGACCAGCCGGAAGCAGCTCGCCGGGCTCGTCAGCCACCTGCGACGTGCCGTCAGGAAAGTGCCAAGTCCAGCTCGGCCGGATCGTCACGCGCACCTCCTGGCCGAGGAGGCGCCAGTCGTAGCTCTGCGGACCAGCCGGCTGCCCGCTCGCGAAGACCGTGGGTAGACCGGTCACCACCCCGCGATCGGGCAGGTGGGCGGGAGCGAGACGCGGGAGGGACTGCTGGATCCGCTCGCGGACGCTGCCGCCGACCTCCTCGACCGTGACCGGACGGTCGGCCAGGCAGTGGAGGCCAAGGTCCTGCCAGGGCCCCGACGCTGGCAGCCACCACACGCGTCGCGTGGTGCCCTCCGGACACCCCCGCGTGACGCTCCGACAGGCCGACTGACCGTCGAAGGCCACGCCGAGGCCTGACCCGGCGTCCAGGCAGGGACTGGTGACGCGCCACGCGCAGCCCTCGCACCCGGCGGCCCCGCGCCGGGTGAGCTCACCCACTCCGGCGGGCAGGACCACCCTGCCGGTGCCGGCGACCGTGTCACGCTCATCGTCGAGCTCCACCGCGACGTCGGAGCGCTGCACGGCCTGCGCCGGGGCAGCGGCGACGGCGGACAGCAGGGCCACTGCCAGCAGCAGGATCGCAGCCAGCTGGGTGGCTGACGCGGGGGTCGATGCGCGCACGGGCATACCGGCAAACTACGTCGCAGGGGCGCCTGCGCGCCTCCCTCGATCCTCGGCCTGTGGACGAAGCCGGCCGAGTGGCGTGCCCCGCTAGGCGTGGTCCTGGCGGCGGACGCGGTGCAGCGCATGGGCCACAAAAACGCCGACCTGCTCGTCCTCCACCAGGAATCCGTCGTGCCCGTAGAGCGACAGGATCAGGTGCAGGCGATCGGCCCCCGGCGTGAGGTCGACGAGCTGCTGCTGCAGCCGGGTCGGGAAGAGTCGATCGGAGTCGATACCGACCACCGTGAGCGGCGCGGTGATCGAGCCGAGGGCGGCCTCAAGGCCACCTCGCCCACGGCCGAGGTCGAACAGGCTCATCGCGCGGGTGAGGGCGATGTAGGTGTTGGCATCGAAGCGGCGGGCAAGCTTGTCGGCGTGATGGTCGAGGTAGGACTCGACCGCGAACCGGCCCCCGGCGTGCGGATCCTCGCCCTCCTGCGCGGCACGGCCGAAACGCTCGTCGAGCTCGACATCGGTGCGGTAGGTCAGGTGGGCGATCCGTCGGGCCAGTCCCATCCCCTCGTGCGGCCCCTGCCCGTCCGGAGCGTCGTAGTAGTCGCCACCTCGGAATGCGGGGTCGGACTCGATCGCCCGGATCTGCACCGAGTGCGTGGCGATCTCGTCTGCGGTGACCGCCGCGGTGGATCCGAGGACCAGTCCCCCGCGAACCCGGTCGGGGTGGCGGACCATCCACTCCAGCACCCGCATTCCGCCGAGGGAGGGCCCGAGCATCAACGCCCACGACGGGATGTCGAGGACGTCCATCAGGCGACGCTCGACCTCCACCATGTCGGCCACGGTCACCACTGGGAATCGGCTGCCCCACGGCCGGCCGTCCGGGGCCTTAGAGGAGGGGCCCGTCGTGCCTTGGCAGCCGCCGAGGACATTCGCGCACACCACAAACCACTCGTCAGTGTCGATGTCGCAGCCGGGGCCGACAAGGCCGTGCCACCAGCCCGAGGTTACGTGACCGGGGCCGGCGGGGCCCGTCACGTGGGAGTCGCCGGTCAGGGCGTGGCAGATGTAGATGGCATTCGTGCGGGCGGCGTTGAGCGTTCCCCACGTCTCGTAGGCGACGCGAACCTGCGGGATGAGGTCGCCGCTCTCGGTCACCAGGTCGCCGACGTCGACGAACTTCCGGTCCCCCACGGGGTCTGACTCACGCCAGGCGGCGCTGGCGGGAGTCAGACCCTCGTAGGACAGCGGACCGTACATGCGCAGATCAGCCGGCGTTCGCCGCGCGGAATCCCGCCTCGAGGTCGGCGAGGATGTCATCGATGTTCTCGATGCCGACGGCAAGGCGCACCAGGCCGGGGGTGACACCCGCGGCCGCCTGCTCCTCGGGGGTCAGCTGCGAGTGTGTCGTCGACGCCGGGTGGATGACCAGGCTGCGGACGTCGCCGATGTTCGCCACGTGGCTGTGCAGCTCCAGGCCCTCGACGAAGCGTCGACCCGCCTCGATACCGCCGTCGATCTCGAAGCTGAGCACAGCACCCGTGCCCACCGGTGCGTACTTCTGGGCGAGGTGGTGCCACGGGCTCGAGGGCAGCGAGGAGTAGTTCACCGTGAGCACCTCCGGCCGCGCCTGCAGCCACTCGGCGACGCGCCGGGCGTTCTGCACGTGCCGCTCGATGCGCAGGGAGAGCGTCTCCAGGCCCTGCGCGATGAGGAACGCGTTGAACGGCGAGATGGCGCACCCGAGGTCGCGCAGCAGCTGAACGCGTGCCTTGAGGATAAACGAGAGGTTGGCGCCGAAGGCCGAGCCCACGCCCAGATCGCGCGCGTACACCAGGCCGTGGTAACTCGGATCGGGCTGGTTGTAGTTCGGGAAGCGGTCCGGGTACTGGGCGTAGTCGAAGGTGCCGCCGTCGACGATGACCCCGGCTACCGCCGTGCCGTGACCGCCGATGTACTTGGTCGCCGAGTGGATGACCACATCGGCGCCGTGCTCGAGCGGACGGATCAGGTAGGGCGTCGCGACGGTGTTGTCCACCAGCAGCGGGACGCCGACCTCGTGCGCGACCTTGGCTACCGCCTCGATGTCGAGCAGGTCATTGCGCGGGTTCGCGATGGACTCTCCGAAGAACAGCTTGGTGTTCGGCCGAACGGCCGCGCGCCACGACTCCGGGTCGTCGGGGTTCTCGACGAAGGTGCACTCGATGCCGAGCTTCGGCAGGGTGTGGTGGAAGAGGTTGTACGTTCCGCCATACAGGCTCGGGCTCGAGACGAAGTGATCGCCGGCCTCCGCGATGTTCAGGATCGCGAGCGTCTCGGCCGCCTGACCGCTGGCGACGAGTAGTGCCGCAACCCCGCCCTCGAGGGCGGCGATGCGGTCCTCGACCACGGCCTGGGTCGGATTCATGATGCGCGTGTAGATGTTGCCGAGCTCCTTGAGCCCGAACAGGTTCGCCGCGTGCGTGGTGTCGTTGAACGTGTACGACGTCGTCTGGTAGATCGGCAGTGCCCGGGCGTTCGTCGTGCCGTCGGGGGTCTGGCCGGCATGGATCTGCTTCGTCTCGAAGGACCACGTGGTGCTCATGGATCTGTCTCCTTGTACGGGTGTGAGGGCCCCGAGGGCCCGGGGGTAGGGGATCGGACCGCAGGTTCCGGTGCCCGCGCGGAGCGGGCGATGAGGGTGCCGAGCGATGCCGCCGTAGGCGGCGCGCGTCAGCGGTTCGACATTCGCCGACAACAGGACATGGCGCCTCCGCAGACTGTGGGGCCTTGCCCTGTGCAAGACCCGCGCTTGCCCCTGAGGGGCCTGGTCTTCATCCGGAGCACCCCACCGCGGTGGAGGGTTGCCGTCCCGCAAGCCGGAGCTGGACACGGGAACTCTTGACCGAGCCAGAGCATACCCGACGACCGGGGCGCCGCGAACCGGGTCTACGTCGAGGGGGCCGCTCCACGGCGGCACGTGTCGCGGCCGACCTCGCGGATGACATCGCGCAGCTGCCACGGGGGCAGGCCCATCGTCAGCGCCGAGGCAAGGAGTCCGACGAGCACATGATCGGCGTCATCGTCCAGGGCCCTGTCCACCGCCACCGACGCCTGCACCCCGTCACCGGCGAGCCATGCGGCCACCGCCAGGCACAGCGCCACGGGAGCGACATGCCCGGGCGGCGCTGCCTGCACCAGACGGCGCAGTTGATCGGCCGCTCGACGCAGCTCGCCCGTATCCATGCCGCACAGCTCCCACAGGAGCGTGTCTCGGACCCGGATGTCCGCCAGCGCGCGGATGAGGTGCGCACTGCGCGCTGGCGTCGACCGCTTCTTCTGACCGAAGCACCACTGCGTCACGTTCGCAAGCCCGGCCTCGCGCCACCGCTCGAGGGATGCGCTTCGGGTCCGACGGTCCAGTACCCCGGTGCTGAGCACCGCGGCGACCTGCCCGGGCTCCGGGTCGAGCTGACGCACCACGTCGTCCCGCGAGCCCCGTGGCGCTGAGCCTTCCAGCGCGAACTCTGCGTCGATCCGATTGCGCACCTCGGCGTCGATCTGGCGACCCTCGGGTGGGCAGCACACGGTGTCACTGCAGAGCAGGCTCCGCCAGCACTGCGCATCCAGCTGCAGGACGTCGAGGACCTCGACGCCTCGTGAGCGGGCCGCGTTGCACAGAGCGCCCGACAGGGAGGCCGTCGACGGGTCTCCCGCCGCGGTCACCAGGACCGCGATTACTGAGTCGGCCGCCGCTGATCCCGCGTGGTCGACCACGGCCTGGGCCCAGGCGTCGGCTTCGAAGGTCCCCGTCGGCAGGTCGACACGCTGGGTGACCAGGAGCCGGCCACCGGCCAGCCAGACGGCGACCGCACTGTTCTCGGGGATGAAGCCGAGCAGGTGCGGAAGCGCACAGCACAGCGCGTCCGGAGTGCGGAGGAGAAGTCGATCGAGGGTGAGCGTCGTCATGGGGCGACTCTCGTGCGCGCGCAACCGCCCCGTCAGGTTCAGCCGGTGGTCTGTGGACCGTCGACCTCGATGACGCGCCACTGGGGATCCTTGGCACGGACGAGGTCGCCCGAGGACTGGCCGCGCAGCCGTCGGCCCACCCACGGGCCGGCATGACGCGCGACCCACCGGGCGTGGCCGAGCGGGCCCGCCCCGCTCCCTCCCGGCACCGGCTCCGGGGTGTGCCAGGCCGGATCGGGCCGGCCGAGAGCATCGAGGGCTGCCCGCGCTGCGAGCTCGTGACCCGGTGGGGCCAGGTGCAGGCGGTCCTCGTCCCAGAGGCGGTCCTCGTCGAATGCGGCCACGCCCCAGAAGTCGACCACCATGCAGCCGTAGTGGCGCGCGATGGCACGGGTGGCACTGTTCAGGGCACGCACCCGGCCCCGGATGGGCGCCATCGCACGGGACCGACGTCCCGGGTCCCCGAACGCGAACAGCAGCACGTCGATGCCGGCGCGCCGCAGGTCCCGCGTGCCCCGCTCCAGGGTCGTGGCGACCCCGTTGAGGTCGAACCTCGGCCGCAGCGCATCGTTGACGCCCGCCCCCAGGGAGACGAGGTTCGGCCGCAGATCAATCGCCTGGGGGACCTGATCGGTCACCACCTGCGGCAGCAGCCGGCCGCGTACCGCGAGGTTCGCGTACCAGAAGGGCTCGGGCGCCGCGTCCCTCGCGAGCTGCTCAGCCACCCGGTCGGCCCAACCGCGATGGCGTCCGTCACCGCGAGTCTCGTCCGCCATGCCCTCGGTGAAGCTGTCGCCCAAGGCGGCGAACCGGGTCCATGGCGCGCTCATCGATTCGGGCGCCTTCGAGAATGCAGGCGCCCGGCTGTCGAAGGCTTCCCCTCCCGCGACAGCCGGGCTGCGACCAACCTAGTGGAGGCCCTTCGCACCTCTCGCACCGACACGCCGCCCCTACGACGCCACCGGCTTGGACCCGGCGAACTTCTGGTTGGCCTTGCGGAACCACAGCACCAGTGCCACGACGCCGATGATGATCTGGGGCAGGTACGACGCCATGCGCCAGACGACGTCTGCCGCCTGGGCGACCGAGCCGGACACTCCCATGCTCTGCAGCAGGGCGATCATCAGCGCATCCGTGGTGCCGAGGCCTCCGGGCGTGATCGGCACCATCAGCATGATCTGGCTCGTCGCGAACGCGCCGAACGCCGCCAGCACCGACGTCCCGTCGGTGTCCCAGCCCTCCACGCCCCGCAGTGACGCGTACATGATGAGGAACTGGGTCATGATCACGCCGATCTGGGCAACTGTCAGGAACAGCCACCTGCGTCGCAGGACGTCGTACATGTCCGCACGGAACTTCGAGATCGGACCCACGAGATCCAGATCGCGCAGCCGTGAGATCCACCGGCCGAACGGACGGATCACCCGGTTGCCGAGCCTGCCGACCGCCATCGCCAGCCGCTCCGACCGCATGATGAGGACGAAGCCCACGACGATGACCACGAGGATCCCCAGGCCAAGCGGTGCAACCCAGTTGTACTGGCTGTTGCCTCCCTCGATCGACAGGGCCGCAACGCCGAGGATGGGCAGGCCGAGGCTCACGAAGATGCTCCACAGGCCGACCGCGGTGATCGCGGCCGTTGCCGACGAGCCGGAGATCCGGTAGGTCGCGAGCATGGCGTACTGAACCGCGAGGCCGAACGCCCCGCCCGCCGGCACTCCGTTCGAGATCGCGAACGCCGCCTGATTCACCTGCTGCGACGGCCAGTACTTCAGTCCCGGCGCCGCCGCCATGAAGGGGAACCCGTACACGACGAGATAGGCGATGACGGTGACGGCGATGATGACGAGCGCCATCGCCGACATGTCGGCGAGGTTGGCGAAGGCCTGCTGGTAGTTCGAACCCGTGACCTGCGGGATGACCTTCCAGAAGATCAGCACGATGATGACCAGGCCGATCACCCCGAGGATGATCGACTTGCGCTTGTCGAGCTGCGCGGTGGGCGCCGCCTGCGCCTCGCTGCTCCCGGCGGGCTCGCCACTGGCGTCGGACATGGGCCGAGCCTGCCACATCTCCTCGTGACGGGGGGGTACCTGCGAACCGGGAAATTCCATTGGGCAAGATGCCGGTATGCGGCTCGACCACCTGTCCTACGCGTGCACGACCCCGGAGATCGCGGACGTGATCCAGCGCATCGGCGCCGACCTCGGGGCGACGTTCGTCGACGGGGGGCGCCATCCCTCCTTCGGAACGCGCAACTTCATCCTTCCGCTGACCCACGGCTGCTACATCGAGGTCGTCTCCGCCCTGGACCATCCCGCCGCGGAGAAGGCTCCGTTCGGCCGCGCCGTGGCCCAGGCCGCCGGTGACGGCGGGGGATGGTTCAGTTGGGTCGTCGCGGTCGACGACATCTCCACCGTCGAGCAGCGGCTGGGGCGAGAGGCCCGCGAGGGGCATCGCATCCGACCCGATGGCGTGGAATTGCGCTGGCGGCAGCTCGGGGTCCTCAACGTCATGGAGGATCCGCAGCTGCCGTTCTTCGTCGAGTGGTCCTGCGCCGGTACCGAGCATCCGTCTTCGGGCGGGACGACCGTCGGCATCGAGCGCATCGAGATGAGCGGCACGCCTGAGGCTGTGGCCGAGTGGCTCGGCACGGGCGGAGAGAAACTGCTCGACGGCATCGACATCGACTGGGTCGACGACGACGAGCCCGGGATCACCGCGGTGTGGTTCGCCACGCCGCACGGCTCCGTCCGCGTGGTCTGATCCGGGCCGTCCGGCTGATTCGAGGTCAGGAGAACCGATGTCGGCATTCACCCCGATCCCCCAGTCCGCTCTCCGTTGGGAGCGCAACGTTCTCGGTTCCGAGGTGACCCGGATCCGCACCGACGGCGCGATGCTCACGGTGGTCCACGGTCGCGAGGGCGACGTCGTTCCCGATCACGGCTACAGCCGCGGTTCGGTGACCTACGTGGTCTCCGGACGCATCCAGATCGGCGGCGCAGTACTCGGCCCGGGTGAGGCGGGCACCTACACCGCCCCCGGGGGGTACTTCTCGGTGAGGTTCCTCGAGGACGCGACCTACGTCGTAGCACGTGCCGCGGACGACGAAATCACCGTGCCGGACATCGGTGAGCGTGCCGCGCACAATCTCGACGCCTGAGCGCAATCGCACACAGGGGTGCCACGGCCCGCGATAGCGTCCTCGCCATGAGCCCCAGCCAGCCATCCCCGGACGACCAGGTGCCGGGAACGCTTCGCCTGACCGCCGGGATCACGTGGCGCCTGCTGGTGGTGATTGCCGGAGTCGTCGTCGCAGGCTACGTGCTCGACCTCATCTTCCCGGTCGTCTTCGCGCTGTTCTTCGCACTCCTGGTCACCGCGTGGACGCAGCCCGTCATGAACCTCATCCATCGGTGGCTGCCGAAGGTCGTCTCGATGGTGCTTGCACTCATCGTGATCCTCACCATCATCGTGGCCATCACCGGCGCTGTGGTCAGCTCCACGATCCAGGAGGGTCCCAAACTGGTCGCGTCGATCCAGTCAGGCATCAGCGAACTCGAGGCATGGCTGCGCACCGGGCCTCTCCAACTGTCCGATGACCGCATCAACACGCTCCTCGGTCAGGCGGAGTCCTGGGGGAAGACAGCCGCCGTGGGACTGCTTGGCGAGGCCGTGGGGGCCCTCGGCTCGATCGGCACCCTGGTGATTGCCGGCTCGGTCTTCTTCTACGCGGTCGTATTCTTCCTGCTCTCCCCAGCGTCGATCTGGGGCTGGGTGATCAGTTGGATGCCGAAGAAGATCCAGACACCCGTGAACGTGTCCGGCACGCTGGCCTGGGACTCGATCGCCGGGTACACGCGCGGCATCGTCGTCGTCGCCTTCGCCGATGCGATCCTGGTGCTCATCGGCCTGCTCATCCTGCAGGTCCCCCTCGCGCCGGCACTCGCCGCACTCGTCTTCCTCGGTGCGTTCATCCCGGTCATCGGCGCACCCGTGGCCACCTTCTTCGCCGCCATCGTCGCCCTCGCCGAGCGAGGGCCCCTCATCGCTCTGCTCGTCATCGGCCTCACCGTGCTGGTGGGCTCATTCGACGGTGACGTGCTCCAGCCACTCGTGATGGGCAAGGCGGTCAGCCTGCACCCGCTCGCGATCGTGTTCGCCATCGCTGCCGGCAGCATCACCCTCGGCATCGTCGGTGCATTGATCGCCGTGCCGATCGCAGGGGCGATCTACAAGGTCGCGAAGTACTTCACAGGACGTGATCCGGACAATCCCTACCCACCGGTGGCGGCGGCCGCCTCCCCCTAGGCGCGCGCGACCACGTGACAGTCCTTCAGGTGGTCATCGACGAGGCCGCACGCCTGCATCGCCGCGTACATCGTCGTGGGACCGACGAAGCGGAATCCTGCCCTGCGCAGCTCGGCGCTCAGCGCAGCGGATTCGACCGTGCGGGTCGGCACGTCGGCCATGGACGACGGGCGCAACCGCGCTGGCGGCTGATGGCTCCAGACGACGTCATCCAGCGACCTGTCCGCCTCCTGCAGGGAGAGCAGGGCACGCGCATTGCCGATGACGGCCTCGATCTTCTGGCGATTGCGCACGATGGCCGCGTCCGCCATCAGGCGCTCGATGTCGGCGGCCTCGAACCGGGCCACGACCCGGGGGTCGAATCGCACGAAGGCCTCGCGGAAGGCAGCACGCTTGCGCAGGATCGTCAGCCATGACAAGCCCGCCTGGAAGGCCTCCAGGCTGAGCCGCTCGAACAGCGCGTCATCGCCACGTACGGGCCGACCCCACTCGTCGTCGTGGTAGGACCGGTAGTCCTCGGGTGCGGAACCCCACGGACACCGCAGCAGGCCGTCATCACCCCGTACGGCGTGCGACAGGTCCGGATCCACGGCGGATCAGGCCGACGAGCGGCAGTCCGGTGCAGCCTCGAAGGCCGGCCCGAGCTCGGTCTCGGCCTCCGCGTAGACCGCACGTACAGCCTCCACGAGCTGCTGCCCCGCCTCGAAGGCCTCTGCACCCGCGCTGATGGCCAGACCCGCCTCCTGGACCCCCTCGACCACGCCAGAGGACTGGCCGATGGCGTCGAGATGTCCCTTGGTCTTCTCCACGGTCTCCTCGAGGCGGTCCTTCGGCCCGGTCACCGAGGTCACCCACGCATCGATCTGCGCAGGCTCGACGGGAGCGCCCGCCAGCACCGTCACGAGGTCATTCGCGGAGGAGCCGACCACCAGCAGCCGCATGCGCAACTGCTGGTCCAGGCTGTCGAGCAGATCGGGTGAGAGCTCGACATCGAGGCCGCTGCCCAGCGAGGTGACCTGCTCGGTCAGGCGGTCGCGGGCCCGGCAGACCTCGCCTGCCCACTCCGCCTGCAGCTCCTCCAGCGTGGGGGGCGGCGGGCCAGTCGGGCTGGGCGCGGCGGTGACCGAGGAGGACGAGCCTGCGGCCGAGCCGGAGAGGTCAACGGCCGGCGTATCGTCCTGCCCGCGCGTCAGCAGAACGATGACCCCCACGACCACCAGCGCAGCGGCCACGAACACCACGCCTGCGATGGTGCTGCGCTGGTTCACGGGATCACCGACTGGGCATCCCACAGGTCGATCCCGCCGTTGACGGCGAACTCGTCGATCGCCGCGCACTCGGCCTCGGTGAACACCGTGTTGTGGACCGCGGCGGCCGTCTCCCGGAGCTGCTCCGGCGTGCGTGCGCCGAGCAGGGACGACGTGACCCGAGGATCGCGGAGTGTCCAGGCAACGGCCATCTGCGCCAGCGACTGGCCGCGGCTCGCGGCGATCTGCGCAAGGCCGCGGATGCGCCCGAGGTTCTCCTCCGACAGGTGGCTGGCGAACAGTGACTTGCCCTCGGTCGCCCGCGTGCCCTCCGGAACCCCCTGCAGGTACCGCTCGGTGAGCAGCCCCTGGGCCAGCGGGCTGAAGGTGATGGCGCCGGCACCGGCCTCCTCGAGCGCGTCGAGCAGGCCGTCCTCGATCCAGCGGTTGAGCATCGAGTAGGAGGGCTGGTGGATGAGCAGGGGTGTGCCCAGGTCGGCGAGGATGCGCGCCGCCTCGAGGGTGCGCGAGGGCGAGTACGAGGAGATGCCGACGTACCGCGCCTTGCCCTGCTGCACCGCGGTGTGCAGAGCGCCCATCGACTCCGCCACCGGCGTGTCGGGATCAGGTCGATGGTGGTAGAAGATGTCGACGTGGTCCAGGCCGAGCCGCGTGAGGCTCTGGTCAAGGCTGTCGAGCAGGTACTTGCGCGACCCGAGGTCGCCGTACGGGCCGGGCCACATCTCCCAGCCAGCCTTGGTCGAGATCACCAGCTCATCCCGCAGCCCGCGGAAGTCCTCCCGCAGGATGCGTCCGGCATTGATCTCGGCAGAACCGAATGGCGGCCCGTAGTTGTTCGCGAGGTCGAAGTGCGTGATCCCGAGATCGAACGCCGTGTGCATCACCGCACGCTGGGTGGCCAGCGGGGTGTCGTCACCGAAGTTGTGCCAGAAGCCCAGCGACACGGCGGGCAGGACCAGCCCACTGCGTCCGCAGCGGCGGTAGGGCATGCGCCCGTCGTAGCGGTCGGGGTCGGGAACGTAGGTCTGCACCATGGACATACCGTGATTGTGTCACCAGCACGGACATATGGTGACTGGGTCACCACCATGGGCCGATCGTGATTGTGTCATCACCCAGGGCGGTCAGGGCGTGTCAGATAACGAAGTCCACCGCGTCGGTCTCCAGCTCCCACTCCCCGCTGGCACGCAGGTGCGGACTGTGCGAGTGGTGACCCTCCCCCATGACATGCGCCTCGAGCACCTGGACCCGGGTGAGCAGGGTCGAGACGGCCAGGCCCACGGGATCCGGTGCCGTGGGGGTGTCGGTCTTGGGCCGGGTGTCGGGCTCCGCCGCCGTACCGTGGGCGATCACCTGACCCGGGACCCCGACGACCACGGAGTGCTGGTCCACCGAGCGGACCAGCACTGCGTTCGCGCCGATGCGCGAGTCGCTGCCCACGACGAGGTCGCCAAGCACCTTCGCACCCG
>Ga0129333_10003240_pt1 | contig 15190 bp, 13 predicted proteins | sample CPB6_08_DNA_FD_94474 | JGI IMG/M metagenome (GOLD analysis project Ga0129333, IMG submission 94474) | Freshwater to marine salinity gradient microbial communities from Chesapeake Bay, USA - CPBay_Sum_0.6_0.8_DNA | ecosystem: Environmental > Aquatic > Marine > Coastal | place: USA: Chesapeake...
CCTTTTAACGCACCCCAACCAACATATTTTGATAACTGCTTCCGCTCTTCCGGCGTAGCTTTGCGACCCTCTGCCTCGATTGCCTTGATAATCTTGATCGCGGCAATGTTGTCCTTATACTTGGTTTTAAGGCCGCCCTGGCCGATGTCCTCTTCGTTTATTCGGTAATCGTCGGCGGTTCCAGACTCAGTCCCGACATTACTATCCTTTCCACTTCCGTTAGATGATTCCACTCCGGCCCCATCTCCGACAGTGCTATCTGTTCCTGTGCGATCTGGTTGAACAGTGCCGCCCGATACTCCTTTGCCTGTATCAGTTGTTTTACCCGTTCCGGCCACCCCAGTAGCCACCTGTTCGCTATCGACACGCCCCTGCTCCCCTCCGACACTATCAGCGCCTTGATTTCCTTCGGATATGCCCCTGGTTTGTATAGTTCTTGCATCTTCGACCCCATATAACTGAATGTAACGATTAACGACAGTACCCATTATTTCGAGTCTGTCGGCCTTGTACTCTTCGAGAATCTGTTGGACTGCCTGGACCTTCGCCTGAAACATCGTGCCGCCGCTTGATCCTGCGCGGATATCCTTCGCCCGCGCATCAATCAGGTGTATGTTTACTTTGTCTTTGTACTTCTCGAAGCAGTTGCTCATCTTAGGTTCCCATAAAGTATAAACGCGCCAACTACTGACGCTATAATCTCGTCCTCTTCGTCTAAGAACGCCTCAAACTCTGCTTTGGCTTTTCGGATTCTCTGTAAACGAAGCTCTCTTAACCGTTCATGTCTTGCTATTTCTTCAGCCGCCCGCCTGCGCCTTAACTCTTCACGCCTTGCATGTATTCTTCTTGCTCTGCTGGTAAAGTGTATTTTACCCTTTCTTTGCCTTACAAAAGACCCGCCGCCGCCACCGCCGCCAGATAAAGTTGATACGGTCGTTACAACGGCTACTGTTGCATAATAAAATTCATTCGTGTTGGTAAAAAGGTTCGGCAATAACTCTTGGTCAACCGATTGAGAAACAATTGCAGAATAAAAAGTATTGGAGTTAAAGAATAAGTCAGGTAAAAGCGTTACCGTTCCCGGCGCAACTGTTGGCGAATAAAACGTATTTGTTCCCGTGAACAGATCAGGAGTAATAAACCATTCGCCATCCAACGAAACGATGTGCGTATAAAATGCTTCCTGGTTGCTGTATAGCGGAGGAACAAGCGTTATCGTGCCTGGAGACACAGTTGGCGAATAAAATGCCTCCTGGTTGTTGTAGATCGACGGAGCAAGCGTTACCTCGCCAGGAAGTATCGTTGCAGAATAAAAAACACCCAGATTGCTGTAAATATCTGGTGTAAGCGTTGCCGTTCCCGGCGAAACGGTCGGTGTATAGAATGCCTCTTGATTGCTATAGAGGATCGGCGAAAGGTTTACTGACCCTGGCGTTACAGTTGCCGAATAGAATGAGTCTGTTGAATCGTCAAAAAATCCAGCAGTTAAAGAATATGTCGCAGATAGCGTCTGTGCAAAGAATGTGTCGGTAGAATCATCGAAAAAACCAGCGGTTAAATTCTGAGTTCCACCGCCCTGCGTTACGGTCGCGCTATAAAATGTATCCGTCGAATCATCAAAAAACGAAGGAGTTAGCGTTATGGTTCCTGGCGTTACGGTATGAGCAAAAAACGTGTCGGATGAATCATCAAATAACGACGGCGTTAATGACTGACTTCCTGTTTCAAGACCATCCCAGTAAAAAGCATCCCAGTATGATTGATCCCAATGCGCGGTTACGATATTCGCCGCATAGAATGTCGTGCTGTTCGAGAATAGGCTTGGCGTTAACGTCTGGTGTCCTGACTCTGCTATCGCATGAGTGAAAAACGTATCGGTGCTGTCATCGAAGAATCCAGCGACCAGCGGAAAAACGATGGCATGACTATAAAAAGTGTTGCTATTCGAGAATAGATTTGGCGTTAGGCCTACCGTCCCAGGTGTTACTGTAGGGACATAAAATGTATTGCTATTAGAGAACAGGCTAGGTGTTAAGCCTTGCGCGAGTAAATCATAAGTGCCGGTAAGCTCACCAGCAGTTACAAAAACTGATGCCGTAGAATCTCCACCTTTTACCTTTGCAATGGCAAATGTAACCGCCAGCACCGCGCCATTCCACGCGGCAGGGGTTCCTGCTTGCACACTGGTAAAATTGAGAACGCTCGAAGTTGTTGTCGCTACGTTTTTATTTGTTGTTCCAGACTGAACCGTAACGGCGGCGGTTAATGCCGTTGATCTATTGCTTTGGAAGATTTGCGCCTGTAACGGCCCCCAGGTATTGTTTGAAAATCCAGTTGATCCGTATCTCAGCCTGATGCTTGCGGTAAGCATCGTGCCGAAGTCGGCAGGCATGTCGCCTATTGCGAAATAGAATGTTGTGTTGTGTGAGTTGTTGTTGCCTGTGTCGGCAACATAAGACGAATCATTGAGGCTTGCAATAAGCTCAAGAACCGGTTCAGTGCCGGTTATCGTGAAATTTGTGCTATTTGTTTGGTCTAAGTTTCCAAACGCAGTTGCTGATAAAGTCGCCATCAGCTTTTAGCTCCGCATGTCGCGCAGACCTCTCCCGGCGGCGGCCAATCTCCACATTTAAAGCTCTTTCCAAAACCGGACGTTTCCATCGCGGCCTGAACTATTTTGTACTCTTCACTTTCGTACATTTTTGCCCATGAACCATATTTTAAATACAGTCCACAGGCAATTACCCTACCGCCCGGTAAGCCTTGACCGTGAAAGTGTTTACAAACTTTTCCCTGAACCCAACAACAATGATCCTTTTTTGTTCCCTTACATACTGCCAACGTCCCGAACTGGGCCGAAGAACTCAGTAAACCCAGGGCAAGCCTCTTCAAATTTGGCGAGGAATGCGCTTGCGGTTCCAACCAGGATGATAACTGGGTCAGGTTTCCAGTTTATTTCAGCAATATCCTTTTCGCCTGGAACAAACTTGTCTGCAACAATGATCTTTTCCAGCAAGCGATTAACTTCGCCATCGCAATCTTCACGAACAAGCAAAGCGCCTTTCATTTGATGGATATTTTGGTTTCTCATGGTATTGGCGAAATTAACGCCAAACTCGTCATTAGCAACTTTGTAAATCATATCGCCCTCGTTATAGTCCGAATATTCCTGAAGCGTTCCAAGTAACACTGATGTTACCCCCATTCGGAGTCACCGGCAAGCCTGTAACCGATGTGTCAATGTAAGCAACAAGTCGCCATGTCGTGTTTGCACCGGCATTCTTGATGTACACAACCAGCGCCTCAACAGAGTTTCCGGTAACGCTCGTATAGGTTAAATCGCCCCCATCGAAAACACCATTGGTGTAAGTCTTTGTAGCTCCGATTTCCTGATCGGTTCCGACAACTCCGCTCAAATCTGAGTAGTATTGATGAGCCGAAGAATATGTGTAAGTTCCTGTGTCTACTAAGGCGCAATAAACACCGGTCGTTCCGCTACCATTTAGCGCGGAGCTTGCGGATGCCTGTAAAAGTGCTTCTTTCCAAAGCGGGTATAGTGCATTTGCCATGATTAAACCTCTATTCTATTTCAATGCTTTCGATACGACCAGACTTATCCCTATTAACTATTGCTACCATATCGCCTGAAGTTATTGATATTATTCTACCATTATTCCCCCTATTGATATGAATTGAGACAGGTTTCTTGTCACTTAACGATGCGTCTAGCTTGTTTAGTTTTTGCTTAACCTTCATCAACTCATCTTCGCCAACGCTTATCCTTTCCTTTACCAAAGAAACAACATTAGCCAAATCGCCAACCGCGCCAACTAAACGATTGTCTCTCGGCGGCGGCGGCGGTTTATTCTTTTCGCCAATCCTCTGAATAAGAGCATTGTCTTTAATCTGGATTGCCATTTAACCCCCCAAACAGTCTAATAAATCTTGATAGTTTTTAATCATTTCATCCGTGTGTTCGATCATTTCAGATGCCCGCATCGCTTCGAGTTTTCCATCAACATCAACCTCAATGCTTGTCGAATGCACAAAACTTTGCGGGATTTCCTTAAATCTTTCCTCTAATGTCTTACCCTTCAATGGGTTACGTTTCTCATTATTGGTCGCATTTTGTACTTGCTCTTCCTTGCTTTTCGCCGCTTCCTTCGCTTTTTCACGTTGAGCGGTAATCTCGTTGTGACGTTTGTGCTTGTCGATGATATCTGCGGCTAAATCGCCCGCCCGCATATCCGTATTGAGCCACTGGTTGGCGCCATTCGGACCGATGTTCAGAAGGATCGCAACTCTTTGAGGATGACTGGTCAAACTTCTTACGCTAGTTTCGCCTATGCTTACTTTTACTTCGACGCCACCCTTCTGCATCTTCATGTAAACATCGCCGCTTGTGGCGACTCCTGATTCGTTTACGGACACCGGACGCTGGACCTTTCCGCGTTGATTAACCGGGGCCATGAATCCATTATCGCCCAGGGTGGTAGCGACCTGTTCGAGATACTTTTTTGACTCCTTCAGGAATGCTGTTTTAACAGCACCACCCTTGCCATCGTCGCGTTCTGAATCGTAACCGTTGATTTCCTCAACGCCCCAATCCTGAGTAAGCGTTGCCATGCCTTTAGGCTTTGGCTTGCTTTTCTCGACCTTTACTTGGCCGTCGCCCTTAACGTCGGTGTCTTTCAGCGCCTTCTCGGTCAGTGCCTTGTTCTCTTTCTCCCATGCGTCAACGTCTTCCGTCGATGTCATTCCCTCAGTATCCAGGCCTGGAAACCTTCTTGCCGCTTCATAGAACGATGCAAGGTAAGGCCGGACCGCTTCGCCAAGGTCGCGTACCATGCGATCAGAATACTTTGCATACGTCCGAATGCCGCCCTCGATATAAGCGCCAGCCAACATCATTCCATCCACCAACAATTCAGGATCGATGCCAGAATTTAGCGTACCCAGTTTCTTTTTAAGGCGTTCCCTGGCCGCTTCGACCTTATCCTGTGTGAATAGCTTGTTGTTCGCGAAAATCTCATCACGCTCGGCCTTAAGTTCTGCCTCGGTCGGTCCTTTTGGTTCGGGTTCTACTGCTTGCCCGGTTTCTTGCAGTTGTCCCGCTTTCTCGGTTTTGTTCTCGCTTTTGTCATTGTTTCTTTCCTCTTTGCTCTTTGCGTAGTTAGCTTCGGTATGCTCCAACTTTCTTTCGATTTCGTTAGCAAGATCGATGAGCATTTCTGAATCTTTTTCGTTTTCCTGTTTACTCGCCTGCTCCCTTAATCCCTTGATTACATGCGGCATAGCGTTAAATGGCGGGACGAATCGCGCATCTGCCATAGACTTTATGGCCCGCTCCCACAATTCAGGATGATCTTTTTTGTTGATGTTCTCAAGTATCTGTTCATGATAATCGTGAACATTCTGATCGCTTATATCAGTCTTGCCGGCAAGTATCTCTTTGACGATCTCTTTTGCATGGTTGAGAGAGCCGATCATTCTTTGGCTTTTCTTCAGCTCATTTGGATACCAAGCCAACGCTTCTTTAATCAGGCTGTCTTTTGAACCAAATCCTGAGCCGCCCAATTCCTTAACAAGCGCCTTCAGCTCGTCAACATTCATTTTTCTCAGCCGTTCCTCGGCCATGTCTCTCATGCGCTTGCGGTTGTTCAACTGCTTGCGAATGCTTTCAAGCAATACTGCCTTTGATCCCGATGTTCTGCCGCCGGCAACCTTTGAAAATATCCGCAACTCACCCCATGAAAACTTTTTGCGGATATCCTCGTCGCTCATGTTCTCAAGGTCGAACGTGAGAATACTGCCTTTTTTCACGCTATAAGGCTTAGGATGCTTTTGGTTAAAGTCATCCAGACTCATATTGCGATAGTTATCTTCTTCGCTCGTTGTGGCGGTTTTTGTTTGGTTTTTGTTTCCTGTGTACTCGACATCAGGTTTAATCAATCCTGCGGCTTTCTGCGCCTCGAAGTCGGCCCACTCCTTGTTAGGGTATATCTTTACCTGTGGGAACGTCTGTCCTGACTCCGTGTCGCTAACAACGACATTGAAATACCCTTCTTTTGAGGAGTTCTTGAAAACTTCAGCCTTTAGCGTGTCGCCCTGGTACTGCGAGACAAAATCATTCTGCTTGCCCTGGTTGAACTCCTGCGTCTTGTTTTCCTGGTCGAAGTCTGCCGCTTTGTTTTCCGCGTTCGCAACAACATCACCCGCTTTTGTTGTGCCATTGTGGATCGGCTTTTGAATCTCTCCTGAATTGATACGGGCCTGGAGTTCAGATACCGGGATTTCGGTTAAAGACTTGGCGCCTTTCCACCCCTTCGCGTAATTGCTCTGGTATGCGGCCCGCGCCTCTTCCATTGTGTCGAAGCCAAGCATTACTTTATGCTCGTCGAACTCGCCGGTTTTTGGATCAACCTGATTCACTACAAACGCTTTTGGCGATTCAGGATTATCACCCAGGAAAACATCAACATGATCCCCGTCGGCCCCGGTAGATTTCTTGATGTAACCATAATGGTTATTCATCGTAATCGACCATTTCTTTCCGTCCCTGTCTACGCCGGACCGCTCGGATCCTTTCGGATTCTCGATTGATAAATCAAGGCCCTGAAAATTAACATGGCCCTTTTTGTAGTTTCCCGCCTCTTTCTGGGCCTCGGTGGGTTCAGACAAATCATTCTGCGGTGATAGCGCGGCCTGATGTGCCGCCGCATCAATCTCAGCCTTCTTTTGCTTGGCGGTATCGGTTAATAGTTTCTCGGCGTAATCGTCAACAATCTCGCTACCTGTTTCATCAACATAGGTATTTCCTTCAACATGACGAACTCTTGTTCCGTCAGATAGCTCATGCGTCGGCTGAAATTGGCTTAGGTTGTCGGCCAGATCGCCTTGAACCTCCGGTATTCCTGTTGTGCTTTGTGATGGTTGGGTCTGCGTCGATTCTTGTTTGATACCTTCATTAGGTGTTTTTCCTGCGTTGTTGATGATTGAATCGGCATAGGCTTGGTTCTCTGCCGTGTTTTTGCTTCCGTAGTATCGCTCCAAAATCTTGCGTACATCGCCTTCGTTTTGGTCGCTCAACTGACGTAAGAATTTAGCTCCGGCGTCGATGTTATAGGCCGGGTCGTTTGCAAGACGCTCAGGATCGAACTCAGGATGCCAACGCGGGATGATCTGCATGACACCTACGGCATTGCTTGTCCCCGGCGTCAACGGCTTACCATTGTCATCAAATTGGCGCATTCCCGATTCTTTAAGCGCAACTTGGCGCAACAGATCGGCGGGGATGCCATGCCGCGCCGCAGAATCTTCTATGAACTGATCGTATGCGTGGCGTAATCCTTGCGGTCCAGGAACATTGATTTCGGTTTGTCCGGCACTTCCGTTCAGATCGATAGGTTCAGGCTGAACATTATTAAGTTCTGCGTTCGCGTTCGCGATTGCCTCGTCCACACTTCCTGCGGTCATTACATTAACCGGAGGCTTTTGGTTGGTATTGCTTGGAGGAGGAGGTGGGTTGTTATTGCCTGGAGGAGGAGGTGGGACTTCTGGAGGTACAGTATCATCATCAGGCTTTTTAGGCGCCATGATTGCGCCGATCATTCCCACACCGCCGCCGCCGACCGCACCCAAAGCAGACGATTCAATCATTTGGTTCTGAGTTTCCTCGCTTACCGGCTTAAACCATTCCTCATTTCCCTTGCCGACTTCCTCGATAGCGGTTTGCGTTCCTTCGGTCATTCCCTCTGAAAGCATCGTGCTTCCTACCTTAACCAACCCTTTACCAATTCCTTTGCCTTTCAATGCACCGAGGGCGATCATATCGCCAATAAGCTCAACGCCGCCAGCCATTAAGCCAGTTCCGAACCCCCTTGCAAGCTCGTCTCCGGTTAATTTCTTGCCTTGTTTCTCAGCCTCAGATAGAGCATCGCCTAATATCTCTCCTGTTTCTTGGTTTACTGCCGTAGTGCCGACCGCCGCCGTAGCGCCAATGCTGGATAATTTTAACGCAACATTCTTAACCGCCTGATCGCGGATAATATCTGCCGTCAGTGTCGCCGCGCCTTGCTTTGCCGCGATAGTTGCCGCTTCTTTCGCAACCATCTTTTCTACTGCGGCTTTGGCAACAGTCTGAATACCAACCTTTCCGGCATAACCGCCGACAACGGATGTCGCCAGCATTTGAACGACTTGCCCTCCGGCATAACCAAGGCCGTATTGAACCCAATCGGCTAAAGCGCCGATGTCGCCCTGCTTTGCTTTTTCCCAAGAATAGCGAATAGAGTCAGATTCCTTTGAATCTTCGGCAATCTTGTCTCCCCACTCCTTGTATCCTTCAAGGCCGTGTTGTTTTATTGCGGTCCCTACGCCGCCTTCACCGAATCGGTTTTCAATGACGGCCCCAGCCGCCGCCTCAACCCCATGCGCTAATTGCGGGATTTGCTCGAATGCGACTGTAAAGCCACGCTTTATGTCGCCAGGGGCATTAGGGTCTTCGTACTCTATAAGCCTCGAGAAGTCTTTGAATGGGATGTCAGAATAAAATTTCCCATGCAAATACTTGATTAAACGGTCATCCGGCAAATCATCGTATTTGGGATTTTCTTTTCTGAATGTATCGAAATCAAAAGCCATAGCATTTTCTCCTTGATTGATTTGCTAATTTTACAGCATAATCAAGGTTTTCTAGGTAAACTAAATCAGGAGAAACATGAAAAATCTATTCGCTTTTGCAATTGTCGCCTTTGCCTTGGTTTTGGCAACATCTTTGCCGGTTAAAGCGTGGGATAGCACCGATCAATTAAAGTACGATCTTCGCCAATCGCAAATAGAATCCGACCGGAACATTAAAGAATTAAGGCAAGCGGAGGATGCCGGCGCCAATAGAAGGAATCAAGAAAGGATCGCCGATAGCCTGGAGACAATAACGATCTGGAGCATCTATGGACATAAAAACGGCGAAGCTGAAATACTTCGCCGTAGGTCTATGTTTTACGATGAGGATTGAAAGGATTATGGTTTTTTATTCTTTTTCAGATCATCAAGGATGAACTGTAATTCCTCAACCGTAACCGCGTCATCAAGGTTTAAGACTGCTTTTGGATCAACCTTTTTGATTTGCTCCATCAGGTAGGCTTTTCTGACGCTTTGACCAAGAGGACTCTCTTCGTGTTGAGCGTCATTGCCTAAGCTATTGCCGTTCAACAGTTTATAAATTTGTTGCTCAACCTTGTCCATTTCGTCTTGAGCGTCATGCCTTTGCTCTGGTGTTTGGGCATTGTCCCTCTCGGACGCAAGTGATTTATATTTCTCCTTGAGGAAATCAGCTTGTTTTTCTTGAGACTTGGTTAGATCACCGATCATGCCGCCAGATTTACCGGTCCCGAAGTATCCGGCGTCGATAGCTTTACGACGCGCCTCGTTTTCAAGTTTTTGGCCTTCAATATTATACTTGCGACCTTCATAATCAGTATTGTCTGTCGCCTTGTGGATGCGTCCGGCTTTGTCTGCGGCCTGGGCGGCTTCGATATCTGCCCGGCTATCTGAGTATTCGTCAACAACTCTCTGACCCTGAACCTTGGCACGACCAAGCATTCCAACATTATTGGGATCGGTTTGAAACTTAAACTCAGACTGACGCTCCAGCTCTTTGTTAGCGAGACCGCGTTGCTCTTCGCGGATTTGAGCATCTTCAAGCCTGACTTCCTTGCGAACATCCGACACTTCGCGGCGAAGTTCTGAACGCATCGCCGCTTCTTCAATTCGGCGTTCACGCTCAATCTGAATCTTTTCCTCTTCTGCCCTGACGTTATCCTGTCTCGCTCTTTCTCCAAGCTGAGAAAGCCCTGAACCAAGACCGCCGATTGCTCCCGCTAACATGCCATTCATTGTGTCAACCTCATTGTGGTGGTTGCTGTTTTGATTGCTGAACCTCTGCCTGACCCTGCCGTATTGCTTCGGCCAGTTGATTCTCGTCAATACCGAGTCTCTGCATGAGGATATAGGCAAGCGTCTGACCGCACTTTTCAATCATCGTATTATCGAACGTGATGCCCAATCCTCTCTCGGCGAAATCGATTGCATGAAGCATCAAAACGTATCCCGCCTGGATGATAACAGCAAGGTCCATCGATTGCTTCGACTGCTGGTACATGAGCCACATAAGGCCCGCGATACCCTTGGCGACCGTATTAACCGGATCTTTTCTCGATTCAGGATTTTTTACGAGTTCGAGATTCTTGTTCGCATTTTTGTCGAACATGATCTTATCACCGGCCAGCACCGCATTCTTGAAATCCTGGTAGGTATCCGGCGTATGCTGTTTAACTTTCTCATCAAGCGCCTGCTCGATTCTTTGCAATGTTGGATTCATCATGCTTTTAACTCCTGCTGATCCAGTTGTCGTCTATGCTCGTTTTGGGCTTGCCGGTAACTATCTATTTGCTCCTGCGATAGTGGTTGTCCATAAGAAATATTCATGGTTCCCTGTGTGTTCGCATTCTTATATGCGCGTTCCTGAGCGGCCAGTTCGTTATTGTATTGGCGTTCACGAAGATTCAACAGACCCGAATCCAGTGCTAACTTTTGCTTCTCGATGTCCATTAAACGGTCTTGCTGGTTGCCCTGAGCCACGCCCTTTACAATCTCGCCGGTTACGGTAAGAAGTTTGTCATTACTAAACACGTTCTCGAAGAATGATGTCGCTTTATCGGATAGACTCATGCCTTTGTTTGTTGCGTCAACAACGCCTTCAACACCTTTCGTTCCCGCTTCGTTTACCGCCTGAGTTGTCGCGTTCTCAACAGAAGACTGCCCGACCTGTTGAACGGCCTGCTGTACCGCTTGCTGTCCTGTGCCTTGCACAACATTTGTGGCGGCGTTAGTGGTCGCCCCGGTAACTCCTTCGATTGTGTTAGGGATGGCCGTTTCGACGGTCCTATTTAAAGCCTGCTGACCAAGTTGCTGTGCGGCTTGCTGTCCCGCTTGAGTTCCGGCTTGCGTTCCTGCCGCTGTTGCCGCATTAGCGCCTTCTGTTCCCGCCGCTGTTGCCGTTGATGTCGTTGTCGCTACCGCCGTAGCGCCTACAGCCGCGTTCACGCCGGCCACCGCAATACCAGTGATCCCGCCAGCCAAGCCAATGTAACCTCCGACCTTCATTAGCGTAGTGTTCCCGGTAACAGCACCGATAACGGTCAATCCGGCGCCAACCCATGTGGCCACCGTCGCCACCGCAGATACAACGCCAGCCGCCGTCGCCAATGCACCGCCCGCCGTCGCACCAAGAGCAACCGCCGCCCCGGCGCCTGCCGCGAATGCCGTACTTACCGCCCCGGCCACCGCCGCACCAATAACCGCGAAAGGCATTTCTTTTTTATTTGAATGGAGGGTATCCCGAACCGCTCTCTGTAATATCAAGCTCATTGCTTCACCCTGGTTGCGAAAATTAAAGAAATCCTGTCAACATCGGAATCATTATCAACCCAATGGACCGGAGCGTTATCAAACTCGAATACCTGTCCGGCGTCGCCTTCATGTTCTTCGTTCAGGTAGCAAAACTTTTGCCCGGGTGCAGACTTAACCAAAACAAGAATCTTCCTGTTGTAATAATCAGCGTGCCACCGGCCGGCGTCGGAATGCGGATCAACCCTTTGCCCTGGAGGCACTTTCGTAATCAGAACGCCGCCCAACTCAAAGTCGCCAAGATGCTCAATGATGTTTTGCAGAATCCATTCGATTGAAGGAAGCGCGTTATAGGCCGGATACCATATCGATTCATGTGGACCTGAGAATGATTCGGGATCGCTTTCATCAAACTCGCTCCAGTCGCGATACCTGATCCAGATATCATCAACACGACGATGAGGAGAACCATCGAACATTCTTGTTCTAAGCTCATTCGTATTCCACAACCAAGGCGATGCTTCAAGCTCTTCTCTCAGCTTCGCCACAGGCACGACAAACGGCAATTTCCGCATGTGCTGAACCTTCTCAACCAGAACCTCGTCAACCTGGGAAGGATCGGTGCAGTCTGTTTTATGGATGCAAAGCCAATGCGCCGGACCGTTCACAGCTTGAATCTCATGCTCGACACCGGCCTTTATCTCGATGACCGCCGGAGCAAAATAGGTTTCCTGCTTGCCGTTCGCCCAGACAATAACGCACCCTTCAGACAAAACACTCATGTGGTCGTATGAATGCCGATGCGATACCGCCCGATAATCTTCAGGAATCATCATTTCCTTGGCATAAACGCCGCCGATGAAATGATGCTTCAATACCTCGATGTTCTCGTCTACTTCTACTTTCATGCGTGTGCCGCCTTACCTTTGCTTGAACGCCAAATGGCATATCTGATAAATAGTTTTCCAATAGACGAACCCTTCTCTGTTGCCTCGCATTCGTAGGCAATCTCATAAGCCCAAGCACGAACAAACGGCCAAACCAGTATCGTTAATATCTGACTCCACAAAGTTTCGCCGTGTAGCATCTTGGTTAGAGGAATCGCCCATGACCAATACCACTCGACAAGCTCCGGCTGAGTTATCTCAAGCATATTGCCGACTTCTTTCTCGACCATGTAAATGCTATCTGGCATAAAACCCAATTTATTGTAATGTGTACATAGCACTGAGCCGCCTCCGCCTTTTTTTGCCGATTTTTTCTGAAGCTCAAGCGCCTCCCTTTGCATTTGAAGCTGCTCTGCTTGATATTTTTTTTGCTCTTCGTACCGTTTGTCCTTATTCCTGTGTGTCGGATCAGGCTTACCCATACTTGATGCAAAGTTAAAGTAAATCGGTTGCGGGTTTGGTTTAGGTTCTGTTGATTGGCTCAACATGCCATCGCCTTGAATTACCCTGTTTTCTACTATCGGCATATCACACCTCTTTATTCTGCGTTTATCTTATCCAAACCAATCGCCCTTTTTGGGCATCCCATCTTGCATATCCACTAATAAAATCATCTTTGGTTGGCATTACGCCTTTTAATATTCTAAGTTGTACCGTCGATGGGTAACTGTTTGCCGGGGACCCTGAAGGGAAGTTGTTGCTTGTTGGTTGTGTTGCCGTTGTTGTATTGGAAATCAACAATTGAGATACATCAGGAACACCGCCAACATTACTTAACATGCTGATCTGCGCCTTATAAGCATCAAACAATTGCTGTATAGCGTAATCCTTCGATTGCTGGTCCATGTTCGTATCGGTGTTGATCGCCAGAATTGCCTTATTGAACTCCTGGCTCAAACCGCCGTAAATGTTCTGGCTTTGCAAATCCCACTTAGCGTCGTTGTTGATTTTATCCAATGACGCTTGAATGTTCCCTTGCATAATCGCCATATCGCGACTTACCAGCGTTTGAGCGTTGAACTGGCTTGCCGTATTCTTGGAGTTGGCATTAAACTCAAACGACCTGTTCGCCGCTTCCTGATTCGCTCTTGCAAATTGATTTCTTGTCTCGGCATTGTATCCGGCGGCTTTGGCATTGATGTCTGCATCAAATGTCGCGAGAGGTGTCGCATGATCGATTACAGAATCTTGCGCCGCCCCGACCGCCATGCTGGAATTCAATAAACCGCGCTGGCCGGCCTGTTGCAAGCCTTGAGTTCTGGCACGTTGCATTAATGGCGAATCCTGATCCAGCAACATCCCTAATTGGCCCGCCGCCGTTTGCTTTGCGGTTACGTTCCATTGAGTAGGGTCACCAAGCCTTTCTGCGGTATAGCCTTGGGAGTTGTATTTTGTGTCTGCGCCAAACAATCCAGAACCGGTTGAACCTGCTGACGGTTGCTGAACTGCCGAACCTGTTGGGGTTCCACTTGTGGTGGGAGTGCCTGTTGGAGACGTTCCAACGGGGTTTCCGAATTGGTCAACGGCACGCTGAAGGGTCGGATTATAAAAATTCCCAGAACCATCCGATATTAAACCAGTACCAACAGGAATCTCCCCGTAACCTTCCGGTTGTTGTGGCTTTGTCGTGTCAACGTACCACTGAGTAAAGTTTGAAATATCGGCCATGTCTGATTACCTTTTTTATGAAAAATTTTATCACAATCAATGGATTGATTTACCAAACAACCGCATTAACCTCTGCTTCAGTTGTCGCATTGTTGATTGTAGATGTTAAGCTGAACAGTTTATCGTTTGCGGCTGAAATATGGTCAGATATAGCGGTAGCCAAATCGATAAACTGAGCGGCAGTAAAAGACGGACGGACAACGGCCCCGCCTTGATTTCCAAAAACCTTGAACGCCCCGCGAGTGTCATTGTAAATCGTAGCCTTTATTGTTTGAGCTGATATCTCCAACAACCTGTCCTTCGTCAAGTCATAAACTTTTCCGTCTGGTGCGGTGTATCCCGCATCCATATGATTCTTATAACTTAACCTAATCGCTTTTATCTTTTCACCTTTTGCCTGAGCGAGTGTTTTTGCTGGAGGTGAAACAATAAACTGATTACCATTCCATAAATAGTTGAATCTGTTATGAAAAATTTCAGGAGCTATCAAGATTCCATCAGCAGGCTTATCTGCTTCTGTCATCCATTCGACGTTATGAACCTCTGATATTCTTCCGTTTCCGTCAATAATTGCGTAGATGATTGCCATTAATATAACCTCTCAATAAATACTTCACTATAAATCTCATTGATGCTGCCAGATCCGTACGCAGGGCTACCGCCATTAAAGCCTTCAGAATCAAGGTATGTGTCTATAGATATTGTTTTTTGTGCCGCGATTGTGAATACGGTTTCAGCTTCAACCCATTCATCGTCAAGCCCAAGGCAATAGGATGCAAGTCCGTGAATAATTGATGCCGAGTCACTATCGTTATATATCCTTTCTATTCCAAATCCGACTGATCCTGCCGTAGTGGAATCAAATGAAGATTTTGCTTTAATGTGATAAGTACCGGCAGGAAGAATTATGGTATTCGACGAAAGCGAGCAACCCGTTATGGCGTTTACTACAGTTGTATTCAATACTCTGTTGTTCCATGTCAAATTACTCAACGACGCACCAGCCGTTCCGTTCGTTTGTTCCTCACGGAAAATTGCAATCTGAGGTGCGGCGGCTTCAAGAGCCGTTCCACCTGAGTTTACGCGAATCGGCTTATAACCGTTCGATGTCAGAGTAGGAAGCTTATCAAATCCCTGCTCAATCGATAAAAATTCTGCCCGCATCA
>Ga0129333_10003241_pt1 | contig 15190 bp, 12 predicted proteins | sample CPB6_08_DNA_FD_94474 | JGI IMG/M metagenome (GOLD analysis project Ga0129333, IMG submission 94474) | Freshwater to marine salinity gradient microbial communities from Chesapeake Bay, USA - CPBay_Sum_0.6_0.8_DNA | ecosystem: Environmental > Aquatic > Marine > Coastal | place: USA: Chesapeake...
CACCGAACCCCCGGCGACCGAGCGCTTCGGCGTGTCGATCTCGGTGCATGCCGGTCCGACCTGCCCGGTGGAACGACCCGACGAGCCGTGCCCCGACGCGCCAGTGCGCGGCACGGTTCAGGTTCGGCTCGCAGGCGCAACGGATGGCGGGGTGCGGGTATCGGGCCCGACCGACACGGCCGGCAACTATCGAACCGAGTTGCCCGCCGGTTCGTACGTGGTGACGGTGGACACGGGAGCACCCTTGCCACGCTGCGAAGCACAGAACTTCACGGTGCTGGATCGGGATGTCGAGGTCGACGTTCCGTGCGACTCAGGCATCCGTTGAGATATTGCTCCGTCGCACCAGCGTGACCGTGCCGGTGAGGAACGCACTGCGGTCGCTGTTGCAGATGTCCTGGATCTCGGGGCTGCTGTCGGCGGTGTTCACTGCGATTGCGGTCTTGCCGTAGCCGCGACTGAGGATGGCCCACGAACCGTCCCAGTCGAGCCAGCGGAAGAGTTCCTTCGGTCCGCCGAGCTTGAAGCGGAACGATTCCTCACCGGACTCGGCGTTGACCAGCCAGAGGTACCAGTCGCCCCTGCGTCGCGAGGAACTGAGCGAGGGATCGGGCCCCTCGATAAAGAGCATCTTCTTGCCGTCCGGGGTGAGCAGCGCCGGTCCGATGAACGCGTCGCCATCGCCGTCGCCCATGGTGGGGGAGAAGCGGTCGATCTTGCCACTGCCGTTGATGGCCCACGTCTCGATCACGTTCTTGCCCGGTGTCCGTGCCGACGCAAGCACCCGACCATTCGACGCTGAGGCCCGGAAGTAGCTGAACGACTCCGAGGTCATGTCGGCGATCGTCGTACTTGTCCCCGAGCCGATGTCGAACAGGACGATCGAACTGGTGATGGCAGGGTCGACCGAGGTGTTGATCGCGCCGTAGAGGATCGCCGGTCCCTGTGCAGTGGGGACGAGGTCGAACAGCACCGCCTTGGGGATCGAGCCGCTCGGGCCGCCACCGTCCTTCGGCCCGATTCGATAGCCGATGGAGCGCGAGGTTCCGCTGCCGTTCTGCGCTGCTACTGCGCCGCCTGCGGTGAAGAGCACGGTGATGCGCTTGTCCGAGGCGCCCAGACCATCCTGGGCCTGGACGGTGTCGTAGCCCGCTTCTTCGGCAGCCACGAGGGTGGGGAGGTTGGACGGGTCGATGCAGGCGAGCGGTGCCGTGGTGGTGGGCTCGGCGGTAGTGGTGGGCTCGGCGGTGTCCACCGGCACCGTGTCGACCGGCACGGTATCGACCGGTGCGGTATCGGTGGTCACCGGTTCGGTGGTGGTGGTGCCGCCGATGGCGATGGCGCTTCCGGACCGAACTGACGGGGAGGCCGAGCAGGCGGCGACAACGCCGGCGACGCTCAGTCCGGCAAGGACGAGGCCAATTCGTGCCGAGCGAGTCCTCGAGGTCGTTCTCATTGGGGAAATCCAACCATCTCCCGGCACCCGAGGGGTGGCACCCCTCAGGCTTGGGCCATGGCAGGGGGTGTGGCACCGTCAAGACGTCCGTCGATCATGTGGACGGTGCGGTCGCAGAAGCGTGTGACGCGCTCGTCGTGGGTCACCACGATTGCTGCGATGTTTCTCGACTTCATCTCCGAACGGATGAGTCCCATCACCTGCTCGCCGAGTCGCGTGTCGAGCGCCGAGGTGGGCTCGTCGAAGAGCACCAGTTTCGGGTCGTTCATCAGGGCGCGACCGATGGCGACACGCTGACGCTGGCCGCCGGACAACTGTGCGGGGAGATTGCCGGCGCGATCAGTGAGGCCGAGGTCCGCGAGGATCTCATCGGCACGCTTGCGAGCGGCGGCGCCGGTACGCCGTCCGAGTTCGTCTACTACCAGCAGGTTCTCGCGCGCCGTGAGGAAGGGCACGAGGTTTACCGACTGGAAGACGAACCCCACCATCGACTGCCGGAATGCGGTGAGTTGCTTCTGCGAGAAGTTGCTGATGTCGACACCGCCGACCACCACCCGGCCGGACGTGGCCGAGAGGATGCCGCCAGCGATGGAGCAGAGCGTCGTCTTGCCCGAACCCGACGGACCGACAAGCGCAACGACTTCACCCGGGGCAACGTCGAGGTCGGCGTGATCGAGGGCGACGATCTCGGTATCCGCCATCTGGTACACCTTGCGCGCTGCCTCCATGTGCAGCGCAAGCCCCATGGCGCGGTCAGATGGTGTGGTGCTGGCATCGGTGGGACGGTCGGTGCTCATGAACTGCTCCCAATCGCAGAGGCGGGGTCGATTTTGAGGACACGGCGCAACGAGAACGCGCTGCCGATCACGGCGGCCACCAAGAGCAGGACGATGCTCGTGATGATGCGGCTTGCGCCGAGTTGGTACGGAAGCGCGCCGCTGGGGATTACTGCGTCGAGCAGCAGGCCGGCACCACCGGCAATCACCGCAGCGATCGCAGTGACCACGAGGGCCTGCAGTACGACGCCGGCAAACAGTGTGCGCGATCGGGCCCCGACTGCCTTCAGGACTCCGTAGAGGCTCGTTCGCTCGACGGTGAGCAGGGTGAAGAAGAGGGCCACAACGATGAGGGCAATGAAGCCCGTGACGCCGATGATCGTTGCGAAGGTGCTCCGCTGTTCCTTCACGCCGGGGACCGCGTCCACGGCCTGCGAGACCGTGAGCGATGTTGTCTCGCCATTCGTGGCGAGGTCAATCCGTTCCGCAACGTCGGCGACGCTGCCCTCGACGCGGACCACCAGCGACTGCACGGTGCCGTCGGCGAGGTTCTCCTGGGGACGGTTGCTGCGGAGGACGTCGATCCAGGTGTCGAGCGACGCCCAGAGCGCGCCCTGACCGCTGTAGTTCGTGTCGTCGACGAAGCCGAGGATGCGCACGGGTGTGCGGGCAGGTCCGAGGAGGATCGTCTGCCCGGTACGGATGCCTTCCTGCTTGAGGGTGGAGTCTGCATATGCCTCACCGCGGTCCGGGATCCCCGGAACACCACGCGGTGCGATCTCGAAGCCGAACAGTGCAACTGCCGCAAGGTCGCGCGGGCCGTTACCCGGTACGCGTGCCCCGAGCTGCACGACGCCGATCCCCCCAACCTCGGCGACGCCATCGACCGAACGCACGGTGTCGGCGGTGGTGGCATCGATGCGACTGCGCAGGAAGGACTCACGCGATGCCGAGGAGAACACGATGAGGTCGCCGCGTTGGGCATCGATGGCGTTCGTCGACTGGGCGATCAGGCCGTCGAGCAGTCCGCCGAGGAACATGAGCAACAGGGCGATCAGGGTGAGGATGGCGGTTGCCACCCCAAAGCGTCCGGGTCGCCGACGGAGTTCGCGCCACGCAATCCTCATCGTCCGACCCCTGCCCCGGTAGTGGCGGCCATCGGGTCGATACGCAGCACCCGGCGTGCTGCAACGAGCGAACTGAGCACACCGAGCACGGTAAGCACGACCAGCCAGAACACAGCCGGACCCCACTCGAACCGAACGTCGAGGTCGCCGATCCTGCCGGATGTCACGCCTGCCGATCCGGCGATCCCGATGATGAGGCCGCCGGCCAGTACCACGAGCACCTGTATGAGCAAGGAGATCACGAGGCGACGACTCGGAGCACCGATTGCGCGGAGCAGTGTGAGCGCGTTCGCCTTCTGGAAGGTCAGGATCAGGAAGAACAGTCCGGTCACCAAGGGGACCACGAGGCCGTAGAGCACGAAGACGATGTTGAAGGACTGGCGTACCTGCTGCACACCGGGCGTCTTCGATGCCGCATCATCCCGGGTCAGCGCGTCGAGGTCGAGGTTCACGGCGTTCACCCGCTCGACCAGTTCGGCATCGCTCACTCCCGCAGCAGGCTGGAGGGCAATCACGTTCGGGAGCAGCGCTCCGGCGTCCGGGTTGCGCGCCTTCACCGCCTCGCCAAAGGTGGCCGCCGAGGCGAACAACGTGGGTCCAACGTTGAGCTGTGATTCCCGGGCCAGGCCAACGATGGTCAACTCCAGACCGCCGGGCTCCACACGGACGGTCTCGCCGAGATCGAAGCCGTCGGCACGGCTCTCGAGGCTTGCGACAACTTCGCCGTCCTTGTCGGGCAGCCGACCCTCATCGAGATTCTGCGGGGCACCGAGGTCGGCACGCTCGTAACCGATGATGGTTGCGTCGAGCAGTTCGTTGTCGGCCGTCACCGAGAAGGTGCCGACGCTCAGGCGACCGGATGCAGCAATGCCCTCGACCGACGCAATCTGTGCCTCGAGGTCGGGGGTGATGATGCTGCCCTGCAGCACTCGCTGGCCGTCGACGCTGTAGACGAGCACGGGAGCGGTCTGGTTGGAGATTGCCCCGGTGAATGCACGAAGGAGTGCGTTGGCGAGTGACTGCTGGAAGAGGATCAGGAAGACCAGCATGGCCACCGCCACCATCAACAGGCCGAAGCGGACCTTGCTCCGCCTCATCTCCCTCAACGCCAAGAACACGCGCTGTGTAACGCTGGCAGGGAGGCCGTGATTCCGGGCCCGGAACAAACATGTGCCCCCGGTGACCGGGGCACATGCTCAGAGGTTGCCTTGTCGGGTCAGCAGCATCGTGGTCTGCCGACCCTCAACCATGCCGTCGCTCAGACCGCAGTGGTAAAGCGCCACCACCTGCCGTTGTTGGCGAGACGGGTGCCGCCTGCGTTGACCGCCCGCACCTGCCACTCGTACGACAACTTGCTGCCGAGACCGGTGAGCGTCACCGAACGGTTCGTCCCGACGTTGACCCAGGTCCCATTGCAGGTGCCATTGCGGGTGCTGTCGAAGCAGTACTCATACGAGACGGCACCGACGGATGCTGCCCAGGTGAGGACGAGGCCGTTGCGCGGCTGGTTCGATGCGCCGCTGCGGGGCGCAGCCTTGTTGAAGGCTCTCGGGATCGACGAGGAGATGGTGATCGACAACGCCTTGGTGTTCGCCCGCCCGAGCGAGTCGGCCGCCCGGACCGTAAAGCTGTAGCTACCGGCAGCGGTGGGGGTGCCCGTGATGCGGCCGGTCGACGACGTCAGCGTGAGGCCGGGGGGCAGCGATCCGGCCGAGACGCTCCACGCGTACGGCGTGGTGCCACCGGTTGCTGCCAACGTGGTGGTGTACGACGTGCCGAGCGAACCTGCGGGCAGGGTGGCCGTGGTAACGGTCACCGGTGCCGTCACGGAGATGGTAAGCGATCGTGTTGCCGTGAGGCCGGCCGAATCGGTGACCTTCGCCGTGAACGAGGTATTGCCGGTGGCCGTCGGGATACCGCTGATCACTCCGGTGCTGCCATCGAGGGTGAGCCCGGCAGGCAGTGAACCGGCCGAGATGCTCCACGTGTATGGAGCCGTACCCGACGTGGCGGCAAGCGTGTGCGAATAGGCCGTGCCGGTGGACCCAGCGGTCATTGAGGTCGTCGTGATCGACGGGGGTGCGAGCACCGTGATGGAGAGTGACTTTGTGTCGGTACGTCCGGCGCTGTCGGTTAGCTGCAGGGTGAACGAGAAGGATCCCGTTGCACTCGGTGTTCCCGAGATCACCCCGGTGCTCGCAGCGAGCGACAGGCCGTTGGGGAGCGATCCCGAGGTGCGGCTCCACGTGTAGGGGCCCGAACCCCCCGTTGCAGCCGCTGTCGCGCTGTAGGCCTGCCCGGTGACGCCACCGGTGAGTGAGGTGGTGGTGATGCTCACCGGGTTGGCAACGGTGATGCTCAGCGCCTTCGACGCAGTCTCGGAGGCATCATCGGTGACGGTGACGGTGAACGACGAGGTGCCGGTGGTGTCCGGCTGACCGCTGATCACACCGGTGCTTGCGTCGAGCACGAGGCCCGACGGCAGCGAACCGCTCGAGATGCTCCACGTATACGGGGTGGTGCCCGACGTTGCTCCGAGCGTCTGCGAGTACGCAACGCCGGTGGTGCCGGCCGCCAGGCTTGCGGTGGTGATCACCGGGCTGTTCGCCGAGCGGCGGGTGCAGAGCAGCGAGGAGTTGTTGCTGACGATGTTCTGGTTGAACCCCACTTGGGTGCCGAGTTGGCCGTCGGCATCCTCGATGCCGATCGTGGACGAGGCACCGCCATCGAGTTGGGACGAACCGGTGAGCGTGTCGAGGTACTGGAAGGTGACGTCACCCGTTGCCTCGCTGAGGACCACCTGGAAGGTGACCGCAGTGCCGGCGAGACCGTAGGCCTCGATGCCCTCCCACGTCACGACGAACTGGCGTGCCGGGGCGCTACCGAGCGTGCGGCTCCAGACGGTGCCGCCGAGGCCGGGGTTGAGGTCGTTCCACCACGGTGCGATGAAGCCCTCGGGGTCGCCGATGGTTTGGATCGCCACGTTGGTGTACGAGGTTGCAGCGCCGGCACCGAGGCGCAGGAACCCGTTCGAGGAGATCTGCGCAGTGGTGTAGCCGGTGTCGTAGAGGTTGAACGTGAACGGCAGGCTGATACTTACCGCAGCATCATCACCGAGGGAGTAGGTGGTAGCGCTGCCGTCGCTCGCGATCCATGAATAGGTGCCCGTGGCGCAGGTGTACGGGGCGGGTGCATCGAGCGTGCGGGCGGTTGCCGTGTTGCTCGTTGTGCTGTTGCCGCCACTGAAGCCGTTACCCGCAACCACGCGGAAGCAGTAGTCGGTGCTCGGGTTAAGGCCGCTCGCCACGAACGAGGTGCTGTTTGCCCCGGTGGTGGCGACACGTGCGAAGGTGCCGCAGGAGTTACCCGAGGCCGGGGCACGGTCGATGCCGTAGTACGTCTCCCCCGAGGCTCCGTCGGTCCACGCGAGATTCACGCTGTTGCGCGTGGCGTTGCTTGCGGTGAGGTCGCTCGGTGATCCGTCGACCGGCGCCGTGGGCGGTGCGCATGTGTCAATCATGGCGCCGACGTCGAGGCGGCCGGCGTTGACTACCTTGCCGACGAGCGTCGGGGTGACCTGTGCGCTGTTGATGACCGCCTCTCGCAACTGTGCAGGTGACAGTGAGGGGTTGATGGACGCGCACAACGCAATCGCCCCCGACACGTGCGGGGTTGCCATCGACGTGCCGCTCAGCGATGCGTAGGAGTTCGTCGGGTAGGTGGAGTTGATGCCCGAACCAGGTGCAGCGATGTCGACCGTGGTGGCGCCGTAGCTGGAGAAGCTGGAGAGGGATCCCGAGGACGTGATCGAAGCAACGGCGATCACACAGTCCCAGCCGCGGGTGCCGCCGTTGGTGCACTCGTAGTTCGAGGGGTAGGAGCCCGTGGCGTCGTTGTTGCTCGTGGAGTTCCCCGCCGCAGCGACGAAGAGCATCCCTGCATCGCCGGCGCGGTTGATGGCGGCGAGCAGCGTGGAGCTTGCGCCTCCGCCACCCCACGAGTTGCTGGTGGCCACGATGTTCAGGCCTTTGTTGACCTTCAGCGCAACGAGGTAGTCGAGTGCCTCAGCAGCGTCGGAGGTGTAGCCGCCGCTCGGCCCGAGGAACTTGGCGGACACCATGGTGACCGCCCAGTTGACGCCCGCGACGCCTGATCCGTTGCCGCCGATACCGCCGATGGTGCCGGCCACGTGGGTGCCATGCGTGTCGGACCCCTCGGTGGAGTTGCCATCGAAGACGGAAGCGTTGTTGTTGAGGAAATCCCAGCCGTGCATGTCGTCGACGTAGCCGTTGTTGTCGTCGTCGATGTTGTTGCCGGCGATCTCGTTCGGGTTGGTCCACATGTTCGCGGCGAGGTCCGGGTGCGTCACCTGGATGCCCTCGTCGATCACGCCGATGGCGACGGTACGGGAACCGACGTATCCCTGCGCCCACGCCTCACCGGCACCCGAGCCGAACTGGTTCGACGGCGTGGTGCCGTCGCCGTACATGCCCCAGAGGCTTCCGTTGGTGTAGTAGGTGTCGTCGGAGGCCACGGTGGAGGTGACGAAGTAGTCGGGTTCTGCGTACGCAACTCCCGGCGTGCCGCGCAATGCCTCGATGGTCTTGGCGACGGATGCGCCCGACTCGAGGGTGAGGACCTCGGCGTTTGCCTTCTTCGACAGTTTGCGCACCTTGGCGGCCTTCACCTTGGAACGGACGGTGTTGCGCCGGGAGGTGGACGCCTGCTTGGTGAACCCCACGATGATCGCACCGGCCCGGTGCGGAGCGAGGTCGGCGTCGGTCAGTGGTGCCGGGACTCGGCGCCGTGCGGCCTCTACCCCGTCTGGGCTCAGGGCCATGCCGCCAAGGGCGACCAATCCGGCGGTGATGACGGCTGCGCCGCGCTTCCACCCTCGATGGTTGTTACCACCCAATGATCTAGTCCCGCTCACCCTGCGCATGACAAAGTCACTCTCCGCCTTTGTCCCAACACCGTACGCCGATCATATCGCCGGTTACCACGGCGTCAAGTTCGCCGTACCAACCGCTGATGTTCGGTACTTCCATTCGGGTCAAAAGACCCAGGGCCCGGTGCGCCGTCGCCACCGACGGTGCACCGGGCCCTCGTGAGGCTAAATCGGTTCAGACGTTCGTTCCAGCGGCATCGGTCGCCGCGCCGCCCCCAGCCGTCCCGGGGTTGGTGGTGGGGCCCGCGTGGCGGCCGCCTCGGTGGCGACGCCCTCCCTCCGGGCGGACACTGTTCACCCGGTTGGTGATGCGTTCCGTCAAACCGTCTTTCATCGTCGCGGCTTGTGTGGTGGTGAGTTTTCCGCTGGTCACGGCCTCGTCGATGCGCTGGGTGGCCGCCGCAACGAGGGCATCGATCACGGTCTGGACCCCCACACCCTTGGCGGAGGCGACCTGGGCGATGGACTTTCCGCTGCGCAGTTCGGAGCGGAGATCTGACTCGGTGATGCCGATGGCGGTGGCCGCAACCTCGAGCGAGATCTTGGCGCCCTTGCGCATCCCGCCGTGTCGCGGACCCTTCGGTGCTGCATCGATCGCAGCGATCACCTTGTCCGCCTGCGCCTGGGTGATGGTGCCGTCGGCAACGAGCGGCGCGAGCACCGATTGCAGATGGGCGACACGCCCGCCCTGCCCGGCGGTGGCGCCAGTGGCGCCGGAGGCGCCCGTTGCGCCACTGCTGCCGGCCTCGGCGACCTGAGCAGTATCGGCGCTCGCCATCGGGCCGACGATGAGGTATCCGGCACCGAGGCCACCCGCAACGACTGAGGTGGCCGCAATCAGCACCGACTTCCGAAGTGACTTGTTGTTCGTCATGACGTTCTCCTGGTGGTTCTCTCTTCCGCTGCGGGGGATCCGGCACCCGGTGCCGGCAACAGCGTCAGTTGGGGGGTAAACGTCCTCGTCGGCACCTCATGACGCAGAGAAGTCTTGGAACTTCCTCAGAATCCTGAGTGGGCTGCTACGACTGGCGTTGGGCAGCGTCGTGTGCCCGGTCAACTGTTCTGCAACCGTTCGACCTCGGCAATGATCAGGTCGGCGAAGAAGCGCCGCCCCTTGGAGACGAGGTGCACGCGGTCTCGATAGAAGTACAGGTCCTCGAACTTGATGCCGTCTGCACCCTCGTAGAACTGCATTTTCGGTTGTGAGAGTTGCCACCAGTCGATGATCGACACGTTCGGGTACCTCGTCGCTGCGGAGAGCAGCGCTGCGCGCGACGATTCCTCGTAGTGGCGGCCTGCGGTCTGCGGCGTGATGAACACCACGTGCCGTACTGCCTCCAACTCGTTCATCAGCCGATCGACCTGGCTTTCCGTGATCCCGCCCCCCGTGCCGAGGCCGACGATGAGGATGTCCCCAAGTTTTTGCTGGCGGCGGTACTTCTTCACCAGTGGGATCGCAGCAGCGAAGCCGCGCTTGATCTCCGCGTCGACCACGATGCCGGCGCGCTGGAGCGCACTACGCGCACCCACCATCACCGAGTCGCCGATGGCAAGCGGATCGATGTCGGAGCGCAACGGATCTTGGGCGGTTGTCGACACCGCAGACGATGCGGTGACGTCGGATGGCGCTGTTGATGGCGACACCGCAACCCCGTCAGTGGGCGGTGGGATCGCATCGGCGATCGAGTCCGCAACCGGTGCGGGTTCGGCGACCTCGGAATCCGAAGGGGGTGTCAGCAGTGCTTTATCGCCGGTCTCGTCGGCGCCGAGAGCCTGGCCGCATTCCTCCGGGTTCTGGTTGCAAGCCGCGTCGAGCGCGAGTTGGTCGACCGAGCGAAACGCAGCGACTGACGACACGGTGGTGATCGCAGCAAGCGGGACACACACGGCCAGGAGAACGGCCGACCGGAACGCCGGCGATTGCGTGCGCCGCCACCAATCACCGATGGCGCCGCGGCGGATCGGCATCTCGAGCAGTCGGTAGGACAGTTCGGTGAGCAGGAGGGTGATGGCAAGCCGAATTGCGAGCACGGGCAGCCAGGGAAGGTCGACATCCGGTTGGGTGAGGTTCAGCAACGACTGGTCGCCGCGCGGCCGGAGGAGTTGGAACACCGGCCAGTGCCAGAGATACAGCCCGTAGGAGCGCTTGCCGATCCAGGCGAGGGGACTCGCCGCGAGCAGGCGGCGACCGAGCAGCGACGCAGGATGCGTTGCGGCGATGAGCAGGACAACGGTGAGTGCACCGACAAGGAGAAAGCCGCCGACGAAGAGGGGGTCGTATCCACGAGTACCGATCTCGGTCTCGGTCGTGAAGTGCCAACGCGCGAACAGCACGACGAGGCCAGCCAGTGCAAGTGCTCCAGTTGCATCCACCCAGGGGGAGCGGCGTGCTGGTGCATCCGCGGTCGACCGTCGCCACGGCTGCCACAGGAATGCGAGCGCGGATCCGAGCAGCAACCCGGTCGCACGTGTTGGGGTGGACAGGTAGAGGAAGTTGATCCGCCAGAGGTTCTCGCTCTCGTACGCAAGAGCGGTAACGGCGGAAACCCCGACAGCAACGATGGTGAAGGCGGTGGCCACCAGACGGGGACGACCCCCGAACCAGCGGAGCACCACCCACATGACCACGGGCCACAAGAGGTAGAACTGCTCCTCCACCGCAAGCGACCACAGGTGACGCAGCAGCGGTGGTCTCCCAACGTTGTCGCCGTAGTTCAGGCCCGCACCGATCTGGTACCAGTTCGTGATGTACACCCACGCGGAGGCCCACATCCCCCGGAACGCACGAACGTGCTCGCGCAGCGACTCGTTGTATGCGCCGCCGATCCCGACAACACTTGCCGTGAACACCAGCAGCGCGATCAGTGCAGGCAGAAGACGCCGCGCCCGCCGCAGCCAGAACTGACGGATGTTGAGTGATCCGGACCGCTCGTACTCGTTGATGATCAGCGTCGTGATGAGGTATCCCGAGATCGCGAAGAACACCTCGACGCCCAGAAAGCCGCCCGGGATCCACGACGTCGGCATCGTCTGCTGTGCGTGGTAGATGATGACCGCACCGACCGCAATCGCCCGAAGCCCGTCGATCGCAGGTTGGTAACCGAGACCGTCAGGGCGCGACATCATCAACGACACTACTGGCCGCCGTTCGGTACTCTCGGACGGTGCTCTCCCGACGGCAGTTCTTCGCTGGTGCTTCGGTATTGCCGGCGTACGTGCTGGCCTCTGCCGCTCCGGCGGAGGCCGCCCAACCGTTCATCGTCGCCGACGACACCATTCAAGAGGTCGGGGGTGTGGTGTTCATCAGCGACTCCACGTCGAACGGCTCGCGATCCGATCTCCTGCAGCAACTCGCAGCACAGACCACACTCGGTCCGTATCGATTCGACATCGGGCCGGGGCGCGCCATGTCGAGGCCCGGTCGCACCATGTATTCCGGGGTCGAAGCAGTGCGGCGCTCCCGTGAGGCCGGCTTTGCACCGACCAGTTTCGTTGTCGCTCTCGGCGCGAACGACCTGAAGTACGGAATACGCACCCCGATCACGGCGAGGCGCACGTTCGATCGGTTGATGGAGGAGATCGGCCCCGACTGCACGGTCGGACTCGTCAATCTGTACTCCACGCGTCCGAGCTTTGCGTGGCGGTACAACGAGTACCTTGCTCAGGCAGTCGGGCGATGGCCGAACGCGTATCTCGTCGACTGGGCCGCAGTCGCCCGGCGCAACCGCCGGTGGCACCGCCCGGACGGCTTCCACATGAACCTGATGGGTTCCAAGAAGAAGAACACCTGGATCATCCAGACGATGATCGCTGCGTGCGTGATGCACGCCCAGCGCACAAGCGGCGGCACCCCAGCCTGAACACCTGACCACGGCCCGAAACCGCAGTCGGCGGCGCAGCTGCAGTAGGACGACCGAGACGACCGGACGGAGTCGGTACCATCGCCGCAGTGTTCTCAAGGCGTCGCTTCCTCTCCCTCGCAACTGCGGTACCGACCGTCGTCCTGCTCGGTGAGGGCGAGGCAAGTGCGGCGGTACCGTTCATCCGAACGGACCTCACGGTTCGCGAGCACGGTCCTGCACTCTTTATCGGTGACTCGACTACCGGGGGATACCGCAGCAACCTGCTCCTTCAACTTCGGAACACCACGCTCGGGCCGTATCGATTCGATCTCGGACCGGTGCGCTCGATGACCAAGACAACCCGGGTGATGTACTCGGGGGTGGAGGCCGTGCGACGTGCTCGGGCCGCAGGCTTCGAGCCCAAGGTCGTGGTGTACGGACTCGGCGCCAACGATCTCCGCTATGGCATCCGTACGCCGGAACTTGCTCGCCAGGCCTTCGACGCACTGGTGGGGGAGGCCGGACCCGGGGTGACGGTGGGCATCTTCAACCTGTATTCACCGAGGGCCACCCGGTCGTCGCGAATTGCGAACTTCAACCGTTACCTCGCCGAGGCCGCAACGCGGTGGCCGAACCTCGTCGTCGTCGATTGGGCGTCGTTGGCCCGTCGCAACCGACGGTGGCACAAGGTCGATGGGGTGCACTACAACCTCACGGGCGCACGGAACCGGAACACCTTCATGATCCAGTCGATGATCGATCTGTGCATCAAGCACAACGAGTTGAATCCGCCGACCTGAAGACTTCGCCATGTCGGACCCTGAGGTAGAAGCACATGCCGACACCGCCGTGCTCGACGAGTTCGGCGAGAAGCTGCGGATGTTCCATGCGCTCCGGCGCAGTGACGACACCGCCGCCAACGCGGTGCTCACACAACTCGGTGGCCGCGGGAAGGCCGAGCACGACATCCTCGACCAACTTTCTGCACCAACCCCGGTGCTGCACCTCGATCGTTTCGACGAGGCGCGCCGTCTGGTGGCGCACTCGATCGAAGTGCTGCGCCGCAACGGATGGCGGGGCCCTCGACTGCCCCGCAATCTCGGTCCGATCAATCCGATCGCGAAGTGGCTGGTGCAGTTGTTCGCCCGGCTCATCGTGCAGAACCACATCTCTCGCCTCGTCGACAATCTCCGCAACCTCTACAGCAGGCGCGAGGCTTGGGCCGAGCCGGGGTCGGAAGAACTTCGGGAGTTGCGGCAGGCCCGCATCCACGCAGAACGCATTGCACCCGGTCTGAAGGGTCGCGCGCTCGGCCTGCCGTCGTTCCTGCTCGGTGGTGCCATCCTGTCCGGTCTGCTCGGTGCGCTTCGCTCCGGGGCGAGTGCCGTCCAGAAGAACCGCGCGCTCGTGGTGACTGCCACCATCGTGCTGCTGGTGCTGCTGCTCGCCGTTGCGTGGTGCGTGCTTCGCGGCGCTGCGGTGGCGCGCAATCGCATTCGTCTCACCACCGAGCAACCCATGCGCGCCCTCTACGAGGTGATCGGTTACGCGGGCAATCCGCCCAAGGACGACGCCTTCCAGTTCGCGCTCATCGCCCTCATCGGGATGGCGGTCGCCTGGGTCGTCATCCCGGTCGGCATCGTGCTGGTAGTGACCTAACCAACATCGGGACCGCCAACCTCATTCTGCCCTCGGGCATCAGCATGACGAGTCGCTCGGCGACGGTCACGAGCCAGGAAGACGGAAGCAGCACCTGTGCGGGGACGCCGTCGTTCTCGTGGTCGGGGAACATCGTCACGGCGAAGAACCTCGGATGCTCGGACACCGATGCCGACGGCAAGGTCGAGTTCACGCTCAGCGTCACCGTGAACTCGGCGGACAGCACACTCGCCGCCGGTTCGTACCAGGCATCGTCGCAGTACCGGAGCAACCCGACCCGCCGCACCAAGGAGAACGCCTGGATCGTGTCGAACCCGACCGCAGTGGTCGTGTCGAGCAACGTCTGATCCAGCAACGGTCGGTTGGCCAACGGCGGGTGGTGACGTTGGCCAACCGAATCCCCACAGAACACCTGCGGTCCGGTATCGCCGATTCCCTCATCGGCGATACTGGGCCGCATGGTCGTCGAGTTCCTCACGTTCCCCGTCACCGAGTCCGAGCGCGCACAGTGGATGGAGGTCGAGGAGCGAACCTGGAGCCGCTTCCTCGAGCAACAACCGGGCTTTGTGCGCAAGCAGTTGTGGGTGGAGCGTGGTCGACCCGATGAGATCTGCGCAATGATCGTCTGGGCCGACGACGAGAGTTGGTTCTCGATCCCCGCCGACAAACTCGCCGAGGTCGACGCAGCGATGGGCACGTGGTGGCGCGACTGCACGTTGCGCACTTTCGACATCGTGCGTGACTGCTGACGGATCAATCGAGGGCGGTGAACGCCCCGATTGCCCGCTCAACCATCTCGACGGGATGATCGTGGTCCACGAGCGCCAGCCCAATCGTCTCGGGACGGTGCCGGTGCACGAGTTGCGCAAGTCCCTCACCCACCTCGGCGGGGGAGCCGATGAGCGAGGTGGGGTCCGTCGGGGCGTCGGCTCGGAAGCGCACCGATGCGAAGAGCCCGACATGAATCGGCCTCACGGAGCGCACCCAGTCGATCGGCGCATCGAGTGCATCGAGCGCAAAGCCGGACAGGAACACCCCGTCGGCCTCGCGACTCGCCATGCGGTTGAGTTGCTCGCCCTTGGCGCCGACAAAGATCGGGATGTTTCGTGCCGGGACACCGTGTGAGGGCGGTGTGTACCCGTCGGCATGGCGGTGCTCGATCACGGCACGCGCAGTTCGAATTGCATCACGCACTGCCGCCACCGGTCGTTCGACGGTGATGCCGAACGGCCCGAGCGATTCGTGCCCACCAACGCCGAGACCGAGCATGGCCCGACCGCCGCTCAGTTCGTCGAGTGTCGAGACGGCTGCGCCGATCGATCCCGGATGGCGCAGCGCTGCCGTGGTGATCCCGGTACCGAGGCGGATGCGTGAGGTCTGCG
>Ga0129333_10003243_pt1 | contig 15182 bp, 32 predicted proteins | sample CPB6_08_DNA_FD_94474 | JGI IMG/M metagenome (GOLD analysis project Ga0129333, IMG submission 94474) | Freshwater to marine salinity gradient microbial communities from Chesapeake Bay, USA - CPBay_Sum_0.6_0.8_DNA | ecosystem: Environmental > Aquatic > Marine > Coastal | place: USA: Chesapeake...
GACATGAGCCTGGACGACCTGCGTGAGAGCGCTGCGGCCCGCGCCGAGGTGCGCGACGGCCTGGGGGACATCCTGGAGATGTTCGGCGCCCTGGGCGCTGCCACCGACGACGAGGAGGAGTGATCATGCCGACCGAGATCAAGCTGAAGGCCGTGAACAACTACGGCCAATGGGTGTACTACCCGGACTGCGACAAGTCCAGGGTGTTCGCGCAGATTGCAGGGACGAAGACCCTGACTGCGCATGTGATCTACCACATCAAGGCACTGGGGTATGTGGTGGACATTTCTACTGAGAGCCCACCCCTGTGAACTAGTGATCCACCACCCGGTGGGTCACTATCTGTGTTTCATCAACTGAGAGAGAGAAAGCCATGAGCAAAGTCAACTTCCGCACCACCGTCTCCCTGGACGAGGCCAAGACCCTGATCAAGACGACGGGTCAGCACGTCACGCACGTCATCATCTCCGAGCCCGGTGTGGGCAAGAGCAGCCTGCTGGGCATGCTGCAGGAGGAGATGGGCACCGACGAGTACGACTTCATCTACGTCGATTGCCCTGTGAAAGACATGATGGACATCGCGGCGTCCATCCCGAACCACCACACCAAGACCCTGGAGTACTACGTGTCGTCCCTGCTCAAGGCGGGCAACGGCAAGAAGAAGGTCATCATGCTCGACGAGCTGATGAAGGCCCCGAGGCTGATGCAGATCCTGTTCACCCGCCTGATGCTGGAGCGCACCTGGGGCGACGAGGCGCTGCCTGAGGGGTCCATCGTGTTCGCCACGTCGAACAACGCCACGGACGGTGTGGGCGACTCGATGCTCGACCACGCGGGCAATCGTGTGTGCAAGGTCTACCTGCGCAAAGCCTCCGGTGAGGAGTGGAACATGTGGGCCAGCGTCATGGTGGACGGCAAGCCGCGCGTGGCGCGTTCCATCCGTGCCTGGGCCGCGATGAATCCCCGCGCCTTTGCGTCGTACCTGGACGGTGATCAGGACGACAACCCGTACATCTTTCATCCACAGAGGGGTGGACGGCAATTCGTCTCGCTGCGCTCGCTGGCCAAGGCGTCCGTGTTCGTCGAGAGGCGGGCACAGCTCACGGACAACGCGCTGATGTGTGCCCTGTCCGGTGTGCTGGGCGAGGCCGCTGCGAAGAGCATGGCTGCGTTCATCGCGCTGGAGTCGAAGCTGATCCGTGCCACCGAGGTGCTGAAGGACCCGACCGGCGTGGAGGTGCCCGACGATGTGTCGGCGCTGATCATGATGATGTTCGACGGCGTGGACGTCGTGAAGACTCAGGATGAACTTGTGGGCTTCATGCAGTTCGTCAGCCGTGTGCCGCAGGCCGAGGTGCAGAGCGTGTTCTTCACGATGATGATGCGGTCCAAGCCGCGCCTTGCTCGGTACAACGCAGCGATCCAGAAGTGGGCTGCGGACAACCACGTCCTGATGTGAGGAGAGGCCCCATGCGAGCGAGTGACGTGAAGGAGGAGGCGTGGGGCGCGAGCCCCCACCCGATCCTGTACAAGGCGACGCCTGACTTCGAGGCGATGTACTACATGCTGGAGGCGAACGGCTGGCTCGTGCTGGAGCCGCACAGCCTGGACCACCGTCTCACTGCCAACGGTGCGATGGAGTCGAAGACCGTGAAGGACTTCAAGAATTGGATGCTCAACAACAAGCATCTGATGCTGAACACCAAGAGACTGGGGCAGTACCGTTGGTATCTGACCATCGGTGCGCCGTACAAGCGCAACCCAAGAAAAGGAGAGAAGGCATGAAGGTCAAGACAGAAGACCTCACCGACCACGCCCTGGACTGGGCGGTTGGGCGGGCATTGAAGCTGCCCGCCCCATACTGGTACTCAACCGACTGGTCCAAAGGCGGGCCGATCATCGAGCGCGAGGAGATCGGCATCCGTCGTAACGCGCCCTGCTCTGATGGCAGGCAATGGGAGGCGTTCGGCAGCATCACTGCGAAGGGTGCGGGTTATCGGTGGGGCTACGGTCGCACTCCCCTCATCGCAGCGATGCGCTGCTTCGTCGCCAGCAAGCTCGGGGAAGAGGTAGATATCCCAGACGATCTCTTGCCCAGAGACTACGGTTCGCAAACAGAGTTCCACCGGGAGACAGCATGAAACTCACCGCAGAGCAGCGCATCATGCGCTCGCACATTCAGATGATGAAGCACCCAGAGACCGCGCTGTATTCCGGCGTGTTCATGCTGGGCACCACCGAGGTCATCGATGCAGCCGTCACTGCCTACACGGATGGTGTGAACAAGAAGTACGGGAGGACATTCCTCGACTCCCTCTCCGACATGGAGGTGAGCGGTCTCGTGCTGCACGAGAACCTGCACATCGTCTTCCGTCACCTGCTGCACAACCGTGACTTGTTTGAGGAGGACCAAGCGCTGGCGAACGCAGCGGCGGACTACGTGGTCAACGATGTGATCGTGAACCTGAAGGACAAGAACCTGTGCGCCCTGCCGAAGGGTGCGCTTGTCGATGACAAGTACCACAACAAGAACATGCGTGAGGTGTATCGCCTGCTCAAGCAGGAGAAGGACCAGCGCAAGAAGCAGAGCCAAGGCCAAGGCCAAGGCCAAGGCCAGAACGGCAACGGAGCGTCCCAGGACCCCCTGGACGGCTATTCGTTCGACCAACACGACACCAAGGGACAGGCGCCGATGAACGCCGAGGAGGCCAAGGCGCTCGACACGAAGATCGACCGGGCGCTGCGGGAGGGTGCGCTGCTGGCTGGCAGGCTCGGACACAAGATGCCCAGGGCGATCAAGGACCTGCTGGAGCCGAAGACACGGTGGCAGGACGAGCTGCGCGAGTTCATGACCTCCACGATGGTGGGCAAGGACGAGATGACGTGGAAGAAGTTCAACCGACGTCTTCTGCCCAACGACATCTACATGCCGTCCGTCGAGAACGAAGCCGTGGGTGAATTGATCCTGGCATGCGACACGTCGGGGTCGATCTCCAATGAGCAGATCACTGAGTTCGCCACGGAGATGTTGTCTATCTGTTCCACGGTGACACCGGAGTTGATCCGCGTCCTGTGGTGGGACACGTCTGTCCACTCCGAGCAGTTGTTCCGCTCAGACAAGTATCACGCCCTGGCTGAAATGCTAAAGCCAGAGGGCGGTGGAGGCACCCGAGTTGGGTGCGTTGCAGAGTACGTGAACGTGAGGAAACTCAGGCCCGAGTGTGTCATCGTGTTCACCGATGGCTACGTCGAGCCCGAAGTGAAGTGGGATCTCAATGTGCCCACGTTGTGGCTTGTGACTCGGAACAAGGGGTGGACACCCCCGACTGGGCGCAAGGTTGTGTTTGGCGACTGACCAAGGAGAAAGAACATGATCATGAAAAAGTACATCTCTCAGTACCAGAACGACAAGATAGGTTTCCAGGCGTTCCTGGACCAGAATCCAATCCTCGCCAAGGGCGCGGCGGAAATGTGTGCGCAGTTCAACCTCTCCATGGGTGCGTGGCGACTGCATTCCGGCAAGACCGTGGTGTTCGTCACCCCCGAGGGGTTCGACGCGGGCACGCTGGAATACGATTACAGGCACTCTGGCCCCAACAAGGGCAAGCACTCCTTCCAGTACGTAGGACCTTTCGTCAGCAAGGAGAAGCGTTCGGGCATAGCCAGGAGAACGCGCGAGGCGTCCAAGATAACTGGCATCATCTCTGCGGTGACCAAGAACGGAGAAATACCGAAAACGAGCAGGATCCTCGAAAAGGAAAAGAGATCCTTGAGCTACGCGTTCGGTGCCCTCAAGGCTGATCAAGCGCCGCATTACGGCATTGAGATGTCTCAACGAATGATGGCGGGTCTTCTCGTGGCGGTCTTTGAGAAAAACTATGAGTCCATCGAAGCCGATAAAGACAAATATCTGTTGGAATACAACAAGTATGTTGCCAAGGTCGCGAGTATCGCAGATAGTAGAAAGGCGTCTAAGCGCTTCTACGAAGGTTCGACAGCTATCGGCATCGCGCAAGACAATTTGAACCAAGGTGTGTGCTACTTCGTATGCACCGCGACCAAACTTAACGACACGATTGTCATGTCTGACGTGACCCGCTACAACTCGCTGCGAGACAGTCCGCTGGCTAGTGAGGCGGCGATCATCCGTACCTACATGCAGGGCAAGACCGATAACCCCTTCCTCGACAACGAGTTGAACATGCGTCTGGCAGACGAGTACCACGCAGACATAGACGTCGCCTGTGGCTATTCGTCCTCTACCGAGGCGTTCTGGGTACTGATCCCTAATCATGCCGAGTGAGCGCATCGACACGTTCGAGCCCGTTCCTATCTCTAACGAGAGTGGCGATGTACGCACGCCCGTACGTGTATGGGTGTTGGACCCGTACAGGTACTTGGTCACAGTAGGAGACTACCAGACGAAGTTTTTTAGTGATGAGACTGTGCCTCAGGAGATCAAAGCGCTGATCGCCATGGTCCGCGCGTTTCCTGAGGATGTCAGGATGAATCGCTCTTTCGGCCCGGGGATTTACGTTCCACCCGATCCTAGACTCGCATGTATCGGCTGGGAACTTTCAACTCGCGCCAACTGGGATGCGTACATCCTCGTGCTAAGCAGAGAACTGTTCGAGAGGATACGGTGGTAGACACACCAGAGAGAAAGGTAAAGAAGAAAGCGGTCGAGACCTTGAAGGCCATGGGCGCGTACTACACGATGCCCGTAGCCTCAGGGTTCGGCAACGCAGGTGTCCCGGACATCCTCTGCTGCTACAGAGGAAAGTTCTACGGCATCGAGTGCAAAGCAAATGGAGGCAAGCCTACACGCCTCCAGTTGTCCAACCTGAAGGCAATTCAAGATGCCGGAGGGGCCACGTTCATCATCGATGAACACAATGTAGGAAGTCTCAAGGAACTGATGGAGAAAGAATATGAATCGCAAGATCAAGAGTAACGAACTTCCCGTGCGTCTCACCCCCGAGGGGATGCGTAAAGAACAAGCTGCCAAGGACAAGGTCATTCTGTCCTGGGCCGCTGCTCGCGGCTGCGGCACCAAGCCGCCGACGTTCCCCGAGATCAGCACCGCTCCCGTGAAGAGCGAGAAGAACATCAAGAGGGCAGCATGAAGGTCGCGCACAAGATCGAAAAGGCGGGGCACTTCCGTGGTGACGCATGGTTGTTCCGTATGGATCCGCCATACATGGGGCACGACTACGTCATCGTGAGCGCCGTTGACCTGCATTTTGTCAGGTACGGCGGGTCGGAGACCTACATGTTCGCAGCCACCCCGCAAGGGGGTGTCAAGGACTGGATGCAACTCCCGGGCAGTTTCCAGGGGGATAAGGACATCCCCAGGGCGCTGCGCAACGCAGGGTACGAGATCGAGGAGGCGGTATGACACAACATACACCGGGACCGTGGCGCCTATCTGTCAACGAACCCTACTGGGTGACGAATCCGTACAGCATCGTTGTACGTAAGCGTGGCGTTCACCAAGTGGCAGTCGCAAACATTCCATCGCGGGAGACTATCTCCCCCCATGAGGCAAAAGCCAACGCCGTCCTGATCACCGCTGCACCGGAGCTTCTCCAGTGCCTGGAAGGACTGCTCGCCGTGGTTCACGACCGAGAGCGGGACGACGCCACTGTCGCTGCCGTCAACGCGGCGGAGGGGCTGATCACACGAGTGCGAGGTGACGCATGAAGACCAAGATGCTGACCATGTCTCGTCGCCTATGGAACACGGGCAACAGGCGTTTAGACAGGCGCAACCAACGGGTCTGGGTGCAGGCCATCCGCAGACTGGGCGACAAGTGGCTGCTCGCCACGCATGTGCAGAGGAAGGAGTTGACATGAACGAAGACGTTTGCAAGCCGTCCGAGAAGGGCACGCACGAGTGGCGGGCGTACATGTCTGGCGGATACAAGTGTGTCTACTGCGGCACGGAGTGGCTCCCCGCCGAGCCCTGCGTCGATCCTGACGAGATCGAAGCGCACCGCTTTGTCGAGCCCGAGCCCGAGCCGCTGTGGCCGAAGGTTGTGGGCGTGGTCATTGCGATCATGTTGATCGGTCTGGTGTTTGGTCCTGTGGGGGTGATCAAGTGAGCGCCCTGCGAGAAGCTGTGCAGGAGTTTGTCGCCGACTACGAGAACGGCGATCTGGGAGATTTGAAGCACTACGCACGCGCCCTCCGCGCCGCGTTGGCGCAGCCCGACACTCACCCGCAATGCGCTCAGGGCTGCGAGTTCCTGGCGATGGAGCAGCGACGCAACGAGCGCGAGCAAAGGCTCAAGGAAAGGGGATTTGAATGACCACCATCACCGTTGACCGCGCAGTGCTGGAGCAGGCGCTGGCGGCGCTGGAAATCGGCCACGATTCGGCGCAGGCCGAGGCGGCGCAGTATCACGCTGCGATGGCCGGATACCGGCCCGAGAGGCACGCCGCGATGGACGCAGATGTCGAGAAGATTGCGCAGGCGATCATCGCCCTCCGCGCCGCGCTGACGCAGCCGGAGCAGGAGCCGGTGGTGTGGACAGATCGAGAACTTCAACTGATCGACGGGATGATTGAAGTCCAACTGCATCACGCCGCGCAGTGCGACGGCATTGCAAACCGCCCGATGGCCGAGCGGCAGAAGGGCTGGGACATGAAACGAGTGGCCCTGCTGCAAAAGATCAAGAGCATCTCACCCCGCCGCGAGCCGGAGCAGGAGCCGGTGGCGTGGATGCTGACAGATGATTCTGGAATGCGGTTTGTTTCCGTGGACCGGCCTCATCCTGATTTTGTTCCCCTCTACACCACCCCACCCCGCCGTGAGTGGCAGTCGTTGAGCGAGGAGGAGATCAACGAGTTGTCGCACACGATGGTCAAAGGGCACAAGTCAGTGAACTGGCTTGCCCGCGCCATCGAGGCCAAGCTGAAGGAGAAGAACAATGGCTGACAAACCCGAATCCCTGCGGCTGGCTGAGGCAATGAGCCTTGCCTTCCCCGGGAATCTGGGCATTGACAAAGCCGCCGCCGAGTTGCGCAGACTGTCGGCTGTTGAGGCCCAGCGCGATGCGCTGCTGGAGGCGCTGAAGGAAATCACGCCGTCAATGCCGCCCGCTGACGCCCCTTGCCATTACGGCATCGTACCGCAGGAGAAATGCGGGCATTGTGGGCGCATAGCCAAAGCCCGCGCCGCAATCGCCAAAGCAGAAGGAGAGAAGGTATGAGCAAGCACACACCGGGACCGTGGGCGGCAAACAAGCCAACTCAATCCAACGGGCGGGCCGAAGTTTACGCCGGACCGATGCTGGTCGCTCAGGCGTTTAACTGGATGCTTGATGCCGAGGGCGATGAGCAATGCTGGGCAGACGCCCGCTTGATCGCGTGTGCGCCGGAACTGCTGGAGGCGTTGAACAAACTCGTTGACCACATCGACTTTATCCCGACCGACCCGTACTATAGGAATGAGACGAAAGAGTTGATGGACGCCGCCCGCGCCGCAATCGCCAAAGCAGAAGGAGAGAAGGTATGACACAGCCCGAAGCCCTGCGGCTGGCTGATTTTCTTGACGATCAGTACGACCCGTCGCACAACCTAGAAGAAGCCGCCGACGAACTGCGCCGGTTGCATGACGAAACGCTGATGCTGAACAGCGCCTACCAGTCTGCCTGCAAGATCATCAGCGAACAGGATAAGAAGCTGGTGGAATTGGAGACGGTGAATCAGGAACTACGGAAGGCTTTGCGAGAGGCCGCACTTGCTCTGGCCCACGCTACCGAAACAATGCCAGTGGTGTACGACGATGACTACAACAGAGTGAGCGCCGCCATCGCCAAAGCGGAGGGGCAAGCATGAAACTCCGCGCCTTTCTGCGCGGCTTCGCCAACGGATTGACGCTGCTGCCGCTGTGGCGGTGGATTAGGAGGAAGATATGAAACTCACCCCGTGGTTCCCCGCCGACGTCAAGCCTGTCAGGGCGGGGGGTGTATGAGGTAAACGCCGAATTCCACGATCCACCGTGGTATCGCTATTGGAACGGAGAGTTTTGGCATGCCGGTGGTCATACGCCTGAATATGCAGCACAACAACCGCGCATCAGTCTGGAAGATATCTTGCTGGCACCCTGGCGCGGACTCGCGGAGGAACCGAAATGACCACATGGCACAAAGGACCGCCGCCTAGCATTGGCTGGTGGCCGGCGAGTAGACGCGGAAACCCAGATACCTTACGGTGGTGGGATGGTAAAACGTGGAGCCTGCCTGTGGATAGCACTTGGACAGCCTCACTCGCAGCAGAAGCCGCAAAGGCAGAAACTGCTATGAGCGACATCGAATGGACCGACAGGCCCGCATCGTGGCCGGAGAGGAGCAGGACATGACCAACGCCGAACTTGACACCATGTGGTTCCAAGCGCAGCACGACGCCATCAAGGCGGGTGAGGATTTCACGCGGTATCGATTCGCCGCCCTCGTCACCGCAGCAGAGCGTGAACGAATCATCTCCGCCAACGCGCCCGAGATTGAACGCATCAATTCACACATCAAAGAGCTGGAGGCGGCTGTTATGGCAGAGCGCGAGGCGTGTGCGAAGGTATGTGAAGACATTACTGCGGCATGGACACAGCCTGTCTACAACGGAGCATGTATGGATTGCGCCGCAGCCATCCGCGCAAGGGGGAACAAATGAAGGAATCAATTACCAAAGCCTTGGAGCAAGGGTTTGCAGATCAACGATGGAGTATCGTTGGTTATGGTGGATCTTGGTCTAGGGCCATAGCCCCGCTACAGCAATACATTGAACACAAGGTGCGTAAGGCAGTGATGGCAGAGCGCAAGGCGTGCGCCGACATCTGCGACCAGCACGCCAGCATCGAGGGCATCGCGCAGCAGTGCGCAGCGGAGATCAGAGCGAGGAGCAAGATATGACCGACGACGACATCGCTGCACTGATAAACGACACTGCAGGCCAGCACTGGGGCGACGAAGCGCACTTTCAGCGGTTCGCTGTTGCGCTTGAGAAGCGTTTTGAGTTGGATTCTATGTTGGCAATCAAGCTGGTAATGCAAGCAGAGCGCCAGAACGGCGTAGCCGCCGAACGCCAACGCTGCGCCCAGATTGCCCGCGAGTTCGACCGCGACCACCCGAACACCAACTACGGCGGGTTCATCGCCCGTCTCATCGAGGAGCAACCATGACCTGCCCGTACTGTGATATCCACAAGCTCAGCGCCGCCATGTGGAGAAACAAGGCGTATGAACTCGGCGGTACACCGTTGCCTTGGGACGCGGACAAGAAGATCGAAGAGGCGATAGCGGCTGAACGTAAGCGACTCGCTGACACCCTGCATCGCCAAGCCGACATCATGTCTGACCACTTCGAGGTGAGATGGCTGATGGAGTTGGCAACGGCACTCCGAAGGAGTGCCAAATGAGACGCCGCATTCGAAGGATCAAAGACCACCTGTATCCCTGGTACATCTACGCCGCAAGACAGCGCAGGAGGTGGGAAGCCGTGCGGGCTACTCAGGTGCGGTTCAGCAAAGCGATACGCGAAGCGTATGCCAAGGCGCGAGCTGAAATGGCGGGGAACACATGAACGACAGAGAACTATTGGAACTCGCTGCGAAGGCGGCGGGGCTTGAGTTAGACACAAAGTACGGCGCATTTCATGACGGCAGTGGTCGCTGGTGGCTATCGGTCAAAGTAGGGAATGAATGGCACCAGTGGAACCCCCTCACCGACGACGGAGATGCGTTGAGGTTGGCGGTGAAGTTGGAGTTGTCGATACTACTGCGTCCGTATCGGGTCGAAGTGATCTCGTGGCCGCAAACGACCGATGTGCTTGGATTTGGTATTCCACCTACGCCAAGAGTCATAGAGATAGAACCCTACGGCGACGATCCCCAAGTCGCCACCCGCCGCGCCATCGTCAGGGCTGCGGCTGAGATTGGGAGGAACATGCCATGAACTACCTACCCAATGATGTGGCCCGTTGCGCCGGGGCACACAAGCCCGAGTGCGAGGACTGCCTGCGCAACATCAAGGTCAGCCCGCTGCACCCCGACGCATTCCGCTCTGTCTGGATCGGTCCGTGGGTACTTGACGAACCCTGTATTTCCAAGCTGGCCAAGGAGAAGAAATGAACGAACGCATGCACCCCTCGGGCCTGACGCTTGCTCGCTGGCTGTGGCCTTTCAAGACAGACGAGGAACGTGCCATCGTCGCCCGGTGGTTCGTCAAGCAGGCCCGCGCTGAGCGTGGGCAAGGCGAGGAGGCGCTCTTCTGATGGCCCTGAACACACACCTCAGCAACACCACAGCCTACGCGGCGGTGGTCGAGGCACTGGTCCGTACGGGCGGTACGTTGAAAGAGTTTCACGAGACCTCGGGATTGGCGACCAACACCACGCGCAAGTTCATCCGCGCCCTGCGCAACCGGGAGCTGGTGCGCGTAGCGCTGTGGCGCCAGGACACCATGGGCCGCTACACAATCGCTGTCTGGGGGTGGGGCAGTCCTCTCTACGACGCCAAGCGCCCACCGAGGATGACTCCGACCCAACGGTCCGCAAGACGGAGGATGAAGAACCGTGAGATGTCCACACTGTGATCGAGACAGCAGCGGCAATGTACTAGAGAGCAGACCGGCTGGCGGCAAAGTTTGGCGTAGACGGATGTGTAAACTATGTCATATAGTCTACGTTTCGTGCGAGACTGCCGAGCGCGAGATGAGGATGCCCGCCGAGACGCAGTCCAAGAACCGCAGGCTCAAGCCTTTGGATGAACTCAAGAACCAACTCGACTGGAGGAAGTCATGACGTAGTCGCGTAGTGTATGCAGTAAAAAACAAATCTCTCAACCAGGAATCAATCATGGCAAAAAGCATCAACCAACTCATCCGTGAGTACCTCACCAAGCATCCCGATGCTGTCCCCAAGGACGTTGCGCTCAAGCTGAACTGCAATCCGCAGTACGTCTACGTTGTTCGTAGTCAGATGAAGAAGGCGAGCAAGATCGAAGCGGCTCCTGTCATCGAGCCTGCTGCCGAGCCCGTCGTTGAGCCCATTGGCGATGTCGCGCCTCAGGGATACCTCATGGACCTGATCAACAACCCGCCGCACTACACCGACGGCGGCATCGAGGTCATCGACTTCATCGAGGCCAAGCGTCTCGACTACCACCTGGGCAGCGTGGTGGCATACGTCTCCAGGGCAGGCAAGAAGGATGATGAGCTGGCAGACCTGAAGAAGGCCCGCTGGTATCTCGACCGCGCGATCAGCCTGCGCACCGGAGCCGTCTGACATGCTGATCACCTTCGACTTCGAGACGTTCTACAGTGACGCATTCAGTCTGTCCCGTATCACAACCGAGGAATACATCCGAGATGTGCAATTTGAAGTGATCGGTGTAGGCGTCCAAGTCGATGGTGGTCAGCCTCAGTGGTTCAGCGGTACGCGCGAGGAGACGCGCAAGTGGTTGCGCCAGTTCGACTGGAAGAACAGCATGGCGTTGGCACACAACACCATGTTCGACGGCGCGATCCTTCACTGGGTGTTCGGCATAACGCCGATGATTTTCCTGGACACACTGTCCATGGCGCGAGCGCTCCATGGCATGGAGGCAGGAGGATCGTTGAAGGCGCTGGCTGAGCGCTATCAGATCGGCGTCAAGGGCACAGAGGTGGTAGCAGCCAAGGGCAAGACACGTATGGACTTCGCGCCAGACGACCTTGCCCGGTATGGCGAGTACTGCAAGAACGATGTGCGCTTGACGTACGACCTGTTCCACATCATGTCGAAGAACTTCCCCATCGAAGAGCTTCGACTCATAGACATCACCCTGCGGATGTTCACTCACCCGCAGTTGTACGCTGACGAGCCTGCACTGCAGGACCGGCTTGACGATCTGAGGACCGAGCGGTCTCAGTTGCTGTTGTCGTTGAAAGATACGCTGCACGCAGCGAACGAAGAAGAGGTGCGCAAGAAGCTGTCCAGCAACAAGCAGTTCGCTGATGTGCTGCGCACGTTCGACCTTGAAGTGCCGATGAAGATCAGCCCTACGACAGGCAAGGAGACGTATGCCCTGGCCAAGAAGGACGAGGGCTTCATCGCGCTGACTGAACACGAGAACCCCGTCGTGCAGCAGCTCTGCGCTGTGCGCCTGGGGACCAAGTCCACGCTGGAGGAGAAGCGCATCGAGCGCTTCATCGAGGTCAGCAGACGCAATCGAGGCAGTATCCCTGTCCCGTTGAAATACTACGGAGCACACACCGGGCGCTGGTCGGGCGTGGACAAGGTGAACTTCCAGAACCTGCCGAGCCGTGATCCGAAAAAGAAGGCGCTGAAGAAGGCCATCGTCCCGCCCGAAGGCTACGTCGTCATCAACTCAGACTCCTCGCAGATCGAGGCGCGGGTGCTGGCATGGCTGGCAGGGCAGGAGGATGTGGTCCAGCAGTTCGCCAACAAGAAGGACGTGTACTCGATCTTTGCCTCATCCGTCTACGGACGGACGATCACCAAGGCCAACGAGGCAGAGCGTTTCGTGGGGAAGACCTGCGTCCTGGGCCTGGGCTACGGCACTGGGGCGCTGAAGCTCCAGCACACTCTGGCTACTTCGCAGCCGATCAGTGTCAAGCTCGACGAAGACGAGTGCAAGCGTATCGTCAGCGTGTACCGGAGCACGAACTACAAGATCGTCGAGTTGTGGGGAGCTTCTGACTCGATGCTGTCTTCCATGCTCAATGGGAACATCAGGAGCGCGATCCCGCTCGGAGAGCACGGCTGTCTCTGGTTCGATGAGGACGGCATCCGCCTGCCGAACAACCTGTACATCCGCTACCCGAAGCTGCGTAGAGAAACACTCGACGGTAAATCGAAAGTTGTCTACGACTCTCGCAAGGGTCTTGTCTCCCTCTGGGGTGGGGCTGTCGTAGAGAACGTCGTGCAGGCTCTGGCGCGGATCATCGTCGGTGAGCAGATGGTCAAGATCAACGAGTTCTATCGCCCTGCCCTGACTGTCCATGACGCCGTGGTGCTTGTCGTGCCTGAGGACGATCAGGACGCAGCGGTCAAGTGTCTGACTGAGATCATGTCGTGCGCCCCTGACTGGGCGCCGGGGCTCCCGGTTGCCTGTGAAGCAAAGGTCGGCGCCACGTACGGCGACTGCTAAGATCAGTGCCCCACAATCACAGCCAGTAATCATGCAGCCGATCAAGTGGTCCTACTCCAGTATGAAAGACTACGTGAACTGCCCGAGGCAGTACCACGAGGTCAAAGTGCTGAAGCGCTTCACCAAGGCCCCGACGCAGCAGATGCTGTACGGCACAGCGGTCCACACGGCGCTGGAGAACTACGTCAAGGACGGCACGCCGCTCGCCAAGAACTACCAGCAGTACGCCAAGCAGCTCGACCCACTGCGTGAGATGCCCGGAGAGAAATATCCTGAGCATCGCATGGCGTTGACCATCAACCGCGAGCCCTGCACGTTCGGAGCAGCAGACTACTGGGTCCGGGGGATCGCGGACCTGCTGGTGGTGGACGGTGCGCAGGGCTACATCGTGGACTACAAGACCGGCAGCAGCAAGTACCCGGACCCGAAGCAGTTGCAGTTGATGGCGCTGATGACCTTCGCGCACTTCCCTGAAGTTGAGCACATCAAGGCTGGGCTGTTGTTCGTGGTACACGAACACTTCGTGACGTCAGAGTATCAGCGTGACAAGATCGATGATCTGTGGTGTGACTTCGCTCCCCCGCTGGAGCGGATGCGCCTGTCCCATGAACGCAACGAATGGCAGGCCAACCCGTCGCCGCTGTGCCGCTGGTGCCCTGTGACTTCCTGCGAATTCCACAAAGAATGAACATCCTGAGAATTCCACAAAGAGTGAACATGACTGAACCCTTGAACGACTACGCGTACCCGTGCATGATGGCCGAGAACGCACTCAAGAAAGTCCATTTGGCGATGCTCGACAACGCCCCGACCAAGGCGCTGTTCTATGCAGTGGAGGCACTCGTCGAGACGGTGCGGATGGTGGACGCGATCAAGCACGCGAAGGAGCGGGAAGATGCCCTACGTAAACAAGCCTAGGCCGTACAAGAAGGAATACCAGCAGCAGGTGTCCCGAGGCGAGCACGAGAACCGCATGGAGCGGCAGCGGGCTCGACGTACGGTGGACAAGAAGCACAAGGACGGTGACGGCGACGGCACTGCCGACATCCGCGAGGGCAAGGACATCGCACACAAGCGTGCCCTGAGCCGTGGTGGATCGAACTCGGATGGTGTGGAAATTGTTCCAGTCAGTGCCAACCGTTCGTTTAGGCGCAACTCCAAGGGCGCCCTGGTCTCCGAGATGAGCAAACGAGAAAGATCTAGGTAGTTTCCCTAGTCTAACTTGACACGATGGCGCGATGCGCCATAATGACTTCAGGCCGTTAGGTGTGAGTGAGCCTTGACCTTCGCCGGTCAGAAGGAGTGTCGTTGCGCTCCGAACCGCATCAGCCAGCCGGTGACAGCTTTCTCCTCTCCATGTTGGGCATGGGGCTTTTTGGTCACGTCAGGGCTGGCACCCTCAACAGAGACAAGTATGCAAGTAGTCGAAAACACAGTCGTTCAGTTCACATGTCCTACTGCCACAGCCAGTCTCATCAAGGACTACATCGACCGGGCCGAGATCCTCAGCACACGGGGGGAGCTGTCTGACGTAGTCGTCTACTGGGGGCTGGACGAGATGCGGCAGTTGGCGCGGGTTGTGCCGCCATCTATCAAGGTCCCGTCACCGATTGAACGGGACTATGAATGGCCAGGGATGTTCAATCCCTTCGAGCACCAACGCGACACGGCCCGATTCCTAACCCTGCACCAACGCGCCTTCTGCTTCAACGAAGCAGGCACGGGCAAGACTTCTGCGGCTATCTGGGCTGCTGACTACCTGATGAACCAAGGGCTCGTGCGTCGTGCCCTGGTGATCTGTCCGCTCTCGATCATGCAAAGCGCATGGCAAGCAGACCTGTTCAAGACAGCGATGCACCGTAGCTGCGGCATCGCGCACGGCTCAGAGAAAAAGCGTAGGAAGGTCATCAAGGGCGACTACGCGTTCGTCGTGATCAACTTCGACGGTGTGGGTGTCGTGGCTGATGCCATCCGTGCAGGCGGGTTCGATCTCATCATCGTCGATGAGGCTAACGCGTACAAGAACACCAGCACA
>Ga0129333_10003244_pt1 | contig 15177 bp, 13 predicted proteins | sample CPB6_08_DNA_FD_94474 | JGI IMG/M metagenome (GOLD analysis project Ga0129333, IMG submission 94474) | Freshwater to marine salinity gradient microbial communities from Chesapeake Bay, USA - CPBay_Sum_0.6_0.8_DNA | ecosystem: Environmental > Aquatic > Marine > Coastal | place: USA: Chesapeake...
GCGGTAGCAATAAATGCCTTATCTGCGATTGGATCGAGGATGATTCCAAAGTTAGAGATCTGATTTCGCTTCCGAGCTATTCGACCATCAAATACATCAGTCATTCCCACTATGAAGAACATCGTCCAAGCTATGACCTGCCAGGTTGGATCTTTTCCGTCTTCTTGAAATAACGCCCAAGCACAAAATGGCAGAGCCAGGATTCTAAAGACGGTAAGCGCATTGGGTAGGTTCATAGCGGTTGCGCTACCAAATCCGCTCCAGCCACATCGCTAACTATGGCATCTACATATTCGCCAACTCGGAACTTAGTGCGCGGAGAATCTAAGAAAGTCGTGGAATCTACCTCCGGGCCTTGGTGTTCAGCTCGACCTTCCCCAGTCTCGCTATCTTCAACTAGAACTCGAACGCGCTCACCTATTCGCTCTTGAGCGCGCTCGTAACTCAACTCTTCTGCAATTCGGCGGAGCGATTCAGTCCGCTCTGTAATTACCGATTCATCTAACTTTCCTTCAAGAACAGCCGCCTCGGTCTTATCTTCATCGGAGTACGGAAAGATTCCAATCGCATCTAGCCGCGCCTCGCTTAAGAAATCAACAAGTTCTTGATATTCGCTCTCAGTTTCACCCGGAAATCCAACGATGAAGTTAGATCTAATCCCTGATTCAGGATTTAGGGCACGAACTTGAGTAAGTAGATGAAGAAACTTCTCCCCATCTCCAAATCGACGCATTCTCCGTAACAAAGTTCCTGATGCATGTTGAAATGAGATATCAAAATAAGGAACAACTTTTGGAGTGGAGACCATTGCTTGTAAGAGAGTTGGACGGATTTCGGCAGGCTGTAGGTACGAAAGGCGAATTCGCTCTATCCCATCAATCTCTGCTAGATCAGGAAGCAACCGTTCCAGTACTTTCAAATCTCCAAAATCTTTTCCATATGAAGTCGTGTTCTCGCTTACTAGAAATATTTCCGATACCCCATTCTCAGCAAGCCACTTAGCTTCATCGAGGATTTCAGTTGGTCGCCTAGATACGAAGGCGCCCCGAAATTGTGGGATGGCACAGAAAGTACAGCGACGATCACAGCCTGAAGCAATCTTTAGCGGTGCAAGGGGTGCGCTTCCAAGTCGCTTTCGCGAAAAAGTACTTCCTTGCCCCATGGAGCTCTTCATTTCCCGCTCTTGTTGCCGCGAAACCGGAGAGATTGGAATTAGCGAACGGCGGTCCTTGGGTTTATGGGTCTCGTTTTACTTGCCATCTAGGATTGTCCGAAGACGATTAGATATATCGGTGTAATCATCAAAACCCAAGATCGCATCTGCTTCAGGGAGGGCTTCAGCAAGCTCATTTCCATATCGCTCCGCCATGCATCCCACGGCCACTACGGCCCGTAAGGTTCCATCGCTCTTAAGCGAATGTGCCTCAAGGAGGGCATCTACAGAATCCTTTTTGGCTGATTCGATAAAGCCACAGGTATTAACAACGGCGATATCCGCGCTTCCCACATCACTTACTAGTTGCCAACCATCCTCGGCAAGGCGTCCGGCTAGCTCTTCAGAATCAACTTCGTTGCGCGCGCACCCCAAAGTTACAAGCGCAACTGTCTTTAGATTTTCGCGAGTAGCTGACACTCGCAGATTCTATCCGGCTAAGTTAACTAACCCTGGTTAGCGAGAGCTTGGGGGCCGAACTCTAGGCGTAGAACTTCGCCAACTTTCCCAGGAACGCCTAAATCTTCACCATTTACTATCAATTGAAGCGCGCCTGCATTTCCTATTACAAGATAAAGCAATTGATCATCGTTGAAAGTTAACTCTTCGCCTTGGCGAATTCTTCCGCTGTATTGGGTCGCACCAGAACTATCGCTTATTGCGACCCAAGAAAGACCATTTACGCCGCGGAGTTTTACTTCAACGCCATCGAATTTCTTTGCAACCGGTCCAGTCTCCTCAACTTGAGTTTGCGGCGTTGCAATATTTTCTTCGCCTCCACCACTTGTAATCAGCGCGCCACCAAAAACTAGTAGCGCTACGACCCCAGCTGCGACGCCGGTCAAGCCTTTCCAAGAGATTGGTTTTCTAACCTTCTTAGTAGTAGTTGCATTTGTATCATTTAAGAGTTCTCGAATCGACTTATTTAAAGGAATTGTCTGGGATTCAAATTGGGCAAGAATTGTTTCTGCATCTACGCCACAAACTCTCGCAATGTTTCTGATATGACCGCGCGCATAGGCAGGTCCACCACAAGTATTGAAGTTATCTCGCTCTAAATCTTCGATAACGCTCTCGGGGATGCGGGTACGCTTTGAAAGTTCATCGCAAGACAAACCTGCTGTCTTGCGAACTTCACGTAGCAATGTACCGACCGACATTCAAACCTCGCAGATTGGGAAGGCGAATTTTACGCGCACTTAGAAGTAGTGGACAACCCCTGTTTGAATCTCACGAAGAAACTAACCCTATTTACTCACCCCTGAAGAACTTCGAGGACTGAAGTGAGATCCTCAGGTTTAACGAGGACTGTCCTGGCCTTGGAACCTTCTGATGGTCCGACGATTCCGCGGCTCTCCATTAAATCCATTAGGCGCCCTGCTTTAGCAAAACCAATCCTGAGTTTTCGCTGAAGCATTGATGTGGAGCCGAATTGAGTGGAGACAACTAACTCAACTGCCTGAATCAGAAGCTCTAAATCATCACCAATCTCATCATCAATAGAGCGCGTTGCAGCCACGGGTTTGAGGATATCTTCGCGATATACCGGCTTTAACTGTGATTTTACGTGAGCCACAACAGATTCAATCTCTCGCTCTGAGACGTATGCACCTTGGATACGAATCGGCTTACTTGCGCCCATTGGAAGGAATAATCCATCGCCTTGACCAACTAACTTCTCCGCGCCCGGTGAATCCAGAATTACTCTTGAATCGGCAAGCGATGAAGTTGCAAAAGATAATCGCGATGGAACATTAGCTTTAATCAACCCGGTAACTATATCTACGCTCGGACGCTGAGTTGCTATAACGAGATGAATTCCGGCCGCTCGGGCAAGTTGGGTAATCCTTACGATGCTATCTTCTACTTCACGCGCTGCCACCATCATCAAATCAGCTAACTCATCAACCACAATTAGAAGATACGGATATTGCTCTAGTGGTAGCTCTGCATCAGGAGCTGCAGTCAATTTTCCAGAACGGACTGCTTTATTGAAATCATCAACATGCCGGAAGCCATAAGTCGAGAGGTCGTCATATCTCATCTCCATCTCTCGTACCACCCAGGCGAGAGCTTCAGCTGCTTTCTTAGGATTAGTGATGATAGGTGCGATGAGATGGGGAATCCCATCGTAAGCATTTAGCTCAACTCGCTTTGGATCGATAAGAACTAACCGAACATCATTTGGTGTTGCGCGCATCAATATCGAAGTCACAAGTGAATTGATCATCGAGGACTTTCCAGCTCCAGTCGCACCAGCGACCAACAAGTGCGGCATCTTGGCAAGATTGGCGCAGATAAAATTGCCCTCTACATCTTTTCCAAGGGCGATAACCATTGGATGATGATCGTTTCCTGCGACGCTAGAGCGGAGTACGTCACCTAGCGAAACAATTTCGCGATCCGTATTAGGAATCTCAATACCAACAGCCGACTTACCTGGAATGGGTGAAAGGATTCGCACATCGCTGCTGGCAACGGCATAGGCGATGTTCTTTGAGAGCGCGGTGATTGCCTCTACCTTCACGCCAGAACCAAGCTCTACCTCATACCGAGTTACCGTGGGGCCCCGCATAAAGCCCGTTACTTCGCAATCGATATCAAACTCTTTAAATAACTCTGTGAGGGCTTGAACTACCGATTCATTTGCCTTGCTCTTTCCCTTGGATGGTGGAGTGGTGCGGAGTAATTCCATTGAAGGCAGTGCATAAGTATCAGTAGAGGTTAATACGAGCTGAACTGGTCGTTGAGGTTTTGCAGGTTTTACCTCTTCTTTCGGCCTAGGAATTTCTACCGTGAACTCTTCATCAAAACTCTCTTCATCAATCTCTTCTTCCTCCGCCTTAGCAAATTCTTGAACGAGCGGGGTTTCAAAAGGTGGCGTCTCAGAGATCTCAAACTCTTCGATTCTTCTCTCTCTCCGCTCCTCGATTGCGCCACTTACCTTCTCCTTTGCGCCACCAAAGAAGCCGGTAATAAGAGAGAGAACGGTGGCAAATGGCGTAGCAGTTATAACCAAGATGCTGAAGAGGAAGACTAAAACCAGAATTGGAATTGCAAGAACATCTGTTACTAGCGCAACTAACGGTGTTGAGGTTCCATATCCAATCCAGCCGCCGCCTTCGCGCATCGCGGTCGCTCCAGTATTAATGGAGCTCGGATTAATAATGTGAACAAGACCAGTAGAGCTAAGCACGAGCAATAAAGAACCGATTATCAGCCGGCCATTTGCAGCTTTATCTTGTGGGGCACGAAATAAGCGGAAAGCAAAGTAACCGAAGAGAATCGGGGTAAAGATTGCAAGTCGACCAAAACCACCATAGAAAAAGGAGTAGGCAACATTTCCAAACCAGTTATCTAACCGCCACCAAGAAGTTGCCGCTGAGATAAGGGCAACGATTAAAAGGAGAAGACCAATTCCATCACGCTGATGTTCGGGATCAAGATCGCGAGCACCTTTTGTTATTGTCCGAATCGTTGCGCCGAGCGCCTTTGCAATCCCTCTCCAGAGAGAAGAAAGCGCGCGCGAAAAACCACCAACAACTCCGCTTGCTTTCTTTCCGCTCTTTCGCGCCATAACGAAAAAGCGTATGGCAATTGAAAAATCTAGAGAGTGAGGCGCGCCGTCAAACTTCGATAACGACCGGCACAATCATTGGGCGCCGGCGATGTTCGCCGCCAACCCAACTTCCAACCGTTCTACGAACTACTTGTGATAACTGATGTGTTCCATTGATTCCGCTTTTGACTGCACCAGCTAAGGCTTGCTCAATTCGACCTTTGACTTCATCAAAGAGTTCTAAATCTTCAGCAAATCCACGTGCATGAATATCAGGTCCGGCAACAATCTTTCCGGTTTGTGAATCGATTACAACAATTACGGATATGAAACCTTCTTCGCCCAAGATTCGACGATCCTTAAGAGAATCTTCGGTAATATCCCCGATGCTCTGGCCGTCGACATAGACAAATCCGCATGGCACCGCTCCCACAATTTTCGCTTTCGAATCGGCTAGGTCTACTACTACTCCATTCTCCGCAATCACAACGTTCTCTCGACGAACTCCAGTAGAGATAGCCAGTTCAGCATTTGCCTTCATGTGACGCCACTCTCCATGAACCGGCATAACATTCTTCGGCTTTACGATGTTGTAGCAATAAAGCAGCTCGCCAGCAGCGGCATGGCCGGAGACATGCACTAGAGCATTACCTTTGTGCACCACTCGCGCTCCGAAGCGAGTCAATTCATTGATTACACGATAAACCGAATTCTCGTTACCCGGAATAAGAGAAGAAGCAAAAATCACGGAATCTCCCGGGCCAACCTTTATTCGATGATCGCCATTTGCCATACGAGATAATGCCGCGAGCGGTTCACCTTGTGAACCGGTGGAGATCAATACGACATCATCGCCATGATCATCAATCTCATCTTCGCTAATCAGAGTATTTGGTGGAATATGTAGAAATCCGAGTTCGGATGCGAGCGACATATTGCGCACCATGCTTCGGCCAATAAATGAGACCTTTTTATTATGGGTATAGGCAAGATCTACAACTTGCTGAACCCGGTGCACATGCGATGCAAATGAAGCCACAATCACTCTTCGCTTTGCGCTTGCGATCACGCGATCTAAAACAGGCATGATTTCCCGCTCAGATGTGGTGTATCCCGGGATATCTGCGTTGGTGGAATCGACCATGAAGAGATCAACTCCCTCACGACCCAACTCAGCAAATCTCGCTAAATCAGTTACTCGGCCATCAAGGGGTAGTTGATCCATCTTGAAGTCGCCCGTGTGTAGAACTGTTCCTGCCGGAGTGCGAATTGCTACCGCTAACGCATCTGGGATCGAGTGATTTACCGCGATGAACTCAAGTTCGAATTCACCGACTTTCCGGCGCTGACCCTCGCGGACTTCAATTGTGATCGGTGAGATGCGATGTTCGCGCAACTTTCCTTTCAAGAATGCCAGAGTTAGTTGCGATCCAATAACAGGAATATCTTCGCGCTCTCGAAGGAGATAACCAAGTGCGCTTATATGATCTTCATGTCCATGAGTTAGAAATACTGCTTTCACATCGTGGAGACGATTGCGGATATAGGAGAAATCCGGCAATATCAGATCTACGCCAGGTTGATTCTCTTCTGGAAAGAGGACGCCACAATCAACAATCAATAACTCGCCTTCATATTCAAAGACGGTCATATTTCTGCCTACTTCAGCTAATCCGCCTAAGGCAACAATTCGTAGCGTCTTAGGGGAAAGCTTTGGGGGCAACCCGAGATCGGGGTGCGGATGATTCATTAGTTGAGTTTCACTCCACCTTGTTTCAAATCTTCACTGAGTTGTGAGATCTGTGCTGCCGTTGCATCGACTAGCGGCAATCTGACTTTTCCTCCCGGCAATCCCATCAACTTCAACGCAGCTTTTGTAAGGATTGCGCCTTGGGTTCGGAATGTTCCGGTATAGACCGGAAGAAGTTCTTGATGAATCGCAAGTGCCCGGGAAGAGTTTCCACTAAACCAGGCGTCAAGCATCTCGCGCAGCCTTGCGCCAACTGTATGGCCACAAACTGAAACAAATCCGACCGCACCAACTGATAGCAACGGAAGATTCAAAATGTCATCACCTGAATAAACGGGGATTCCAGAGCGCTTGATTACCCAAGATGTCGAAGCCACATCGCCCTTTGCATCTTTGAGCGCAACAATGTTTTTATGCTCCGCTAAGCGGCAGATCGTGTCCGGTTCAATGGGAACTCCAGTTCTTCCCGGAATGTCATACATCATCACCGGTACATCAGTGGCATCGGCCATCGCCCGAAAGTGCGCCTCGATTCCTGCTTGAGGCGGTTTGTTGTAATAAGGAGTGACGACAAGCAACCCGTCAGCACCGGCCCTCGCCGCCATCTCAGCTTGTTCAATCGAATGAGAAGTTTCATTATTGCCTGCGCCGGCAACGACCTTTACCTTTCCACCAGTAGCTCGCTTTACAACTTTGATGATCTCTAACTTCTCTTCATCACTCGTGGTTGGAGCCTCACCAGTCGTTCCGTTTACGACAATTCCATCATGGCCAGTGCTTTGTAGGTGTGATGCTAATTTCTCTACGCCAGCCCAATCGATGGTTAAGTCATCTTTAAAAGGGGTGACCATCGCCGTAAGAAGGCGACCAAAGGGCGTGGGAAGCGACATGGCCTAAGGCTACTACGGTGCTACGCGCCCCGACTTCTCAAATGCCGCGTAGGTGATGGGCATGAGGCGAGCGAAATGCGCTTCCATTTTCTCTGCGACCATCTCAATTTCGCGCTGCGGATAACTTGGGAAATGCGACCCCTCGCGACTAGTCCGAAGAGATAGGAAATTCATCAGAGCGCGCGCATTCATCGTTACATACATCGATGAGTACAGGGCGACTGGAAGTACGGCGCGCGCAACTTCGCGAGCAACGCCCGCATCGAGCATCTTCTTGTAATTCTGGTACGCAAGGATGTAAGTGTCCTTCATCGCTTCAATGGTGACTTTGAATTGCTCATCAGTTCCATCAATAAATACGTAGTGACCAGTCTTTCCAGTTTGCACTAATTTTCGCTCTTGATTTGGGATATAAAAGACCGGCTTTAATTCTCTATAGCGTCCACTCTCTTCGTTATATGAAGCGATCCGGTGGCGCATAAATTCTCTAAAGACAAATATTGGCGCACTGATGAAGAAAGTCATTGAAGTGTGCTCGAAAGGCGACCCGTGCCGCTCTCTTGCCAAGTAATTTATTAATCCAGCCGATCTACTCGGATCTTCATTTATCTCTTCAAGTGATTGCTCACCAGCTGTTGAGACGCGCGCTGCCCAGATAACATCGGCATCATTTGCGCTCGATTTAACGAGTTCTACCGTTACATCATCTCGAAATACGATATCGGGATAGTTCTGACTCTCACTCACGAGCGCGACCCTATCTGCGCTGCGGTATCTGGCGCACGATTCATGGGGCAAAATAGTTGCGTGTCATTCGAACGCCGCACCGTGTTACGCGACTCACTAAGCGTGGCCATTCCAGTTGGTAGCTATGGGGCAGCATTTGGCGCAGCCGCCGTTGCCGGTGGATTTTCGGTTCTGCAAGCCTGTGCGCTCTCACTACTCCTTTTTTCAGGCGCTTCACAATTTGCAGTTGTTGGAGTTATGGCCGGTGGTGGAACTCCATTTAGCGCTATCGCAACGGGCGCTCTCCTTGGAATCCGAAATGGATTATATGGAATGAGAATGGCACCGATATTGAAACTTGCGGGATTGAGAAGATTTTTGGGTGCACAGATAACGATAGATGAATCAACTGGTGTAGCGCTCTCCCAAGAGAGCCGCGGTGAAGATGCTATGCGCTATGGATTCTTTGCTACCGGAATTGGTGTTTTCATCTTCTGGAATCTATTTACCTTCATCGGCGCACTCGGTGCTAACTCCATCGGAGATCCTTCGAGTTGGGGACTTGATGCTGCTGTCCCAGCTGCTTTCTTAGGTTTAGTTTGGCCAAGATTGGTAAACACAAAGGATCGAATTGCGGCGCTCCTTTCAGTTCTCCTAGCGCTATCGCTTACGCCATTTCTTGGTGCTGGACTTCCGATAATCGCTACGGTTCTAATTGCATTAGTTTTGGGTTGGAGAGCATCGTGAGTGAATTCTGGATGGCTACCTTGGGTGCGAGCTTAACCTGTTACATTTTGAAGATTCTCGGATATTCTCTTCCGGAATCATTACTGAACAATCCAAGGATCCAACGGATCAATACCTACATTCCCATAGTGCTCCTGAGCGCCTTAGTCGCAATTCAAACACTCACGGTGGAATCAAATGTAGTCATCGACCACCGCCTCGCTGGAGTAGCTGTAGCAGCGATAGCACTCAAAATGCGAGTTTCGTTCCCCTTCATGATGATTTCCGCCGCAATGATTTCGGCGCTTGCATACAACTTGATGTAGTACATTCCTAGACTAGGTTGGTGAGTTTTACTGGTCTTAGCGTTGAAGATGCTCGATCACGCCTATTGACCGATGGCCCTAATTCACTTCCCAGCGATAGCGAGAATTCACTTCTCAAGATTGCGCTCTCGGTAATACGTGAACCCATGTTATTGCTACTCCTCGCAGCCGGAGTCATTAGCTTTCTTCTTGCTGAATTTGTTGATGCGCTTCTCTTAATGGCGACCGTTCTGATTATCTTGGGAATTTCCATCTTTCAAGAGCGAAGAACAGAACGAGCACTTCATGCCCTTAATGAACTGACCGCTCCCCTTGCTCTCGTAATTCGAGATGGCAAGGAAGAGCGAATATCAAGTAGTCAAGTAGTTCGCGGTGACTTATTAATCCTCCTCGAGGGAGATCGCATCACAGCTGATGGCCATCTCATTGAGTCGACATCAATCGAAGTAGATGAATCCCTTTTGACTGGTGAATCAATACCAGTTATTAAATCTGAAGGAGACTCAATCTTCACCGGATCACTAGTTGTTCGAGGACATGGCAAAGCAGAAGTTTCTTCAACTGGCACCGCCACCGAGCTTGGCAAAATCGGAAAATCGATTCAAGCGATTCCGCAATCTAGAACTCTGCTGCAGCGAAATATAGATGGACTGGTGAGAGTGATTGGTCTTCTCTCACTGATTGCTGTTGTCGCTGTGTTCTATTTATATGGATCGACTAGGAATAATTGGCTGGAAGGAGCGCTAGCTGGAATTTCAGCTGCTATGGCGCTGATTCCGGAAGAGTTTCCCGTCATCATCACGCTCTTCATGGCTCTTGGGGCTTGGCGAATGGCGCGAGTGCGAGTCATTGCGCGCCGGCCCGCCGTAATCGAAGCCCTCGGCTCCGTTACGGTCCTTTGTGTCGATAAGACCGGAACCTTGACTCGCAATGAGATGGAAGTTGCCGAGATTCAGATTGACGACGATTCAATTGTCATAAGTGAAACCAAATATCCTGAGAGATTCCACCGAATTATCGAAACGGCTGCTTTAGCCGCTCCTATTAGACCTTTCGACCCGATGGATAGAGCATTTCAGAGACTCGCATCTAGATTAGGAGAGAAAGCAGATGTAACTTCATTGCAAGAATTTCCCCTAACTCGCGAGCGCCTTGCTTACACACATCTTTGGCAGGTAGGTGAAGAAGTCCTGGTAGCAGCAAAAGGTGCCCCAGAACATATTGCTGAGATGTGTAATCTCTCATCTGATCAGATTAGAAATCTCAGTGAAAGAGTTCATAAGGCAGCAGAACGAGGTTTTCGCGTGATTGCTGTTGCTCAATCCAGATTCAAGCTAGCCGAGCTGCAAACATTCGATATTGATTCTCATAGATTTGAATTCCTTGGTATGGCGCTTCTACATGATCCGGTTCGTGAAGGAGTTCCGGAGGCGGTTGAAGAATGCGCGAACGCTGGCATTCGTACTGTGATGATAACCGGTGACCATCCCACCACTGCTCTTGCTATTGCTAAAGAAATCGGGATTGATGGTCTCGAGTCGTGCATAACGGGAAAGGAAATCGAAGGGGCCGCTGATTCTGAGCTAAAAGAGATTGTCAGGAGGGCGAATGTATTCGCCCGAGTCAATCCGGAGCACAAATTGCGGCTGGTGCGTGCGCTCAAGAGCAATGGCGAAGTGGTAGCGATGACTGGAGATGGAGTAACCGATGCGCCCGCGCTTCGTGCCGCTGATGTCGGAATTGCTATGGGAGCGCGTGGAACTGATGTGGCACGCGAAGCTGCTTCGTTAGTTATTACTGATGACAACTACACCTCAATCGTGGCTGGCATCCACCGAGGGCGCGCAATCTTCGCCAACATTCAAAAAGCGATGTCATATGTAATCGCCGTCCATGTCCCTATTTTCGGCATGGCTCTCGTCCCGTTGATGCAGGAGTCCTGGCCGCTAATACTTCTTCCAGCACTAATAGCGTTTCATGAGGTAATCATCGATCCAGCATGTTCTGTCGTCTTTGAAGTTGAAGAGCCAGATCCGGAGATTATGAAGCGTTCTCCCAGGCCGTCCTCTATGGCGATGTTCGGATCTTCAGAGATAACCTATGCATTCCTACAAGGCGCCTTCGTATTTGCAGGGGTATTCGCGGTCTTTTTGTACTCCTTAAACTCAGGCAATAGTGATGAGATCACGCGGTCACTGACCTTCGGGACTCTTCTGGTCGCAAATGTCTTCTTAATCCTCTCTAATCGCTCGCGAACCCTAACTTTACTGGGAACGATTCTTCAGCGGAGAAATCAAGCAGTCCCCTGGATTACCGGTGGTGCATTTCTACTTCTATTGGCGCTTCTGAACATACCATTTCTAAGTTCTGCCTTTGAGTTAAGTTCCTTGCCACTAAATTCTTATTTGGCAATATTCCTTATTGGTTACCTCACGGTTTGCTGGACAGATCTACTCAAACTAATCACACGAATTAGAACCAGTCTTTAATCAGACAATGTTTTAATGAGAGATTTTCTGTTCTCTACCATCTACTAAATCAATAGTGGAAATGAGGAGAAATGATAACTTTACGAAAACTCGCAATCGTGGTCGTAGCCTCTCTTGCGTTTAGTACTATCCAGGGAGCGCAAGCGCGACCTAAAGCCAAAGCTAATGACTTAGCGAATTACTCGATTGTTCATGCAATTCCGACAGGTTATGGGGCTGACATCGTTGATGTATACGCAAATAATTCCTTAGTTATTGATAATGCAACTCCCGGGAGCATCAAGAGCTTTACGATTCCTCGAGGCAGCTTGACAGTTAGTATCTATGCGAATGGAATTGTCCCAGGTCCTACAACTACTCCGTTATTGAGCGCTGCACCTGTTTATCTTGCCTACGGCAGTAACATCTCTATTGTCGCTCATCTGACGGAAGATGAAAAGCCCAAATTAAGCCTCTTTAGGAACATGCTCACTGAGGCTGGTTCTAAGCGGTCTTGGCTTGAAATCCGGCATGTAGCAGCAGCTCCCGCGCTTCAAATAAGGATGAATGGAACTCCAAAATTCATTCAATTTGTAAATGGAGTGGAGCGTAAGCGTTCCCTCACCTTCGGAAACTACAACCTCGATGCGCTCTATAGCGACACCAGTACGGTTGCCATCAATCCAATCACAGTAGACCTTCAAAAGAGAACGAACGTAGTGCTCTACATCTGGGGCGCAAAAACCAAGGGAAATCTGGCCTTCCTTAAGCAGGAAATTCCTGCAAGAAAGTAGCTCTATTTAAATCGTCGATCAATATTGCGATTATGCCAGGATGCAAGGATTCGATAGTTCTTTTCGAACCAGCTCCTGGCACTCGCTTTTATCTCTGCTTCAGAAATAGCGCTCAAGTTAAGTGTGATTGTATCTACAACTCTTTCAAAGAGGTCCGGGTGCTTACGATGAAGATATTGAAGAAGTAAATCTCCATATGCTGACTTCCCTTTGCCATGTCCGATGATCAAAATGCCATCAAAGCCGCGTAACTCGTTGGCGATATCTTCGAAGTATTCGGGAAAGCGATGCGCCGTATCGTGCCCATGTTGATACTGACCAGTTCTCTTGTGGCGATGATCCACTTCCAACGGTGGGCGAACATTGATTGGCATATCCTCTACTCCAATACCGCGCTTCCATAGCAGCGCCTCATCGCGCAGGACGGCGACTACTACGAACTTCTCGGGGTTACTAACTGTAGGCAGCATTTATTCTCTTTCTTATTGGATTTGATGTGACTAAGGCAAAAGATTCGATGAACCAGGCTGCAGCCATTTCAGATACCCGATTTAAGCTATCTCCCTCTTCGAAGAGATGAGTAGCTCCTGTAATTATTGTGATCTCGTGTCTTGCTCTGACTTCATGACTGGCCAATCGGTTTAACTCAATAACCTCGGGATCGAATTCGCCTACTAGCATCAGAATTGGAGCTGCCAACTCATGAAGAGCAGCGCTACCTGCGAGATCAACCCGACCGCCCCTTGAGACAACCGCAGTTATTGATTCGGGCATCTCTGCTGCTGCAATTACTGCCGCAGCGGCTCCAGTGCTCGCACCGAAGTATGCGATCTTCAGATGGGAGCAGAGTGGATTGCGCTGTGCCCATCTAGTTGCGGTGACTAGTCGATGCGCAAGAAGTGCAGTATTAAATCGAAACCTTCCATCTCTCTTATCAACCGCTTCTTCATCGGCGGTCAATAAATCAAAGAGTAGAGTCGCGATTCCATATTCATTGAGCTTTCGGGCAACTTCCTGATTTCTCACGCTAAATCGACTGCTGCTACTTCCATGAGCGAAGATGACTAAACCCCTCGCATCAACTGGAATCGCAAGTAGACCTTGGAGATGATTAGCGCCGATTGCTATTTGAACTTCACTTCTGCTGACTGTCATCATCTCTCTCCTTAGCGTTCATTCCCTCCTCCAATAGTCGAAGTGCTTCCTCATCAGAGATTTGCGGGAAACTCTCATAGAAGTCGCCAATTGCTTCCATGTAATTTGGCGTTTGAAGTGCAAAGACATGATCGACATGGCGATGTAGTTGCTCGATAGAGCGAAGCGAAGCTACTGGGACCGCAATTGAAATCGATTTCGGTCTACCTGACTTCAAGGCCCTAATTGCCGCCTCGATAGTGGCTCCCGTTGCTATTCCGTCATCTACTAGCAGTACATCTAGATCCTTTACTTCCAGCTTCACACTAGCGCTATTGAGAACGGCCTCGCGACGCAATAGCTCTCTAGATTCCCGATCTTTAATTGCTGTCAACTCATCTTCTGTGACATGTAAGGAATCAATCAGATGTTGATTCAAGTAGATGAATCCACCTGAAGCGAGTGCGCCTATAGCAAGTTCGGGTTGGTTTGGTGCGCCGAGTTTCCTTACAACGAGCGCCCGCATCTGCACTTTGAGCACCTTGGCAACTGGGAGTCCAACCGCGAGCCCTCCTCTGGGTAAGGCAATAACCACCGCATTCTTGTTAAGGAATCTCTCTTTTAGATGGTTGGCTAGAAGTTCGCCGGCTTCACGACGATCTGAAAATTGATGAATCATCGAATTGGAAGAGGCGGCGGAATTTCTCCCACCGCCCCATATTCCCTTGTAATTGATGTTCCTATGGAAGTGACGCGTGTACCGCGTTATTCCAATAATCAAGGTAACTTGCAAAGGAGACATAGTTTGAACGGCTTGCTGTTGCAAGGACTGTATTCACTTGGTTAATCAGATCAGTAGGCGAGGTTGCAATCGGGAAGTCTGGGCCGTAGTAAGTCTCATTTAGAAGCGCAGCTATTGCAGCCCTAAACAGAATCTGTGCTCCACCGCCAAGCGTTGATCCGCCTCGATAGGCAAGCCCACCCATAAGAGTGTCCTTGCCGCTTAAACGATCAAGATCTAACTCCCCCGACTTAAGCAACGATGCTGGAACTACAAAGACGGTCTGTATGAAGTTTCCTGGGAGGTAGCCATTGGGCCAAGCCTCTGAACGATTCTTCCAATATCCAGGAGTACGGCCGTACCACCAGAAATTGACGGTAGCAGTAGCTGTGGCCGAATCAGAGTTCGCCTCATTATCCACTCCAGCGACTGTTGCTGTGTTGGTGAACGACCCTCCTGCCACGCCACTTATGAGAACATCAAGGACTGTACAAGTACGAACGGCTCCCGGAGCTAAGACTTGACCTATAAGAGCCAAACAACCGCTCGATAGAGCTATGTTGTTATCGATTATGGAAGTAATGGTCAATGTCTCTGGGCCAGAGTTAGTTACTGTAAATGTGTAATCCACTAGATCTCCCGTCCACTTCACGGCTGTCGGATTAGCGACTTTTGTCAGTGAGATATCAGGAAGCACATCTGTGAATGAAACGGAAGCTTCATCGCTATCAGAAGCTAGATTCTGCTCTGGATCTACCCCTGAACCTGTCACCACATTCACATGCGGTACTAGAACTTCCGAGCTAAGTA
>Ga0129333_10003245_pt1 | contig 15177 bp, 23 predicted proteins | sample CPB6_08_DNA_FD_94474 | JGI IMG/M metagenome (GOLD analysis project Ga0129333, IMG submission 94474) | Freshwater to marine salinity gradient microbial communities from Chesapeake Bay, USA - CPBay_Sum_0.6_0.8_DNA | ecosystem: Environmental > Aquatic > Marine > Coastal | place: USA: Chesapeake...
AGTAAGAGGGTTTCTACAACTCTACCTGTTGTGGCAGCTATTGTATCTTTATCTTCTACAGATTCACCGAGTATATACTTTCGGTAATACTTTTTCCTATCAAAGGAAAAGTCTTTCAAGCTGCTAGAGCTGTCTAAATTAATGGCTCTATAATTAGCCTCTGTTTTAGTCTTTCCGTCTATCATCTGGTTGGTTTTTTAAAAAGTCTGTATTAAATTTAGCACCTTTTGGAAGAACTCCTGTTCTTTCTCTCTTGATATTGTGGTAGGCAGTCACTATGCTGTCGTACATTCTTCTCACTTCCATAGGAACTTTCTTAAAGAACCATCTCACTTCCACTTCATAATCGCCACCAACTGGATCAATCAACCAGAACTTGTGTTTCTCACCATCCAATTCTACATATCCTTCATACCATGTTTCTGTGAATGCTGGAGTTTTCTCAACAGCAATTGTCACCTGTCTTTCATTTTCCATTTTTCTCTTCTTTTGTTTTAACATCATGACATTTCTCACAGAGCACTTGCAGATTATCTGATTCACAGAACAATCTTTCTACAAATCCTGGTAGGTCTTGTGCAGAATTAAGACTTCCTGCTGGGCAAATATGATCCACATTAATCTTCTTCTCTTGGAACCATTTTTCACAATGAGCACATTGGTATTCAAACTTCTGTCTCTTGTTAGGTCCTTTGTAAGGTCTGCGAGCATTCATCTTTGTCTGTGTAATGGGCTTCCACCATCTAGATTTCTGTCTAAGTGCACTTCTGATAAAGCTCCAGAATGCTGATTCTGTCATTGTACCAGCATTACGTGTCTTTACCACTTTTGGCTTTCTAACTGCTGCTTTCTTCCTCATAATCAATTGTTTATAAAAAGGGGAATGTCACAAATATAATAAAATAATGTGACACTCCCTAATTTATTATTCAACAACACTCACTCTCTTAGAAAGCGTATTCTTCATTTCATCTAAAGAAGCTGCAATGCTCTCAATTTGAGCATGCGTCATTGCTGGAATGTTGAACTGGTGCTTGGAAGCCTCTATAACAAAACCACCTTTAGCCTTCTCAGCAAGATCTTGCAATTCGCGAATTGCGTAATCCTCATCTAGCTCAAGGGTATCGAAATCTAGATCATGAAGGATTGTTGTAGATTCTTCTGTAGGAACAGTCATGATTGGTAAATACTCATAGCATCTACCCTTAAGTTCACCTATACCCACAACCTTCATAGGGTTAATAAGGATAAGAACAGAAGTGTCACCACATCCTACATAGTTGATATGATCAGCTGTGAAGTGCAAACCTGCATGTCCACAATCTGCTCTATTCCAGTTACACTGTTCTGGAGGCATGTTAGTCACTTTACCCACACGAATATCAAATGTACGTGTGTGAGCATCTGTGAAACGATTCTCTTTCCTATTAGGCAAATCTAGATAGAGCTCTGTCAAGCTACCAAGATCTTCACCAAGATCAAGCTTAGCTATTGTGTCTGTGTAATACTCATCATATTCCTCATCATATTCCTCAATTTCTTCATACATATCTTCAACATGTACAAATGAATATTGACCATCTTTTATGAAAACATGATAGTTATCTGGACTTTTCTTCCACACAGCCTTCACTTTATTATAAGCATTACTTACAAACTGTACAAATTCTGTACCACCGTGAAGCGTAACTACGTTCCTAAGAGCTACAAAGAAACCTTGTTTAGTAATCCTAAAGCTGTTTTTCTGTAGGAAGTCATACAAATCATTAGCTACCTCTGCTCTTGGATTTAAGCAGCACCACATAAAGAACCTCTTAAGAGCTTGATACTCTTCATTATGCATAAGAAGATCTTCTATATTGCGAACTTTTGCAAAATATTTTTCATGTTCTACAATCTGAATGAACTTCTCAACCAACAATTGAGGCATAGTTCTACCAGTTCCAGCTAGCTTAACAGAACCATTTTCAATCTCAAAATCAGCTAGTCCTTCTAGTGTCTTGATTCCTTGTTGAAGTGCTTTAATACGAGCTATCTCTGCTTCCACTCTTCTTCTTTCCTCCATAACCTCTGCTGTAGAACAAATGTTGTGTAATGCAGCTTCTGTTGTTGCTTTTACAGCTCTGTGATAATCATCATCAGTAGCGTTTGACTTGCTAAGAATAGATCCATCACGAAGAACAATTGTCAATACATCATTCACCAATTTAATGTTGATGTACGGCTTTTCCACAATCACATCCTCATCCTCTTGCTCCATCAATTTGTCAATCTTGTTAGAAATTGCTTTCTCTACAGCGTGTTCAATCTTGCTCTTGAACCACTGCATGCTTAGAAACTTACTCATGTTCTTTGTTTTAAAAATGTTGTTTACGTTTTTTCTTTGCTAAATAATCAATAAATACTACTGTCCAGGAGATGAAACCAATAGGCCATCCTAAAAACCATACAAGTGGTAATAACCAATCACCATCTGTATCTAACTTCCTGACAAAAGAATTGAGTGCCCAATACAGGCACCCAATTACTACATAAATTAATGTTATACTCATATTAATTCTTCTATTTCTGATTCTGCCACTGGAGCTACAACCTCATCATTAAAACGAATGTTATAATGCTTCCAGTCTATGCGTTGTTTGTAATACTTAAATAAATCACGAATTGCATCAGTCATACCATCATTTAGGCTATAACTGCTAGAAGCTTGAAATACAGAATTAATAAACGGAAGTCTTTCAAAGATGCTCTTTACATCTAGATAGAGAGGATAGATAGACATGTCAAACAACTTGTCTGCTTCAGCCACTTCTAACATAGTTTTGTAAAGTGTATCACTTCCATTAAAATAATTCTTGCTTGAATATAGTTCAAGCATTTTCATTTTGTTGTACAGATCAACAGAAATCTGTTCCATTCTTTCCATTCTGTTAAATACAGATCTATAATTAGACATTAGCTCTCTAATCAAATAACCTGTCACCACTCTTCTAAATGCAATGTGTTTACCTTCCATAAATTTATCTATATGTATCCAGTTATGTAAATCAATATCCTTCAAACGGTTAAGTTCTCTTTCAGAAAACACTATAAACTTCACCTTGTTCTTTGGAAATGCTTTAAACATCAAATCAAATCTTGATGTACTTGTAGCAGGTCCATAAACTGTCAAATAAGAAAGCTTATGTGCATCTTTCATCTGAACTACATGAGGAACAAACTTACAATTCTGATTACCTACAGCTCTTTCTAGAGAATCAGCAAGTTTACCTGTCACCTCTCCTTCAAGTTTCTGTCTTCTTTGCTTAGGACCACCATTGGCACTAAGTGTAGTTTTCTTCTTAGAAAGAATAAACTGTTGAGGAACTACATAATTGTCCAAATCTATGAATCTAGAAACAATACGAGATTGCATCTCCTGGAACTCCTTAATGACATTTCTCCAGTCACTCTTAGGAAACTTCCAGAGCTCAAGAATTTTGAAATAGCTTTCATAACCACTAGTTCTGTCTTTAAGAGTACCAAGTTTGTAAGATTTCACCTTCTTTACAACATACTCAGTGTGTCCTAACTTGTTTAGGCTTTTTAGATATTCCTTCTTAATACCACTAAGTCTGTCTGTGTAGACATAAATCTTGTTATCTTTATTAGACACCTTATCTGCAAGTCTTGACCATCTGCTACCCTTGCACCATTTACCTCTGTACACTTCGTTCACTATCGAATATTCATCAAGAAGATATTCCTTAAGATTGCTGTAATAATGAACGCTATGATAGTACAAACCTTTCACCTTTGGAGAAGCAAAAGGAATTGTAGCAAATGATTTTAAATTATTAACATCAACATTACCACCATCGTTAAGCTTAATATACTTGCTATGAGAACGATAATGATCAATAGCTTCGAGAATATTATCTGTATCCTTTACAGATTCATTATACTTCTCTACAAAATAGTTAGCTATGTCTCTAATCTTGTTCATTATAACAACCATAGCTTCCTTAGTGTAGCGAAGAGATTCTCTATTTGGTGTAGGAAATACACCATCATTAAGTCCTAGTCTGATAGCAATAGGAAAACGAATTGAATCAATTCCTAACTTCTTGAAATCCAATGGATAATACACATTATCTAAACAAACATGCAAATCACCATTTGATGCAAGTTCACTAAACTGGAACAATTCATTTCTATAAATAACAAAGTTGTTATCTATATCATTAACATTGAAATAAACATTATCAAAATAAGCTAGCTGTTCTCTAATCTTTGTCTGAAAAGAATATCTGTCACTCCATTTAACAGGAACAATTATCTTAACACCATTTCTCTGTGTAGTGGGAGTTTCATAAAGAAGATCGATTGTATTAACATCTTCTCCTTCGTACATCATATACTTACGCTCAACACCATTCTTTCTAGCTACAAAATAGAAGCTAGAAGAATAAGCAAGTGGAGCCTTGAAACCTAAGCCCATCATACCAAGCTCGTTGGCTGAATCACGTTTGGTAGATTTACCATATTTACTAATAATGTTCTTAACATCATCAGCATCTAAACCAATACCAAAATCCTCTACAGTGAACTCATAGTTGTTATTATCAGCAGCAATCTGAAAAGATACAACAATTGGATCTGTGGTCCCAGCTCTTCTATGACTATCCAGTGCATTTGATGCACACTCACGGACAGTAGAGCCTATATCATCTGAATACAGATTCTTACTTAACATCTGCATCAATATCTGTGCAGAATCTAAGTCAAGGGACATACCAATTGATTCCTGTGTTTGTTCTCCTTCCTGAAGGATGTGTGATTGTGTTTGTTTTTCTAAGATCATTGTATAAAGTTGTATTGTTTTAAAATATCAATTGCTTTCTCGTATTCCATTATGTCTTCTTGGTTATGTAGCACTTCTGGATTCACCTTTGCCACCCTATATTCTGTATTATTTCCATGTATGTAAGCCTTGTAAAACTTTGGTTTTCTATTGTTTTGCATAGCATTTTCATATTGATAAATTATAGAATTAGGCATATAGTATTGCACTGTACCTCTACCATATCCTGCAAATAGTCCAAAATCCATACCAGATCCATAACTAACAAAAATAGGATCACCTATCTTTAATGTTCCTCCAAATCTTAGTTTCATTGTTTTTCGATTTTAAAATGGCGTATCATTTAGCCATGAGATTTCAAAATTGTTATTGTCTTTTAGCACCTTATTCACCTTTCTGAAGGTTCCTTCTGTATCCCAATCTGTGTTCTTGTAAGAAGCACTGGCTGGATGGCTCATAGTGAATGTCCATGCAAAAGGATTGGTGTATTTCTCATACCTAGAAGCGTCCTTACCTAAAAAGATTACAGGAACACCGCTTGAAGAAATAACCTCTTCAAATACATACTTAGTGAACGGTTCCCACAAATCAATATGAGAACCAGCTTTGTTTGCTTCTGTTGTAAGAGCTGCGTTATACATCAGCACTCCCTGCATTGCTAGATAGGAAACATCAGGATCTTTATGATATTTTAAGTTTAATCCATCATAAAGCTCTTTCTCTATTCCTTCATAGAACTTCTCAAGAGAGGGTTGAAGTTTACCAGTAACTGTACATCCCATGAGCAAACCATCTGCCACAGCTTCACCATTGATAAATGTGTGATAGGGGCACATGCCTAGCATAACAACCTTTAGGTTGTCTAAGGATGTCTCTTTAAAGCATCTGAATGTAACAGAAGAAAGAGGGGCTATTTTCTTGCCCCTCTTTGATTCCTTTTTGAGAAATTCATAAATCTTATCACATTCAGCACTTTCTATAAATGGTCGCATTTTAACATGCCAGCTTTCGTGAAACTGATCTTTGAAGTTTTCCCATTTCATAAATTAAAACATTTCTAATTGTGTAAAGTCTTCATCATCATTAGATAAAGCCATAAATGTATTAGCTACTAGTGCAGGAGATTCCTGTACATCTGTAAATGCTCCTGAACCATCAACAAAGAACTTGTGAGCTCTCATGTGACTACTCATCCAATCAATAGGATGTGTTTCCTTCATAGCAAACGTGGTGTAATTGTAAAGTTCCCACATGCTGTCTGGAGCCCCATAATCATGTGTTGGAGAGTTAAGCTCACGACTAATGATATTAAGCTGTGTAGATGTAATAAACTGCTCTTCTAACATCATTCTACCAATAAGCTCAGCTTTAGTACGCCTGGTGAGCTCTATTTGCTTCATTTGTTCACGCTCTGTTTGCATAGTGGTGAAAGCATCACCTGCAGCCTTGATATACTCAGTGATAGCATTTGGTGTGAATTGTTGAATTGTACCCTTGTGAGGCTTCTTGAATGCACCCATATCACCATGCACCATACCGTTCTGACAAATGAATATTCTAGCACCAATAGCAAACTTAAGACTGAGTGTCTTATTGTAGCTATTCTGCCAGCCAATCTGTAATTGCATTTCTTTATCAGCTACATTGCTGATACTAAATCTACCATTTGCCACCTGACCACCTGCTGCACAAGAATAAGTTTCCTTGTCTAAACTAAATCCAGCTTGGTGAATTGATTCTAATGTCAAATCAATAAGCTGTTGGTGTGTAATGGGCTTGTATGTCTTTGTTTCTACAGGAACATCTGCTCTTAATAGCAATTCCCTGGTTGTGTTATATACAACATTTTTTGTCATGACTCTGATATTTTAATGTTAAAACCAAGATAGTTACCTAATATACCTTCTAAATTTTCTATACCTATACATTCAATTTGATCTCCTTCAGTTGTTTCTAACCATTCAATCTCAGATTGAATAGCTTCTATGAGTTGTTGTACATTCATAATAAACCTTTTTTAGTTAGATATTCTTTAATGGCATCCATACCATGTGCTTTGGCTAGATCAGCCCAATCTTTAATTCCTTCCTTTAGATACTTACGTGGAACATTAGCATACCCAAAATCAAACAGTTTTGTAATCTGTTGACTATTCTGTACACCAATCACATCACTATCAAAACTCAGGATCTGATTGTCTGAATTAGCTTTCAGATATTCTACATTCTCTGGAGAGAAACAACCTAGTCCTTCATTTTGTACAGCACAGCAACAAGGAAATACTTTCTTCATCACCATATAGTCTTTCTTACTCTTGTTGATGAATGCTGTGCTACAATTAACTATGTCTTCCTTACCATCCATGGCTGTAATAGGTACATTGTTAGGCACCCATTTGTTCTTCTTATCTCCATGAGGTCTGTATATCTTCCAGTGACCATCGTAAAGATAACCAAACACCATCTCTGTTTCCTTCATATAGAACAACTGCTTGTTCAGAAACACCTTCTTAATTGCATAAACGTTGTTAGCTCTTAGATCATCCAAACTCTGGTGATATGAATTCCAATACTCAAGTTCATTATTAGTAAACTTTCGTGTAACCACCTGAATTAGAGAATTACGCTTTGTAATCTCAGGTTGTTTGTATTCAGCTACAATCTTTTTATACTCTCCTGTAGGAGCACCAATAATACCTAGACCAAAATCTTTGTCTATCATCTTCAGCGCATCATCTAGTCTGGTGAAACCATACAACAATTTTACAAATGTAAAACAGTCACCACGGAGACTAGTATCTGCAAAGTCTATAAAAGATATATGTCCTCTGCGGTTACCAATTAAGAAAGAAGGATTGTTTTCCTTTCTGAAAGGAGAATATGTCACTTGGTTAAGTTTCCAAGACTTATCAGGCATATACATCCTAAATATATCATAGTCACTAATCTTGTCAAGAATTGCCTCTGGTGTAAGTACTTGTTTTTTCTTCCCTTGTATCATATTGCAAATATAAAAAACCCCCACCAATTAAGGTGAGGGTTTATATTTTTTATTAATCAGGATGATTAATAATCTGCACCATCTTCAGATATTACGCTATCAGATGCTACCAAATTATCATCAGCATTGTAATCTTTCATATCCTTTAGAATATAGAAATCTTTACAACCATATTCACCTGTAACATTCAAGACAAATCTCTCATGTGGTCTCAAGTCTTTAGACTTCTTTTGTCTAATTCCACTGAGCACATCAGCTCTGCTGTAATCAATAAGTCTGAATTGCTTCAAGTTGTATGCAGGCAAGAATGCTTTGTTATAAACACCTTGGTATTCCTTAGTCTCATCATTCTTAACAACAGTTTTGATTGTTGCTAGAGCTAGAACAGATATAGAATACTCACCACCCACTTGACCTTTAATGTCTTTAACATTACCCTTCATAAGGGATTTCCAGTCAAGTTGTAATGTTGTGGAAGCATCACGATAATCAAGATTACCCAACCATGTGCGCATGAAGTTGTAAAGTTCTTCTTCACCAACAAATGCTACACGATAGTCACGCTTTGCAAACCACTCAGGAAGATCATTAGCATCAGCTGCCCAAGAACATACACCAACATCATTGATATATTGCTTCTTAGTTGCATCCTTGTTTTCCTTCTCTTTGTTCTCAAGGAAGAACGTCACCTTGAATTTTTCTTTGTTTTTAACTTCTTCAAGCCAAAAGTCTACACGAAGTGTAGTGTTACCATCTTGACTCTTGCCAAGATATTCAACAGCTTTGCTATCTTCCTTAAGTTCAATACCAAGGATGTCATTATACTCCTCAGCATTTGGATTAACAGCAATCACATTTGCTTCAAAAAGTCCTACTTTCTTAGCATACTCTGTTTGTTGTGCTTGTTCTTTCTTCTTTCCTCCAATGTTACTCATTGTTTTCTTTGTTTGATTGTTAATAATTATTTCTCAATTTCTCTGATGATTGTGTCACCTGCAAGGTTTACTAGTGTATCAGCACCCACAGGAGGAACCACTGTATCTACAAAAACAGGGATTACCACTGAACTGTCTGAATTTGTTTTCTCTGAGGCAGAATCACAAGCAATTGCTGTGACAATCAATACTAAGGCTAAAATTGTCTTTTTCATTTTATTGTTTTTAATTATAATACTCATCTAATTTATCACAAACATACTGTAGGTTGTTTGGTATCTTGACTTCATCAAACATACCATCTGGGCTCTTAGCTGGGAACTTCTTAAACCTATTGGTAATAAAGTTGTAGCTAGCTGATCCATCTTTGTTCTCTTCTACATAAGTGTAAAGACATACAGTGAGCAAACCTTCTAACAACACCTGGTTGTCAATCAATTTACCTGCTGTCTTAATTTTATAACCAACAATGTCCCCACCATCCTCAATTGCTTCAGGATGTGAAAGATAGAACACTTTGATATCATCACGAAGCTTACGAGCTTCTCTAAATAACTCAACCATATCTTTAGCCATCAAGCTGAACTTTGTGTAGCCCACCTCTGTAGCTTTGGATACAATGTTGAATCCCATAATGTAATTGCTGTCCTCGATAATAATGTTCTTGATGTGAGGAGCTTTGTCTGAAATGGTTCTCAATAGACGTGCAATCTCATTTGCATCATCTACCTCTTTGTAATTACGCTTTTCATTGTTGTAAAGCTTCTCTGATCCTTTGAACGGAAGTTCTTTCTTAGCAACATTGATGATGTAAGTTTCTTCTGGGTTCAAGTGTTTGATTGATGTGGATTTGCCTGTGCCTGTAGCACCAACAATCCCAATTAATTTGCTTGCCATGTTTAAATTTGTGTTTTAATTTCCTCCGAAGATACAACAATTTCTTCACTTCTCAAAATTTCTTTTCTTAAAAAAGGATCTTTTCCGTTCTTAACATCATCATAAGCCTGCTCCACCTTTTCCAAAGTGTAAGATCCTGTTACAAATCTGTCATTCACTCTAAGTTCATACCAAACGTTGTCTCCAGCTTTACTTTCTTTGATTAATTCTAGTTTCATATATATTTTATTTTGTCTTTGTCAAAAAATTGTAACGCTTTCTTTAACCAATTCTTCTCTACACTCTCATCAGTGCAGATGATATAAATCTGTGCTTTCTTATCAGGATTATCATATTCCATAGCCATGCATCTATTTATCTTTTGAGCTAAATTTTCTGCATTACTATCGAAATAATTGATAATCACCTTATTAAGTGGCTTGTATGTAACACCTGTGTTACCTATCTTCACCACAGCCATGTGATTTGAACCTTCTCCTGACACAAACTTCTCAAACATTTCCTTCTCACCCTTTTTACTGTGATAGGAAGGAATGCCTAATGCATCAGCTATTTTGGTCACACCACAGAATACTAATATGCGCTCATTTTTATACTTCTCTAGTATCCTCTTGGTACATTCAAGTTTGGCTAAACTGTTCTGTATAATTCTCATCCTGGCAAGTCTAAGAAACATTGTGTTTCCTCCTCTTTCTTCAGTGTAATTAATAGCCCATGAAATAGCTTCAAACTGTTGTTTCTCTGTACGGTTCTTACCCTTGTAATTCTGTAATGTTTTCCTATCTAAAGGAACTGTCTTTACAAAGATTTCATAATCAACTATAACTCCTTCCTCTACAGCCTGCTCAATTGGATATTCTGCAAGCACGCTTAGTCCTAATTCATCAAACAGTGTTTTCTTGGTCCAATCAGTCATTGTGCCTGTTAAACCTAAAACACGTTCGTTGTTATCTATTAGTTCTTTTGCAGCTTCTATCTGAGCCTCTGATAATAGATGTATCTCATCCAGTACAACCAGATCAAATGATTCCTCTTTATACTTATGTAAGGAGAGATGGGTTGTATAGGTGACATTCTCATCATTATATCTGAGCTCTTCAAAATCAGCTTTCCAGGATTCTTTAATCTTATTATCTGGGTAGGCAATAAGAATTCCTTTTGACTTGAGCTTCTTCAGGATGTTGATTGTTGTTCTAATTTTACCAAACCTTGGACACAGATTGAGGATACCAAATCTACCATGATTAAGCCAGACATCAGCAAACTCCTGTTGTCTTTTATCTCTTAGTGTCATTATACGTATTTAATAAAGTTACCATTCTTGTCCAACAGCACAGTAAGTTCAAACTTTCTATCATATGTCTCCATTACATCACTAACAATCTTATTCAGATTCCAGCCTCTAAACTGTAAATTGTTAAACAGTTCCTGAGGAGGAAGTGGTTTGTGATCTAGTGATGGATGTGTGGTGTAATAGTGATACACTATATCTAATGGATTATATGTCTTCGAGGTTATATACTGTTGTTTCGTCATCATTATAAATTAAAAGTGTTACTGACCAGAACAACCATTCAGCATTAATTGCACCATGTGAACTATAAGACCTGTACACACTTAGTGTAGGTAGGAATACAAACTGCCAATAATTATTTTTATTAGAGGGAAGTGTGTTTAGTGTAAGTAGTTTAACTTTCATTGTTATTTATTTAAGAAAAACGTTTTGTTAGTAATAGACTCATAAATAGAATCTGTCATATCCTTTCTTCTAGGCAGCTCTTTGAACATACCTATCTGACCCATAAAGCCCAAACCAATCCTGACATCATCTTCTCCATAGGAGTTTTTAATGAGCCTAAGACTTCTGAAATACTTAGCACCGTGATCATCTCTAAGTTTCTCTAGCTGGTAACCAGAAGGATCTGCAACCTTGTAACGCATAGGATCAAATAAAGCTAGTACAACATCAGCATCATTCTGCGTCTGACTACTCTCTGCAAAATCTTCTAGCTGAGGCTCTACATCACCATTCTTTATCCTAATAGGATTACTGATGTCTCTGTTAAACTGACTAACAGCAACTGGCGTGTATCCATAGAAATCTCTAGCATACCTGAGCTCATCACTCATCTTGTCAATTGCTTGCTTTTTAGTAGTTTGGTCTTTGGTAGTCTTTAATAGTCCTATGTGGTCAATAATCACAATAGTTATTTCATTCTCATCATTAGGGAAATAACGCTTGTTAAATTCATCCACTTGCTCTATTCTACCATTCTGCAGCGCATGTGCTTTTAGTTCCTTAGCAACACCCACAGCATTCTCTGGACCATCTATAATTGTAATCACCTCTTCCATTCTACCCATATAGTCTTCATACATGAGAAACAAATCATGCTCATCGCTTGTCATTTTCTCTGTCCAACCTAATAGTTTAGGAACAGGTAACACTACTCCCTGGTCTAGGAATATCTTTCTACTCACCCATTTAGCAAGCTTGTATGTTCTAGAACGCTCCATAGAACGATAGATGATACGCAGCTTGATGCCTGAATTTGGCTGACTGATATACCAATCAAAAGGATTGAGAACAAATGCATCATCTATGAAGCTTGTCTTACCACTACCAGTGAGACCACCGATAAGGAAATACATGCTCTTCCTGATGCCTATGTATCTATTCAATCTGTCGAATCCCATAGGAATACCACCATTTCTACCGTTTAAACCTGCTTGTACTTCCGCTTTTAGTAATTCAAAACTCATATGTTTTCAATGTTTTTGTCTTCCATCTTAGTTATAACTTTAGATAACATGTCTTTTAACTCTGCATCCTCTATAGCACAATATGCAAGTTTTAGCACCAGTATATCTGATACATTATAATTTTCTGCTTGGAAAACTTGTTTCTCTATCTGTTCTTCTAATGCCATTTCTAATATCCAATCTTTTAGCATACCAACAGTTATGGTTTTCATATCTGTTCTATTTGCCCAGCTAATGATTGTCTCCGCTATCATATTCATATATCAACATCTTTAATAGGAGCTTGAGACTCTTCTGCAATATGTCCCTCTCTAATCAATTCAATGAACACCTCAAATGTCCTTTGATTCAAATAGGTGAGACTGTTTTGCATGAATGTCATTCTATTTGACCCACTCTTTACAGAGTTTTCCTTCTTTTGATTAACTTCAAGCTCTAATGCCTGAATAAGATCATGTGCAGTGTATTCTCCTTCTCCCAGTATTTTGTTAAACTTAATCTTACACTCATCCTTCTTAACCCTCATAGCACGTGTGCCCTTGAATGTTTTACCGTGATGTGTGAATGTATCAGTGCCTGGATAGGCTTTCCACCACATTTCAAAATCATCACTAGAAGGTTTCTTCCTACTAATCTTTGTATCTATAGGAGTAGAAAGGAAGTCTGTAAGAGACTTCCCTTCTAATGTAAGTTTACACTCTTCAGTGATTAAACCTTTCCTAATAAGAGTTTGATAGAGTAGGGATAGCTTAGGGTTTTCATAGCACAATTCTTTTATGTCACATTCTTGCTCATCAATTAGTGTGAGCAGGAATACAATGTCAAGATTGTAACCTTTCTTAATTATTTCCTCAAAATGGGAGAATGTTAGGTTCATGTTCTGGAGTTTTCTTCTTCACTACAACTATCTTAGCAGCCTCTCTAATATCTTCCAACAGGAGCTTAGCTTCCTGTTCCAATTCAAATGCTTTCTCCTGCAAATATACTGAATCTTTCAAGAAATCCCTTTCAAAATCTTCATTCATAAAATTAATTTTATTAACAAGAAGCCCAACCAAAGAATACCCATCTACCCTCTCTTTCAGTGGATGATGGTTTATATGTCACCTTTGCAACCAGTGCATGTGCATCTTTCTCAAGCCTTCTTTCCATTCTGATTGTAGTGGTGCACTCATGAATTTCAGAATACTCACGAGCACGCTTTACAGCATCTGCTTTTGTAAGAGCACTACCAACTCTGCTATCACCACGATAAACAACATATGTAAGCATCCATTTCTTTGTACCAGGAGTTACAATATGCTCCACTTGACTCTTAGTCTTGTTTTTATTCTCTATTGGTTCTTGTATGCATACAGCACGAGCACCATCAAACTTACTAAGATTGTCTAGTTGTTCATCAATAAACTTTTCTAGAGATACAGATTTCTTATAATTTTTGAACTCACGAGTGATGTCACTAAATCCAGCACAAGAATTGATCTGTCCACTGTATCCATCCTGATGTCCATATTCTGCTTCAGCTTGCTCCACAGCTCTATTGTACGCATCTTTGACGTTCTTACCCCTTGAATAGGTGGTAAATGCTTGTGATCCCATAAATAATTGATTTTAACGGTCAAACATATCTGGATTAGCATCCAGTCTTAACTTACCAATAACATCTTTTCTTTCTTCCTCCGTAGGAACTACACGAAGCCCATAGTTTAAATCAAACATGCTAAGGATTAGCTTAGCTCTGTTTGTGTTACACTTGTACACTTTTTTGATTAGTGGTAGGGCATATACATTAAAGTCTGTGATTTGCTCACGAGTGAGTGTGTTGTTATAATACCACTCTGGATCATCTTTAATATCATCTATTGTCTTTCCAATCATTTTTAATTGAAACTCAATAAGATGTGTTGCCATGTTTTCTCTTGTAATCTTCTCCATTAGAATAAACTTAATTGGTTAGGATTTACATTCACCTTTCTCTTCTTTCCTTTATAAAGGATCTTGTGAATGATTTTCTCTGCACGCTCTATATAATAATCATAGTTGATTCCTGCTGTAGCTACATCAGTAGTCTTTGGTAGATTATTACAAACTGTGCACACCCATTCACCAGCCTCCACTTGAGAAACATCTGCTGCACCACTATCACTATCATCATTCTTCACCTTGAGCAGTTTCTCTCCTGTGTTGGATACATAATATCTAATCAGCTTATTGTATATGGTTTTCTCACCTCTAGCTCTATTTAGTCCTTCGTAATGAAAGTCTCTACTGGCTTTTTGTCTGAGGCAGAAGTCAAAGATATTGCTATGATTGACAATAGTATGCTCAATAGGTATATTATGAACATAATATTGTTCGAGAGCCAAAGGCACAATCCTGGCTGACTTGTTCTTATGTAGTTCAAAATCCGTGAGGAAATCCCCTTTCTTTTTAACTTCTCCATCTGTTTTAATTGCTAGATAGTCATTAACTGTTGAGAATATAATCTTCTTGTAATCAGTGCGCTCGAGCTCATAAGCTGTGAGATGCATCCACCACTCATTAATTGTGTGCATTGTCTCAAGCTTATCCTTCTTGATTCTGATTGTAACACCATCTGTATTAGCTGATATAACATGTATACCTTTAAGTTCATATGCCTCAATAAGCATCATCAAGCTAAGCTCACCTGTAATAGTGGTGAACATAGTTAGTTGCCTATCATAAATCCAGTTCTGCATGTCTGAACTTTTACCATAA
>Ga0129333_10003246_pt1 | contig 15174 bp, 26 predicted proteins | sample CPB6_08_DNA_FD_94474 | JGI IMG/M metagenome (GOLD analysis project Ga0129333, IMG submission 94474) | Freshwater to marine salinity gradient microbial communities from Chesapeake Bay, USA - CPBay_Sum_0.6_0.8_DNA | ecosystem: Environmental > Aquatic > Marine > Coastal | place: USA: Chesapeake...
CCCCAAACCCTAACAACGGGGATACAAAGATCGACAATGTCATCAAAATCAAGATCCTCTTCGTCCGTTGTCAGCGGAGGGCTGTCGTGAGATACACACCATGCTTCGCTAATCCAGCCACGTTCTTTTCCGAGATCATACCAATCCCAAAAGTCGATTTCAATCATCATCATCTCCACTCAAATCATCAATATATGAAAGAAGATACGTGGCATTTGATTGTGGAACTGGAAGGAAATGAAAATGAGACTGAGATGTCACCATCAACCTGTGAGGTCCGGCGGAGCCACAAGACCAACATATCTCAGAGTTCTCCTCTCCACACGCCCATCCGCAGTTGCAGTCGCACATATATGCCGGAACGTATGGAGAGAAGGAACTCATGAGTCAATCATATCAGAAGACTGGATGATTTTCGTCAAATATTGAATTTGACATCAGCTTCGACTTGAGTCGATGGACCTTATAAAGGATAAGGTATCCAATGAGATCATTCTCAGGATCTTCGTCTTCGTCGTCCTGCCTGTTCATAATTCTTGAAAGTTTATCGTCCATGCGAACCTTCAAAGCATCTTCGGCAGTACCACGATAGAAGATGTTGACAGGACAGAGAGCGGAGTCTCCATACTTCCTGTTTTTGGTAATCAACATCTCCTTGATTTCATCACACACAAGCGCAATCGCTTCGGGCGTGGAAATCGGGTCAGACCGGTACATCCACAGCCCCATAGTTCTTTAGATTCGAGATCGTCTGAGCAAGAAGAGAAGTGTAGAACTCCAAGTCAAACTCGTCAACGATATCCTTCTCGTTCACAAGAACGTTGAGAATCGAAAGCACTAGAATAGCAAGCTGACCTGTGCTCAAACATCCAGCCCCGATATTCGAGAGCTTCACGGTCTTGGCGAATGACTTGCCCGTATCGTCAACATCAACAATAGTGACGTGGTTGTAGTACCCGTCAGTGTATGTTTCAGTGACGTTAAACGTATCGCCAGTTGCGGCGTGAAGAGTGAATGCGTCTTCAAGAATTTCTTTCATCTCAGGAGTTCTGAGAAAATCCACGATATTCATATTACCTCCAGTTGTGTGGTGGGTTGTGAGCCCTGCTGGCTCGTCACCGACTATAGCACACACTCGGCGGGATCGTTGGCAAATTCAAATTTTTCTGTTAATTATGTCAAACTCTTGCGATCGAATAGGATTCTGTGAAGCTCGAGCTGCTCATAAGCTTCTTCGGAAGAGTAATATACTTTCGCATACGCTTTCCTAGCCGGCTCATCAAAAGCTTCGCATTTATCATTCATACAAATAAATAGAGCTTTATATATTTCGGGAGATTTGGCGACATGGATTGCATCTACTAGTTGACATTTTTTATTACAATATGTGCAATATTTATCTGGATATGGAAAGTTACTAATTGGTTTGCCAAGAAGATCGCCTCTAAAATACTGAGAAATTTTCATTTAAAGTTCTGCACCAATCTTTCGAGCTGAGTAATAATATTTGGAAAGCAATCGAGCATTGTTTCAATTTCAGCTATATCGTAGTAGCCTCTTTCTAATATTTCTATCCACCATGCCGGGATAATATCAGAGCCATCATTGTAAATAGTTATTACAAGTTTAGTTGCAGGCTCTTCATCTATATCAAAAAGTTCTACTGACATGGCCGTATTTTATCAGGATTCTGGGGATTTGTCTTGCTGCTCAGCGAGGTGAGACTTCTCGTGCTCGATCTGCCAGATCTGAACATTATCCAATCTGTCATCAAGCCTATCAACCTTGTTGTCGATCCCGGCAACTTGACTGCTAAGATGGCTAAGAAGCGCCTTGTTATCATTGTGCTGCGAAGTATTCTCTTCCCTGAACATTTCAGCTTGAGCGCGCATCCTGTTAGACTGCTTCTTGTTAGACTTCATTACTACTACGATGCTGCTTCCGGCGGTGATCATGGCGATTACAATCGGTACAATAACAACGTCGGCTAAAGACATATAATCAATCATTAATCTCTCCGAAAATGCATGGGGTTATAGTCTTATTTATCATTTAATAATTATAACGATCAACTTATTTTAATGCCAAAGATGTCGAAAATATACGGACTTGCAAAAAAAATTTGGCTCTGTGGTTGCGAAGAGTCGAATTGGTGTGGTATCTTCTTACTAGCTGTAAAGGCTGTGATCACAGATGAAGAACTTGATCTCGATTTCGTGAAGTCTGAATGCGAAATCCTAGTTGACGTTCCCAAAAACTTTCTGCTCACAAATTTCCCTTTATAAGCTTTATAAATATAAACTCTATTAGAGCTGAATAAGGATTGATAGAGAACATTTAAAGGATTCCCAAGTTTGGTGGAGGAATTCCTACCTGACGGCCTCCTAGTGTGCTAGAGTGTACCACCAAGGCCGAAGAGGCTGGATAGACTCAATACACCTACAAGATTGGATGATAATGGAAGATTATTACAATTTTCTTATGTATGAATTAAAAGATATTGAAGAAGAAGGATTTGAGAATGCTTCTTCAATTGCTCATGAAGTTTGTATCCTTTTCAGCCTTGATAAGCAGCCTATGCCAGAAACTTTTTATAGACTCTATCTTGCTAATCTGAATACTGATTATTCAGTTTTTTACAATGCCACAGCCTATTTTGCTGGAGCAGGCCTTCTTCAGATTCAGTGTGACTGCTCTGATGATGCAAAGTATCTTTGTGATCTTAACTCTATTGATCAAAGCGCCTTCTATGACAAGGCGATTCAGGATCGCAAAGATAATTCATCCGTCTACGTTGGTACTGTAAATAGCGTAGAAAAGATGAGAGAAATTATTCAGAATGATTGTTAAGTATCCTGACAGCACTTTAGACCAAGTCTCTATTTCGGCGTTAGATAATCTCTCTCAGTCAGAGATTATTGATCTCTGCAATCAAATGAGGAGAGAATGCTGGAATGTAAACGGGCTCGGTATTTCAGCGATACAAATAGGAGAGCCATATAGAATTTTTGGAATTATCAATCCAAACAAAAAAGACTTAATGTGGATGATTGATCCAGAAATTAGAAGATCTTCAGGAAATATAACTTACACAGAAGGCTGCTTATCTATTCCTGGATATTTTTGGGATATCACCAGACCGGAAAAAGTTTCAATATCATTTTATGATTATAAACATATAAAGCACTACAGAACATTTAATAAAATTCACGCTAGAATTATTCAACATGAGATGGATCATCTCGATGGCCTGCTCATTCCTGACGCACTTGATGATAAAAAATTTGGTGAATTTGATAATTTCTACGGATCAACTCGCCCGATTTCGGAGTATGATGCACCAAAGATTACGATCGTCTAGGACATTTAGCTCAGTTGGTCAGAGCGTCTCGTTTACACCGAGAGGGTCGGGGGTTCGAATCCCTCAATGTCCACTATGAATATAGGATCATTGTTCTCAGGAGGAGGCGGAGGAGATCGCGGCTTTTCTATGGCAGGATTTGACTTCTCTTTTGCCTGTGAGAAAGATAAATATGCAAGATCTGTGCTTAGAAAACACAATCCGAATCTTGTTATTTACAATGACGTAAAGGATATCACCTATGACAGACTCATCGCAGATGGAGTTTCAATTCCCGGAATCATCTTCGGAGGATCACCATGTCAAGACCTCAGCGTGGCTGGAAGCCGTGCTGGACTGGGTGGAGAGCGAAGTGGACTCTTCACAGAACAATGTAGAATTGCAGATGAAATCTCTGCCGACTGGATCGTCTGGGAGAATGTCTACGGTGCGTTCTCCAGCAACAAAGGAGCAGACTTCGCAGCAGTTCTCGGATATGTCACAGGACACTTTCCCGAAGTCCCAAAAGGAGGATGGAGATCTGCTGGAGTCTGCATCGGGAACAAGCGAGTCGCAGTATGGCGCGTGCTTGACGCTCAAGCTTTCGGAGTTCCCCAGCGACGTAGAAGAATCTTTGTTGTCGCAGGTCCTAGAGCCTTGGCACGACGAGTTGTTGAAGTTTTGTTTGAGCCCGAAAGCGGCAGCAGGCATCCTTCGGAGAGCAGAAACGCGGAAGCGAAAATTACCGGATCGCCTGAAGAGCGCGTTGGAACATCTAGCGTCGGAGCTTTGACCAATACTGCACAGACGATACTTGCTCGTTATGGAGCAAGAGGAGATCTGGAGACAGAGTCTTTTATTCTAGAAAACGTTTGGGCAGGATCAACTTATAGAGAAAATTTGGCAGCAACGCTTGTTGATCCGGCTGGAGGACATAGGACTACAAATATCGATGGGGCCTCTTGGGCTATCTATCGAGGTACACCATATGTTGCTTTTGACTCAAATTATTCTGGACACTATGACATTTCTAATAATGGAAATTATTCTCCAACTATAAAGATCGGCTCGAAGTTGAACGGACAGCCTCCGGCAATTGGTGCTGGCGATATAGTGAGAAAACTCACCACACTTGAGTGTGAACGCCTCATGTCATGGCCTGATAATTACACCCAAACGGGTATCGATGATGACGGATATGAGATATCTATTTCCAATTCTCAGAGATATAGAATTTGTGGAAATGGTATAGTTTCAAATATAACTAGATGGATTGGCAATAGATTGCAAGAAGCCATAAATGAGTAAAGAAAAAAAGTATACTTTTAAATTAACAGATATGGAAGCTGCTTATCTAAATGCAGCAGTAGTAGACTTTTTTCATAAAATGAAAAATGCTGCTGAGCAAGATGTAGTCGTATTGTTTATGGATGACAGATATAAAATTGCCAAAGATTTATGGGTAAAAATAGAAGCTCAAATCCCTATTGGTGAATGGAAATGATAGTATAGTTATATATGAATTATCGTGAGTATATTAGATCTGAAGCTTGGAGAAAACGTCGAAATAGATATTTTGAAACTCATGATAGAAGATGTCGAAAGTGCAATTCTGCAAAAAGAATTCAATTACATCACAAAACATATAAACGACTTGGTGGAGAAAGAGATGCCGACTTAGTGGCACTATGTCATTCTTGCCACGCAAGACTACATAAAATTCAAAAAGAAACTGGTCAGAATCTATGGCGGGCAACTGAAGATTTTCTTAGAAAACGTAAAAGGAAGGCGAAGTCCAAGAGGCCGACCAAAAGAAGATCTAGATTGCTCAAGAAAAACACTAGATCGTGATACAATGGCACCGTGAAAAATATGATTTATGCAAAGGTAATCGCTGATAGCGTCACAGGTGATGGGAAGCGCCTGACGACAATGGAAGTCCAGATGCATCGATTCGTTCTTGCTGAGTTTAACACTCATCGTATGTTCTCTCGAAATTCTGCGTCATCTAGGGCGATTCCGATAGAAAAACAAATAGCAAAGATTCTATCAAGTCCCGCCTATCCAGTTGAATGGGGGCGTAATAAATCAGGTATGCAGGCCGGCGAGCCTCTTGATCCAAAGGGATCAAGAAAGGCTAGAAAGATTTGGAAGAAAGCTTCCAAAAGTGCGATTAAATATTGCAGAGAGCTTGAAAAGATTGGCGTTCATAAGCAGATTGCCAATCGAATTCTCGAGCCATATATGTGGCACACAGTTATCGTGACTTCTACAGATTGGGAAAATTTCTTCGCACAAAGATGCAGCCCTCTGGCTCAGCCTGAGATTAGAGCAGTAGCCAATGCTATGCATGATGCATATAAGAGATCTGTTCCATATCTTTTGGTTACAGGAGAATACCATTTGCCGTATATTGGAACATCAGACAACTATCTTTCTGATGAAAAAAAGATTAGAGTCTCTATTGCAAGGTGTGCAAGAGTTTCTTATCTTAATCATAATAATGAGTTCTCTATAGAGAAAGACTTGTTGCTCTATCAGAGATTGTTGACGGCAGATCCTCCTCATTGGAGTCCTTTCGAGCACGTCGCAACTCCGATGGCCCCCGGCCTGAATGACGCCGGGAACTTTGACGGATTCGCTCAGCTTCGTCATAATGTGGAGATCATCGGAAATGACTTATCTTAAATCTGTTCTCTGTCTTGGGAAAGAGCACGAGAAATGTGACAGTTTTGGATGTCAATGCTTTTGCCATCATAATCAAAATTGTGAGTGTTTTGCTTGCAAGATAAGATCTGTTGGATTTGGGGATGTTCCCGGTGGATATAAAAGCACTAATGCATCTGGAACAAGTAAAAAAGAAGATTTTTAACTAGGAAGGGTGGCAGAGTGGACGATTGCGTCGGTCTTGAAAACCGTTGTGGGGCAACTCACCGTGGGTTCGAATCCCACCCCTTCCACTCAATGAGGGAGATTTATTGATGAACGATATTGTAAAGCAACTTCGTGATCGCGCTTGCCAAGCAGGATTGCCGCATACGGGCGATAGTCCCAAAGAAGATCATGGCCACACCGACTGCTGGTTACATCATCAAGCCGCTGACGAAATTGAGCGACTTCGTTCGCTTTTGAGCAATATCGTCATAGATAAATAATCTATCCTATGCTAAAATATAGCATTAAAGGAGAGTTTAATGGGATATTATTTGTTAGATAATCCTCCCGCTAGCCAGCAGTTTTGGCCGTCAAGAAATGGCGGAATTAGCGGAGGAGTAGTTATTCATACAACTGAAGGAAGTGGAGGCTTCACTTCCGCCGAAAATACTGCCGCGTTTATTGCTCGTAGACAGGATGCGGGGAGCTATCACTGTATAGTTGATTCAGAGCCGAATGCTGCGGTTATGCTGATGCCAGACGATTATGTCGCATTTGGCGTGGCAGCATCGGGATTTAATAGTAAGTGCTGGATGATCGCTATTGCTGCTCAGTCAGCTGCTCTTGTACCTGAGAGTCCAGAGACTCAAACTGAAATTGACAATATGGCTCGAGAGATTGTTGCATTTTGGCAGCGCAATGGAATTGATGTAGCATCCGCTGCACAGTTCATTGGTGAAGATGTAAAGAATAGACCCGGCCTTGCTCATCATGGCGATGTCCAGCCTTGGGATCGCAGCGACGCTTGGAGTCGTCGTGAGGATCGTTGGATCTTTGATTCTATGCTGCTTCAGGCTATTGAGCGTCATAGTGGGTCATCACCCGCACCGCTTCCTCCTCAGGAGCCCACTCAGCCGACTCCGATTCCTCCGCAGTCTGTTTGGAGTGTCGGATCAACTGGTGACAAGGTTCGTGAGATTCAGAGGATTGTTGGCGTTGATCAGGACGGAATTTTTGGGCCGGCAACTCAGCGCGCGGTTGCTCAATGGCAGAGAAATCTCGGTATTAACGCTGATGGAGTTTGGGGTCCTCAAACCGAAGAGGCAACTCACAATCTGTTTGTTTTCCTCTCCAACCTTCCGGCGGTTGAGCAGGTTGCTCCGAACAACGCATTTTTTGAGGCGTTGAATGAAGCAACGCAGCAAGTTCTGCGTCAGGGATCAACTGGCGGAGCTGTTAAGATTCTGCAGACTGGGCTGAATGGTTATGGATTTGCATTGGTTGCTGATGGAATTTTTGGTCCTGCCACTGATGCTGCAGTCAGAAGTTTTCAGCACTATCGAGGACTTTCTGTTGACGGAGTCGTTGGTCCTCAAACTTGGTCTTCTCTGCTTTCGTGAAAAGATAGAGATCTGCAGGGAGCGGAGGCAACTGCCTCCGCTTTCTGCTATTATTGACGTATATGAATTTTGACTCCAACGCTCTTACAAGAATTCTTGGAAGACAAGAGTATAATCTAAGTTTTCTTGATGAAGATATTTCTAATTATTATTGGAATAAAAATATTTTGATTACTGGAGCAAATGGCAGTTTGGGTCATGGAATTAGAAGATATTTTTATTCTAATAAAATTGTTTGTAATATTATTAATACTGATATAGAGCTTTATCCTCAAGATAAAAGCTGGATTCGTTTAGACGTGACTAATCAGGCCAATGTGCTGTCTATTATTGATAATAATAATATTGATATTATTTTTCATTTTGCCGCCGACAAGCACGCCCCGAAGGGTGAACTCTCTCCGGAGAGGACTATTGATATCAATATGACTGGAACTGAAAATATTCTTAAGGCAATTCTGGGCTCAGATGTAAAGATGGTATTGGCGAGCACATGTAAGTCGTGCAATCCTGAGACAGTTTATGGAGCAACAAAGCTTGTGGCGGAGAGACTTACTCTAAATGCCGGCCATAATGTTGCAAGATACTATAATGTAGTTCAGTCATCAGATAATGTATTTGAAATATGGAGCAAAATAGAAGATGCTAGTCAGCACGAAGTTATGGCTTGCAGAAGATATTTCATTACAATTGATGAGGCTATATATTTAACTTTATTTACGGGAATGCAAGGATCTGGAAGATATACTATCAATCCAGGCGAGATTAGACATATGTCAAATCTTCATTATGATTTATATGCAGTTCCCGGAGTTGAAAAGCACGCACGTCGCGGGGATAGGTATGTAGAGCTTAGAAAGAGCACATCGGAGTCTATAGTCCCACTCAATCAATTTCCTTTAGAAAAGATTGTAAGTGAACACGATGCTTCAGTGTAATACACCTGTCATTAAAGAAGTAGATATCAAAAGGGTTGAAGAGCAATTGCGCTCTGGAAATTTAGCTCAAGGACAAAGAGTCCTTGATCTTGAATCAAAGATGTTGAAAATTGTCAAAAGAGAAAAGGCTGCAGCGTATAGCAGTGCGACTGCTGCATTTGACGCAGTATTTAAGTTTATTGAACTTGAAGAGGGCGACGATGTAATACTATCTCCTTTGACATTTAAGTCGGTTCCCTATTCTGTGATAAGAACTGGAGCGACGCCGGTGTTTATTGATACAACAGAGTACTATCTTTGCGATTGGAGTAAAATTGACACTCTAATCAGTCACAGAACTAAAGCAATCATAGTTACATCACTATACGGTATGCCCGATCCAGACTTCGAGACTTTGGCGAAAGTTCTGGATCTGTATCCAGATATATGGATTATTGAGGACAATGCGCAGTCTATTGGTGCAATGTATGATCAAATAAATCATATAGGATCATTTTCTTCTCGAGCAGATTTTGCCATATTTTCCTTTTACGCTACAAAAAACATCGCCGCCGGCGAGGGTGGAATCATTCTATTTGATGAAGAAACAGATTTTTTTCATGAATATAGAAATAATGGAATTATAAAAAATTACTTTAATCAAATTTGTATAGGCACAAATATGAGAATGACAGATGTAGAAGCCTCTCTGGCGCTGTCTCAAATTGAACGACTTAAGCAAGTAACAAAAATTAGAAATAATCAAGCAAATATTTATTCAAATATTATAAATATTCAAAATCAACAAATTCTTAATGCTACTGTTGCATCAACTCATGCCTTTCATCATTACACGCTGACGCTTCCGCAAGATATATTACGAGACTCTGTAATTGAAAGATTGGCGCAAAATGGCATTAAAGCCGGTGTATACTACGACTACTTAACCAATTATGACAGAAGACTCGGACCCACCGTGTGCAGCGAAGGCACTCCGAATGCCTTCAGGCAATCAAAGCAAGCAATATGTCTTCCGCTCGGTGAGTCTCTGAATCATTCAGATATAAAGTATATAGCTCAAAAATTTGAGGAGATAGTTTCTAGTGAGTCAGCAACCAAGCAATAAATATGAACAAAATTTGAGAAATGAAAAAATGAAGTATCTTCTGCCACACCTTAGGCCGGATATAAAAATTTTGGACATAGGAGGCGGCGATGGTTCGTGCTGGGACAGCGTTGATGTCCGTTATACAGTAGATCTTCTTGACTTTGACTATGATCTCACTTCAGCGTCAAATTATTATAGAAATATATTTTTAACTGATATTAATGAATATCCAATTTTTTCTAAATGTGCAAAGTATGATGCCGTCTGTTTAATGGGAATCTTAGAGCACGTTGACGATCCAGTATCTCTGCTCAAGGCAGCCGGTAACTGCTCAGATTTTATTTTTATTACAGTTCCAAATGCAGAGAGTTTTCATAGAGTTCTTGGAGTCAGACTTGGTTTGATTGATAGTGTTTTTGATTTAGATGAACAAGATATTAGAATTGGTCATCAAAGAGTTTACAGTGGACTTACTTTATATAAAGATATTATTTCTAGCAAAATTCCATTTACGATCAAAGATTTTGGCACATCAAGTTTTAAGTTCAATACAAGTTCATATATGGAGCAATTTGATGATACTCAAATTAATGCTATAAATAAAACTTCAGTTTTGTCTGGAATATCTGGATACGATAGATTTTCTGGAGCAGAGCTGTTTGCTGTTTTGAAAAGGTATGATTATGAGTAAAATACTTCTCATTGGCTGTGACGGTAATGCCGGAATTAATTACGCAAAATCAATCTGGATGGCTGACAAGACCGTAGAGATTATTGGTACGGGATTCAGCCCGTATCACATCAATGCCGCTAGAGACGCTGGGATTGATGCAACTTTGATTGATCCTGATAATTGGAATATTGATACAAAGAGAAAATTTATACATGATGCCATATCATATGGTGTTGATTTTATACACGCTCAACCTGAAGAGGAAGTGCGCGATCTTTGTCTTATGCAGCATGATGAAGCCATCAAGTCAAGAACTTTTGGAAAAAACATAGATGAATGGCGTATGTTCCAAGACAAGACTTCTGCCATGCAATCTGCTGGTGTAAATTTTATTTCGTACTCCGAAATGAGGGATAATGAGGTTCGATTTACTCACCTTTTGAAGAATACCTCAACTGCTTGGATCAGAGCAAGGAGCGGGTCTGGCAGCAAATGGGCGTTGCCCGTGTCCACTCCTCAGCAGGCAAAAAATTGGGTTGACTATTTAGTCTTTACAAAGGGGGCTGGACCGCATCAGTTTATACTTTCAGAGTATCTTCCCGGTAAGGAGTACGCAGTTCAGTTGTTTTATATCGACGGAGAACTCTTTCATTGCCAAGCCCGAGAGCGTGTAGAGCATCATTTTGCAAAGCAGATGGTATCAGGTCAAAGCTCAACCCCTTCTGTTGCAAAGACTGTTGATAAACCTGAAATAAGCTTCTATGCCGCATCATGCGTGCTTGACTCTGTCGAAAATCCCAATGGCATATATGGGGTGGATATAAGATTAGATGCCGACGAGAACCCTGTCATGACAGAAATTAACTACGGACGGTACTATACAACAAATAATTTCTTTGCTTCTGTAGGAGTTAATACTCCATATGAAGAATACCAATACGTTATTTCTGGTAAAATACCTAGTAAGCTAATAGATCAGGTTCAAGATGAGATGTATTGGATTCGTGGACTTGATCATGAGCCAGTTTTGATGGAGACTCTACCAGATGAATTTTGTTGATGTTACAGTATGTACCCCTAGCATTCCGCATCGTAGTGCGATGCTTCAAGAGTGTATGGAGTCGGTTAGAAATCAGACATGGCAGCCAAAAGCCCACATAGTCTCTATTGATTATGAAAGAGTTGGGGGAGCCAAAATGCTTAATAAAATTATTGAAGCAGCAGATACGGAATGGGTTGCTCCGCTTGCGGATGATGATTTATTTTATCCACAATATATTGAAAAACTTTTAACTCATGCTGAAGATGCAGACATGATTTATCCTTGGTGTGAAGTTACTGGAACAAGAAATGGCTGGAATCCAAATTCACTTCTTGATATAGAGAGGCTGAAAACTGATAATTATATTCCCGCCACAGTTCTTTTGAGGAGATCTGCTTGGGAAAAACTCGGGGGGTATCCAGATGTTGTCTGCGAAGATCATGCAATGTGGGTCAAGATGATAGAAGCCGGTATGAAAATCAAGTGCTTTCCAGAAATTTTGTGGCAATATAGATTTCATGGAAGAAATATTAGCGACGGAAATCTGCAACCGTGGGAAGTTTAAATTTTATTCTTGATCAAGAAGAGCACAAACAGATCAAAATCGCTGTCATCGTTCCAGTTTTAAATCAGTTTGAGCTCGCAGTGAAATCATTGGAGTCTATACATTTTCCAAAAAACTTTGTATGGCAGCCAATCATTGTAAATAACTGGAGCAATAATAATGGTGTTGCAAAAGCTTGGAATATAGGCTGCAAAAGAGCTCTTGAATGTAATTTTGATTTTATTATGATAATTAATGACGATATTGTTGTCTCACCTCACGCAGGTTTTCATATGGTTGATCTTTTGCGAGATGAAAGTATTGGCGTCATTACCGCAACCGATCATAGAGAAACAATGACGCCTGAAGAGGTGAGGGTGGCTGCATATCCAAATTATGAAATTGATTTTCTTGACGCACCCGACTTCGCTTGCTTCATGTTAACTCCAAAGGCCTATCTTCATATAGGAGAGTTTGATGAAAATCTACATCCAGCATATTTTGAAGACAATGACTACTGCTATCGAACGATACTGTCGGGCTTGTCCTGCGTTCGTTCGCAGAACGCAATTTTCTATCACTATGGTTCGAGGACACAGAACAGCGGCAACCCGGTTGTCCCTTCTGAACAGTTTGAGCGCAACCGAGAGTACTATAGAAGGAAGTGGGGCGGACTTCCCGGCGAGGAGACGTTTAGGAGCCCTTGGAATAACTACTTGCTTGGATGGCGTGACAACAATCCGATCTGATCGACTCCCTATATGCTATAGTGACTGCCACCGCCGGCAGTAGCTCAGTTGGTCAGAGCGCGATTCTTATACAGTCGTGGTCGGTGGTTCGATCCCACCCTGCCGGACTATTACTATAAATAATGGAGTTTATATGCAGACTTTTCTTCCATCAGATGACTTCGCTCTTTGTGCTATGAGCCTTGATAGGCAGCGCCTTGGAAAGCAGCGCGTCGAGACATTGCAGATTATGCAAACTTTGGCAGGGCTTAGCCGTGGTAAGGGGTGGTCTAATCATCCTGCTACAAAAATGTGGAAGGGTCACGAGGATTATCTCATGCTTTATCAGATAGCAATCTGCGAAGAGTGGATCGGTCGTGGATACAAAGACACATGTATGTGGAAAACATTTGACGCCCTCGGCCAGATTGAGTATCCTTCAACTTATCCAGAGTGGATGGGGCGTGAGGATATTCATGCTTCACATAGAAGCAATCTGCTGAGAAAAGATCCAGAATTTTATTCTAAATTTGGCTGGACAGAGTCTAGTAATTTAGAGTACGTTTGGCCCGTTTAGTGTAAAGGAAAAAAAATGCCTAAGGTGAAAATTAGTAAAACACAGATTCCAGATCCTGAAGTTACAGAGATCAATATTTATCCTGACGGAGATAACTCTCTGCCTAAAATTGGAGTATTAAAAATCGAAAAAGGCAAGTCAAATATGACTCTTGACCCGGGATTTTTGCCGTACAGGAGCTTTTGATTAGTTTTTATGATAGACTTTTTAAGTTGCGAACGTGGTGCAAGATAGGAGAATTATGACTAAAGAATGGATTGACAAATTGGCCGACGAGCTCATGGATTCTATGCCTCAGCCCGAGAGGGAATTTGTTGAGGCTATGATGAATATTGTTGATCGTCACGGTAAACTTGCCAACGATGACGGCAATGGGATCTGGGTTGGGTATATTGATCCGGAGAATAATGAAAATGCCGATATGGGCATTAAGTGCATGAATTGTGCTCATTACGAGGGTGAAGGTATGTGTCATATTGTCGCTCAGCTAGTTCAGCCCGAAGGTTTGTGCAGACTTGCTGCAATTCCTGATGGAATTGTTCGTATTAATGATATGATGTCATAGTCCGAACGAAGCGCGAAGTCCGTGTGAAGGCAGTGCTGCGGGGGAGGGGACTCCCCCGCTTTTAACAGGAGAGACGGTGTCTGATTCAATAAAGGTTGTAATATTTACAGACGAGAGCATTGGGGCCCTAGGCTCAGATCTACTCTCTAGATTTTTATTTGATGTCAAAACTTCTGATTATTTTGTAAATAAAACTTTGGTTGAAAATAAGCCAGATGTAATCTTGACATTTGGAAAACTTGAAGATCATCCTTCGATGCACGATCAGCCTCTTTGGATTAGGCGGAAGTGGCTTCATTTCGAAGATGCCTCCATCGAACCTGAACAGATTGCCTACTCAATTGAGAAATGCTTTGCGTCTCTTTTTTATGACACCAGAGATTTCAACGAGCCACTTGTGTCTATTATCACTCCAACATACAACACAAAAAATATCTTCTGGCCGTATAGATCTGTTGTGGGCCAAGACTACAAAAACATTGAGTGGATTTTGTATGATGACGGTTCTGATAGCGAAGATACGATCAACTCAATTAAGCAGGTAGCTTCCGTCGATCCTAGAGTTAAGGTGTTCTTTGCCGAGCATTCTGGATCAATCGGTGAAGTTAAGCATAATGCTTTTATGCTTGCCGGGGGGGAAATCTTAGTTGAACTTGATCATGACGACGAACTTACTCCTTGGTGTGTCTCATCTATTGTTGAAGCTTTTCAGAAGTTTCCCGACGCTGGCTTTGCGTACACAGATTGCGCAGAGGTAATTGGCGAAGAGCATGAGAACGCTACATATCCCGATGGGTGGGGGTTTGGTTATGGAAGTTATCGCTCCGAGTTTTGGAGAGGTAGAGATTATCTAGTCTCTAATTATCCAGATATCAACTCCAAGACGATTCGACATATTGTTGGCGTTCCTAATCATGCTAGAGCTTGGGGCGCAAATTATTACAAGCGGCTCGGAGGGCATAACAAGAATCTATTTGTAGCTGATGATTACGAACTGCTTGTCAGGACTTGGCTTACAGCACCGATGGTGCATATTAGAAGGTTTGGATATATCCAGTATCATCATGAGAATAATACTCAGAAGAAAAGAAATGCCGAGATTCAGAGTCTTGTCGCCTCTATAGCTTCTTCCTATAATGAAGTGATTCATAAGAGATTTGAAGAACTTGGCGTCGAAGATTATATTTGGAGTGGCGGGGCATTGGATTGGTCATTAGAGGGATCTGAAGATAACTCTATGGCGAATTACGAAATGTTTTAAATAAGCGGGCGTATCCCAACTGGCAGAGGAAGGGCGCTTAAAACGCCTTCAGTGTGGGTTCGAATCCCACCGCCCGCACAAAATAGTTGGCCTCTATAGCTCAGTTGGTAGAGCATCGGACTTTTAATCCGCTGGTCCTAGGTTC
>Ga0129333_10003247_pt1 | contig 15174 bp, 14 predicted proteins | sample CPB6_08_DNA_FD_94474 | JGI IMG/M metagenome (GOLD analysis project Ga0129333, IMG submission 94474) | Freshwater to marine salinity gradient microbial communities from Chesapeake Bay, USA - CPBay_Sum_0.6_0.8_DNA | ecosystem: Environmental > Aquatic > Marine > Coastal | place: USA: Chesapeake...
CGAACACCGCCTCGTCGCGATTGGCCGACGGGTACAGCAGGATCACGCGGTCGCCACGATGCACCGGTTGGTCGCCGATGGTGGAGTCGACGATCGCCCGACGGAAGAAGTTGTTGAGCGGGGTCACCCAACGCAGAACTTCTTCCACTGCCCCGGTGACGAGCGACGGGTCGGCGGCCATGGCATCCCACTGTTCGGGATGATCGGCGAAGGCCCGCAGACCGTGCGCGATCGCGGTGCGGGTGGTCTCGGCGCCTCCGGCGATGAAGAGTCCGGTCTCGTGCACCACGGCTTCCGGCGACAACTTCTGGCCGTCGATCTCGGCGGTGAGCCAGATCGACAAGAAGTCGCTCATCGGGCAACCAGCCGCGGCGGCTTCGAGTTTGGCCGGGGCGATGGTGCCGAGCATGGTGGCGAACTCGATGTTGGCGTCCATGAACTCACTGAACTGTCGACCGTCGCGCTGGATCATGTCGGTTCGCATGAGTCGCTCGCTCCACGACTTCAACTGCGGCCAGGCATCCTCCGGGAAGCCGAGCAAACGACAGGTGGTGCGCGCCGGCAACTGACCGGCCAGCGCGTCGACGATCTCGACGTTGCGACCGCCGCTGGCCTGGATCGCGGTCAGCAACTCGTCGACCAACGCGGCGATCTCCGGTGCGCGACGCGCGACCGCCTTCTGCGTGAGTTCGGGCTGAACCAGCATTCTCTGCTGACGGTGCCGCGGATCGTCCTGGGCGATCATGTTCACCTCGTCCGCGAAATGATTCGCGCGGTAGCCGAGACCGGACACGAACACCGACGAACGGCGCTCGACGTCCTGAATGTCGGAGTGCCGCGTGACCCCCCAGAGTCCGTTGCGGGCGTCGCGGTACACCGGTTCGTTGCGACGCATCCACTCCCACACCTCGTGCGGGTTTCGCCGGTACAACTCGGGATCGAGCAGGTCCACCACCGGACGTTCGGTTCCCGTCGAGATCGTTGCCGTCATGTCTGGTTGCTCCTTCTCGATTCGAATCGCTGCGTTTCGAACGTTCGCGTCGCGGACTACCGCACCGCCGACTGTCTTTGCGTTTCCGACCAGGTGAGACCACGCAACACGTCGACGTCGTGGGGCAGACCCAGCACCCGCTCGGCGACGATGTTGCGTTGCACCTCGCCCGTGCCTCCACCGATCGTGAGTGCGCGGGCGAACATGTAGCCGTCGAACCAACCCGGATGGTCGAGGGGACGCAGGCCGACCCCACCTCCGCCACCGAGTCCGTTGTGCGCGCCGCGCTCGGCTTCTGCCGACCGCAACATGCCATGGGCACCGAGCAGATCGCGGGCCACTTCCATCACGTGCTGGCCGTGCTCGTCGGCGAGGATTTTGCGGATCGAAGCCTCGGGACCCGGTTGCTCGCCGCGCAGCCGCGCCGACAGCGTTCGCAGCCTGATGAGATCGAGCAGGACGTGCTCGATGTAGATGGCGGCCAGCCGTTGCCGCATCATCGGTTCGTGCACGGGTCCGCCCGCCCGCACGGCGTCGAGCATCTCGAGAGCGGTGGGTCCGCTTCCCCACAGGACGCCGCCCGACGACAACGACACGCGTTCGTTACCGAGCGTCACCTTGGCGAGCCGCCACCCGTCACCGGCTTCACCCACCAGATTGGCGGCCGGAATCCTGACGTTGTCGAAGAAGACCTCGTTGAACGTGGCCGCCCCGGTCATCTCGCGGATGGGACGGATCTCGATGCCGGGCAGGTCCATCGGACAGATGAAGTACGAGACACCACGATGCTTGGGAAGGTCGGGGTGCGTCCGCGCGATGAGGATGCCGTACTTGGCGTGCTGGGCCCCGCTCGTCCAGATCTTCTGACCGTTCACCACCCACTCGTCGCCGTCGAGTTCGGCTCGCGTGCCGAGGTTCGCCAGATCGGAACCACTGCCGGGCTCGCTGAAGAGTTGACACCAGAAGTCCTCGCCCGACAGCAAGCGAAGGATGTAGCGCTCCTTCTGATCCTCGGTGCCCGCATGGAGGATGGTGGGGCCCGCCCAACCGATTCCGATCGGATTCGACGGCCGACGCACGCCCGCCTTCTGCAACTCGTCGTCGATGATCAGCTGATGGATGGGATCGGCGTCGAGACCCCAGGGTCGTGGCCAGTGCGGCGCGACCAGTCCGGCGGCGGCCAGTGATCGTGGTGACGGTGACGGATTCGCCGCCAACCACTCGCGCACCTCGCGCCGCCGCGGATCGTCGAGACCGGGCACCTGGAAGTCCACGACCGGACACTACCCACGGACCCCGGGGTGCCTACGATCCCAGCGTGCCCGACTCGACGAGCGACGACTCCACCCGACCCTCCGCTCCCCGTGGGTGGAACTTCGCCGACGTCTGGGAGGAGATCGCGCGCATCCAACCGCACGCACCGGCTCAGTCGCATCGCGGAGTCACCACCGACTGGGAGCACTTCGAACGTCGTGCCGAGGCCGTCGCCCGTCATCTCGCCGACTCCGGCGCCCGACGGCAGGACAAGGTGGCGCAGTACCTCCACAACGGCCCGCATTATCTCGAGAGTCTCTTCGCTTGCTTCAAGGCCGGCCTCGTCCCGGTGAACACCAACTACCGCTACACGGCCGACGAGTTGGTCTACCTGTGGGACAACTCCGATGCCGTCGCCGTGGTGTTCCACGGGTGCTTCGCCGAGGTCGTGGAATCGTTGCGCGACCGACTCCCCCGGGTGACGAACTGGCTGTGGGTCGACGATGGGAGCGGTCCGCTTCCGACCTGGGCCGTCGACTACGAGACGGTCGCCTCCGTCGCCATCGACCCCGGCCCGCGTGTTTGGGAGCGCTCCGGCGACGACCTGCTCCTTTTGTACACCGGCGGCACGACCGGCATGCCGAAGGGCGTGATGTGGCGCCAAGAGGATCTGTTCTTGAATCTCGACTCGGCGAACAGGAACCGCCTCCCCGAGCATCACGACCTCGACGCCCTGCGGGCACGCACCGCCAAGCCCGGTCCGCGAAATCTCCCCGCGGCGCCCCTCATGCACGGCACCGGCTTGTTCAACGCGATGAGCAATCTCATCGTGGGTGGCTGCATCGTCACCATGACCGGACGGCGATTCGATCCGGCCGAGATGCTCGACACGATCGACGCCGAACGGGTCAACTCCACGTCGATCGTCGGCGACGCCTTCGCCAAACCGATTCTCCGGGCGCTCGACGAGAATCCGGGTCGGTGGTCGATGTCGTCGTTGCGCGTCATCGTGTCGAGCGGCGTGATGTTCTCGGCCGAGACCAAGGCCGGACTCCTGCGCCACAACGACCGACTCATCATCGCCGACACCCTCGGTTCGTCGGAGGCCATCGGGATGGCGCAGAACACCACAACCGCCGCCGGTTCCTCGGGAACGGCGCGTTTCGCCCTCGGACCGAATACTCGCGTTCTCACCGAGGACGGTCGCGAGGTGCAGCCGGGCAGCGGTGAACTCGGTCGCGTGGCACTGCGCGGGCACACGCCGATCGGTTACTACAAGGACCCGGTCAAGTCGGCCGCCACCTTCCAGCTCATCGACGGTGTCCGTTGGTCGATCCCGGGCGATTGGGCTCGCGTCGATGCCGACGGCACCGTGCACCTTCTCGGACGCGGAAGCCAGTGCATCAACACCGGCGGCGAGAAGGTGTACCCGGAGGAGGTCGAAGAGGTCGTGAAGTTGCACCCCGACGTCGCCGACGTGGCGGTGGTGGGGGTTCCCGACGAACGTTTCGGTCAGGCCATCACCGCACTCGTCGAACCTCTGCCCGGTCACACCATCGACGAAGCCGCGATCGTGGCCCATGTGAAAAAGCATCTCGCCGCCTACAAGGCACCCAAGCGAGTCATCGCCATCGACACCGTGGGTCGGGCCAGCAACGGCAAGCTCGATTACAAGGCTCTGACTTCCCGAGCCATCGAAGCCCTCGGGTAGCGTCTCGTCGCTTTCCCGGGATGCCTCTCGTGGGTGGAACCGGAGCGAACCCCGCCCGCACGAAAGCCAGACCGCAGAAGGAGAATCCCATGTCCGAACTCGGGTACGACGGCAAGGTGGCGATCATCACCGGAGCCGGCGGCGGCCTCGGTCGCCAGCACGCCCTCCTCATGGCGGCGCGGGGCGCGTTGGTCGTCATCAACGATCTCGGCGGAGCCGTCGACGGAACCGGGGCCAGCACGACCGCGGCGCAGAAGGTGGTCGACGAGATTCGCGCGCTGGGTGGCGAAGCGGTGGCCGACACCAACTCGGTGGCCACACCCGAAGGTGGAGCGGCCATCGTGCAGACCGCCATCGATGCCTTCGGACGCGTCGACATCGTCGTGAACAACGCCGGCATCCTGCGCGACAAGGCGTTCCACAACATGGAGCCCGACCTTCTGAACCCGGTGCTCGACGTTCACCTGAAGGGTGCGTTCCACGTCACCCGCCCCGCGTTCGTGAAGATGCGCGAACAGGGGTACGGACGCATCATCTCCACCTCCTCGGCGGCCGGTGTGTTCGGCAACTTCGGCCAGACCAACTACGGCGCCGCCAAGATGGGGCTCGTGGGCTTCACGCGCGTGCTCGCCGTGGAGGGAGCGCGTTTCAACATCAAGGCCAACGCCATCGCACCCTTGGCCATGACCCGCATGACCGAGGACATCCTCGGCGCCCTGAAGGACAAGCTCGATCCGGCTCTGGTGTCACCGCTCGTGGCGTATCTCGCCCACGACGACTGCCCCGTGTCGGGTCAGTTGTTCTCGGTGGGTGGCGGACGGGTGGCTCAGGTGTTCTTCGGCGAGACCAAGGGCTACCACTCACCAACCCTCTCCCCCGAGGACGTGGCGAACAACTGGAACGTCATCGTCGATCGCTCCGAGTACTCGGTCCCCAACAACCTCGGCGAGGAAACCGCGTTGTTCCTCCCCTTCTTCGGATAGGTCTCCACGATGATCTCGGTCGACGACTTCGCGGTGGAGGCGCGCGACTGGCTGGACGCCAACAAGCACCTCGCTCCGCGCGATTACGGCGCGATTTGTCCGCCCGATCTCGTCGAATCGGGCCTCGCCTGGCAGCGACATCTCCACGCGTCGGGATGGGCCGGCATTCACTGGCCCGAGGAGGTCGGTGGCCGCGGACTCACCCCCGCGCATCAGGCGCAATGGCTCTACGAGTGCGCACTGGCCGGAGTACCGGGTGTCTTCAACATGGTCGGGCTCGTGCTCGCCGGCGGCGCCATCCAGAAGTTCGGCACCGACGAGCACAAGAGCCGTCACTTGAACGCCACCCTGCGCGCCGACCACGTGTGGTGCCAGTTGTTCAGCGAGCCCGGAGCCGGCAGCGACCTCGGATCGCTGCAGACCAAGGCCGTGCGCGACGGTGACCGATGGATCGTGAACGGACAGAAGGTGTGGTGCTCGGGCGGTCGCTACAGCAACTGGGGCATCCTCATGGCCCGCACCGATCCCGAAGCACCGAAGCACGAGGGGATCTCGTTCTTCCTGCTCGACATGAACCTGCCCGGTATCGACATCCGACCGCTGAAACAGATGACCGGTGAGGCCGAGTTCGACGAGGTCTTCTTCACCGACGTCGAGGTCCCGGCCGAGGCGCTCATCGGCCCACTGCATGGCGGTTGGAACGTGGGCATGGCGGTCCTGACCTCCGAACGTGGACACATCGGAACGAGCGTGATCTCGCTCGAGCGTCGACTCGAGTCCATCTCTCGTCTCGCCGAGGGCCGCCGACTCTCCCCCGTCGAACGTCAACGGCTCGTCGGACTCTTGTCGAAGGGAATGGCCTACAAGGCGATGGCGCAACGGCAGGGTCCGGTGGCATCCACCGCGGCATCGCTCCTGAAGCTCGGCATCACCGAACTGCTCTTCGACGTGTCGATGCTGCGCGCCGACATCGCCGGCGCCGACGCCCTCCTCGATGGACCCGAGGCCTTCGGAGTGCTGGCCGCTCCGGGAGGTCGCATCGCCGGTGGCACGAGTCAGGTGCAACGCAACATCATCGCCGAACGTCTTCTCGGCCTTCCCCGCGAGCCCAAGGCACCGCGCTGAATCACCCGGTGGTGCCCTCGAACGTGGAGTGCGAACTACCTTGTCGAGGGTGAACGAACAGTCTCCTCCCACCCGGCCCGAACGTGACGTACCCTGGCGTCTCGTCGGTCTGGTGGCGATTGTCGCCCTGCTAGCGGTGTTCGTCGTGCAGAACTGGGAATCGTCGCCCGTAGAATTCCTGTTCTTCGACATCAACAGTCGGCTCTCGATCAGCCTGATCGTCGCCGTGATTCTCGGTGCCCTCCTCGACCGCCTCTACACCGGCGTTCGTCGAATCCGACGTCGCGACGACTGACCGGGTCCTCGGGGACGACCCCGAGAGCGAGAAACCGTGAAAGTCGCATCAACGAACGGCATCAAGGTCGAGGTCCACGACCTCGGCGGCACCGGCGAACCGCTGCTCATGTCGCACGCCAACGGCTTCCACGGACTCTGCTGGAAGCCGGTCGCCGAACATCTCCACAAGCGGTTCCACTGCTACGCCCACGACCATCGCGGTCACGGTGACACTCCGCTACCTCCGGACTGGAAGGTGTCCTGGACCGGGTACGGTGCTGACGCGGCGGCAGCCGCCAAGGCCGTCGCCGGATCCGGGAGCATCATCGGCGTCGGACATTCGATGGGCGGAGCCACGTTGCTCATCGCGGCCCTGAAGAACCCCGGACTCTTCCGTGGACTGCTCCTGTACGAACCCATCGTTCCGCCGGCCGACCTGAAGATGCCGGCCAACCGCCCCAACGTGCTCGCCGAGGGAGCCGCCCGTCGCAAGTCGTCGTTCCGGTCGTTGAAGGACGCCATCAACAACTACTCGTCGAAGATGCCCATGTCGTCGTTCACACCCGAGGCGCTCGAGGCGTACGTGACCGGCGGATTCCGCAAGGGTTCCGACGGAATGATGCATCTCAAGTGCGACCCGGCTCTGGAAGCCGAGAACTTCCGCAATCCGCACGTGCCGAACCTCTGGAAGAAACTCCATGAGATCACCGTGCCCGTGTGGGTGCTGAGCGGACACCCCGAGCCCTTCCAGCCGTCGGGCTTCGCCGAGGCTCTGGCCGACGAACTTCCCAAGGGCAAGCACATCGAGTACAGCGATCTCGATCACTTCGGCCCCTTCGTCGACCCCACTCGCATCGCGCGGATCATCGACACCTTCGCCGACATCCTGGAGCCCTGATGCACGGCTCGGCGCGCGGAGACGGCGCCTTCGGTCCGACCGTCCAATCCTTCGATCGACGAGTCGATGCGGCGATCGAGAAGTGGCGCCACGATCCGACGGCCGCCCGACTGATGACGGCGGCGAGCCACCTCGGCGACATGAGCCTCGTGTGGCACCTGGCCGCGGCCGCCCGCGGAGTGCAGAGCGACCGAAAAGCCCGTCAGGCGGTGGCTCTCGCGGCGCTCATCGGACTCGAATCGTTGATCGTCAACCAGGGAGTGAAGCGTCTGTTCCGTCGCGAGCGCCCCACCGACAGCGGTGACGAGCGATTCGAGGTCCGGACCCCGTCGACGAGCAGCTTCCCGAGCGGACACGCCAGTGCGGCGGTTTTCGCCGCCACCGTGCTCGTCACCCTCGACGGCAAGAAGTCGCTGCCGCTCTGGGGAACCCTGGCCGGAGTGGTTGCCGGGAGTCGGGCGTTCGTGCGCATCCATCACGCCTCCGATGTCGTCGGCGGAGCGGTGGTCGGTCTCGGTCTCGGACTGGTGGCTCGACCGTTCGTGAAGCGTCTGCGTTGAGCGAACACCCATCGACTCGGGCAGGATGAACCCGTGACCCGTCGCTTCGCTCTCACCTGGGACTACCGCTGCCCGTACGGGCGGATCGCCCACGACCATGTCGTCACCGGACTCCGCGCCGGAGCGGAATGGGACGTCCAGTTCCTGCCGTTCTGCCTCGGCCAGTCGCACGTCGAAGAGGGCATGCCGAACGTGTGGGATGCCCCCGAGACCGACTCGGGGATCCTCGCCCTGCAGGTGGGCGTGGCGGTGCGCGACAACCAGCCCCATGCCTTCGTCGATCTGCACCACGCGCTCTACGAGTTCAAGCACGCTCGGGGTGGTGACCTCCGCAGCCGTGAGGCCCTGTCGGCCGTCGTCACCGGCTGCGGCCTCGATGCCGACCGGGTGTTCGCCGAAGTCGATTCGGGACGCCCGCTCGCCACCATCGCCGACGAGCACACGCGCTACGCGGCCAGTCACCAGGTGTGGGGCGTGCCGGTGTTCGTCGTCGACGACAAGGCGGTGTTCGTGCGCTTGCTCGACCGAGCCGAGGGCGACGAGGCCCTCGCGGTGCACACCATCGATCGGATACTCGACCTCGTCGAGTGGCCGATACTCAACGAGTTCAAGCACACCTCCGTGCCGCGCTGATCGAGCCCGCGCACGGCGCGAAGCGAAACAGGCGCGAAACGAAGGAGCGCGAAACGACGACCCCTCCGGTCAGCGGCCGATCTCCACCCGCACGGTCCAGTTCTCGCCGTCGACCTCCGACACCGACACGGTCGCCCCGAAGCCGACGAAAGTCGAATCGTTCACGAGTCCGCTCGCCACGACGATCTGTCGACGCGAGACTCCCGAGTCGTCACCGGGGTCGATCCGGTGCACGACCACTTGGTCGACGCCGAGATGGACGTTGTCGCCGCGCGCCGCGATCACCTCCACGGTCAGCCAAGCCTCCACGGTCGGTACCACGAGCAGCCGGATCCCACCGACGCTCGAGTCGGCCGGAACGAGAACCTGCGTCGAGTTCGAACCAACCACTCTCACCTCGTCGGCGTCGAGCCAGCCGGCCGAGAGCAGGTGCACCGCCGATGGTCCGGGAGCGTTGCGCACGTTCGGATCGACCGCCCGCCCGGCCGCGGTGTCGCTCATGAGATCGAAGGGACTGTCGTAGACGCCACGATCGAACGTGGCGTCGGACAGATTGCTGTGCGGCCAATCGAGAGCGTGTCCGATCTCGTGCTGCACGAGATCGAGAGGCGGCGAATCGGGCACGAAGAAGTCGGCTGCTCCCACGTAGGCGGCTCGTCCCGTCGACGAGGCCGGACACTCGTCGACACACGGTCGACCCGGGCGACCCCAGCCGCCGGGCACGTCCTCGCGATGCTGGGCATCGGCCACCACCAACACTCCGTCGACATCGTCGGCGATGCCGTCGAGGGCACGCTCGACGCAGTCCTGGTCGTCGTCGGCGACTCCGACGGCGACGTCTTCACCAGCGCGGAACTCGGGGCGGTACCGACCCCTCGACCACCGTTCGAAGTAGTCGGTCACGCCACCCAACTCGGCGACGATGTCGTCGGACCCGAGTGCCAACCGGTCGGAAATGGGCTCGAACACCTGGGCGACCGAATCGACCGGCACCCGGCAGATCACGACCTCCCAGAGGTCGACCCCGACGAAACGATCGCCGAACCAGCGCTGAGACGACAGGAGTCCGACCGGATTCTTCACCGCCCCCCACTCGTCCGCGCCGCACCCTGCGAGCACCGCCGCCCACACGACCACGACCGCGACGCGGGCCCATCGATTATTCGGCAGCATCGCCGGGCACCGTAGCCTTGCCGTCGTGGCCAGCGAGATCCGGTTCGACCCGCGCATGTCCGACGCCGAGGCCCTGATGTGGCGACTCGACAAGGACCCATACCTGTCGTCGACCTTCGCCAACCTCTCGGTGCTCGACCGGGCGCCCGACTTCGACCGGCTTCGCCGACGCATGGAGCGCGCGGTCGTGGCGATTCCGCGCCTGCGTCAACGGGTGCAGTCGTCGCCGGCCAACATCACTCCGCCGGTCTGGGTCGACGATCCCGACTTCGACATCGACTTCCACGTTCGCCGCATCGCCGTCCCGGCGCCGGGAACCATGCGTCAACTTCTCGACATCTGCGCCCTCGTGGTGGCCGATCCCTTCGACCGCACGCGGCCACTGTGGCAGTTCGTGGTGTTCGAGGGTCTCGCCGACGGCAAAGCCGCACTGCTGGAGAAGTTGCACCACACCATCGCCGACGGCGAGGGCAGCGTGCAGTTGTCCCTGCAGTTCTTCGACTTCGAACGCGATGCTCCGGAACCCGATCCGTTGCCGTTCCCGACGGAGTCCACCGTCGACTCGGTCGTCTCGACCGACCTCTGGCGCGACCTACTGGCCGGTCCGATGAAGATTCCGCTGGCGCTCGTGCGCCAGGTACGCGACCTGATCGCCCACCCCACCGAGATCGCCGCCAGTGGTTCGTCCACGGTCGACACGGTCCGGTCACTGCTGGGCACTCTCACCGACGTCGAGCCGGCCCGTTCTCCGGTCTGGACCGCGCGCTCCGTTCGTCGTCGCATGGAGATCGTCCGCGTTCCGTTTCTCAGCGCTCGCGACACGGCTCGACACCTGGGCGGCACTCTCAACACGGTCTTGCTCTCGGCGGCGAGCGATGCCGCCGGTCGCTACCACCGCGAGACGGGCCACCCGGTCGACGAGTTGCGGGCGTCGATGGCGGTGAGCACGCGCAGATCAGTGGCCGGAAACGACTCGTCGACCAACGCCTTCTCGTTGGCCCGCATGCTCGTGCCCACCGGCGAGATGGATCCGGTCGAGCGGTTCGGTCGGGTGGACGCCATCTGTCGCGACGCGGCGAGCAGTTCGGCCGACGTGGCGCTCGAGGCCGTGTCGGCCCTCGCTTCGTCGATGCCCACCGCGATCCTGACGAGAGTGGCTCGATTGCAGTCCCAGACCGTCGACTTCGCCACCTCCAACGTGAAAGGCACCCCGATCCCGGTGTTCGTGGCCGGCTCCGAGATCGTCGCCAATCATCCCTTCGGACCGCTGGGCGGGGTGGCGTTCAACCTCACGTTGCTCTCGCACGTCGGCCAACTCGACATGGGACTCCACGTCGATCAGGCCGCGGTGGAACACCCCGAGAAACTCCGCGATCACCTCGCCGACAGCCTGGCCGATCTGGTGGCGGCCGGTTCTCCCCCGGCGACGACCAAGACGACGACCAAGACGACGACCAAGACGACGACCAAGACGACGAGCAAGACGACGAGCAAGAAAAAGAAAACGACGAAGAAGAAGTCGTAGAGCGACGGTGCGCGGGGTCCGGCGCCTCAGGCGCGACCGAGGACGTTGCGAACGTCGAGCAGAAGGTCGCTGATCTCTCCGGCCGACACGATCTCGCGCCGCACCAGTTGCGACAGGGTGCGATCGATCACGGCGATGGCTTCGGCGATGATCGCCGCCTGGCTCGCGGGCGAACCGGCTTCCACCGTGCTCATGTCGACCTCCGCCACCTGCAGATCAGCCACCGTCATGTCGTCACGTCCCCGTTCTCTCTGAGTGCTCGGAATCCGGGCGAACCCCTCGCTGTCGGCGAAGTTAGTGTCCCGGCACTCCGATGGGGTGAATGGTAGTGCAGGGGCACCGAACCACCCCCTCGGAACGGGAGTCAGACGCCACACCGTTTCGCCTCCAGGAGTGATCGCCGAATCAGGCGTGCGATGACGAGAAACCTTTCTCCGGTGTCCCGCAACCTACGATCGCGGGATGGACATCGCCGGGCGAGGAATGGTGGTGACGGGGGCGGCCGGCGGAATCGGTCTCGCGCTCGCCACCGAGTTCCATCGTCGCGGAGCGACGGTGGTTCTGGCCGACGTGAAGGCCTCGGCGATCGAGACGGCGGTGCGTGAGCTCGACGCGCGGCGACCCGGTTCGGCGCTCGGTTTCGTCGCCGACGTTTCCACCGAGGACGGCAATCGGGAACTGATCGACCTCGCCCGACGGGCTCTGCGCGAGTCGTCGTGCGAACTCGATCTCTTCTTCGCCAACGCCGGCATCGGAGGGGGAACCCTCGTCGAGTCGACCACCGAGGCCGAGTGGGACATGGCCTTTCGCGTCAACCTGCACGCGCACCGCTGGGCGGCCAAACATCTGCTTCCCGAGTGGCTGGCCAGGGGTCACGGCTACTTCTGCTCCACGGCATCGGCGGCCGGATTGCTGAGCCAGATCGGATCCGCCCCGTACAGCGTCACCAAGCACGGCGCGGTGGCGTTCGCCGAGTGGCTGGCGATCACCTACGGAGACCGAGGGCTGCGCGTCAGTTGCCTCTGTCCGCAGGGAGTGAACACCGACATGTTGAAAGGCGACGGTGGCACCGACGGGGTGGGTGCCGGCGCGACCGACGTGGTGCGAGCCGCCGGTGTCGTGCTCGAGCCGTCCCAGGTGGCCACGGTGGTGGCCGACTGCATCGAAGCCGAGACCTTTCTCGTGCTCCCCCACCCCGAGGTCGCCCGCTACGAACAGGCGCGGTCCGCCGACCGTGGGCGTTGGTTGGCCGGTATGCGCAAGTTGCAGGCCCGGATCGTCGGAACCCCCGGGTCGTGAAGCGCGACCCTCGCACCTCCCCCGAGGAGGCCGACGTCCTGCGCCGGATCGGACTCGTCGCCGGCGAAGCCGTCCGCTTCAAGCGCGCCGACCGTGGACGCTGGCAGGAGGGACGGATCGCTCGCGTCGAACGAGACGGAAGCATCACGGTGCACGACTCGCACGGAGCCGCCCGCTCGTTGCGACCCGAACGCCTCGAGGTGAAGCGCCCGGGTCGGCGTGGGCGGCTGCGCTGGTGCCCGGTGATCGACGTGGCGGTGACCTGGGAGCAACTCACGCTCTTCTGACCGGCTACGGTCGCCCCCATGGGAGTCAGACTCGATCCATCCGACGAATACATGCATCCGCTCGGCCCGGAGAAGAACTTCAACGAGAGCATGTACATCAACTGCTTCGATCCGGAGAACAAGGTCGGAGGCTGGTTCCGGATGGGCAACCGGGCCAACGAGGGCTACGCCGAGATGACCGTGTGCATCTACCTGCCCGACGGTTCGGTGGGCTTCATGTTCAAGCGGCCCAACATCACCGACAACGACAAACTCGACGCCGGTGGGCTCACCTGGACGATGGTGGAGCCGTTCGAGGAGTTGCGGGTCGACTTCGTGGGCAAGGTCGTCGTGCTGTCCGAGCCGGAACAGATGGTCGACCCCAAGAAGGCCTTCACCGACAATCCGTACTCGGAGTGCGAGGTGCACCTCACCTTCTCGGGCCAGGGCCGCCCGTCGATGTTCGGTGGCGAACCCGATGTGCCGCACGAGGCACCCGGCGAGGAATTCGCCAAGGGTCACTACGAGCAATTGGTGGAAGCCCGCGGGTCGATTCGCGTCGGTGATCGAGAGTGGCCGATCTCCGGTTTCGGATTGCGCGATCACTCATGGGGACCTCGTTACTGGCAGGCGCCGTGGTACTACCGCTGGCTCACCGCGAACTTCGACCGCGATCTCGGGTTCATGTTGTCGCGGGTCGCCAAGAAGGACGGTCCCGGTTCGCGCGGCGGCTTCGTGTGGGAGGACGGCAAGCTCCACCTCTGCGACCACGCCGAGATCCGCACCGAGTTCCGCGGCGACGAGTCGTACCACGAGCGCATCGAAGCGGTGCTGCGCTCGTCACGCAGCGACCGTGAATGGCGTTTCACCGGCGAGGTGATGAGCCTCATTCCGCTGCGCAATCGTCGCCAGACACCCGACGGCGAATGGCTCACCACTCGCATCAGCGAGGGCATGACCCGCTGGGAGATGACCTCGGCCGAACACGCCGGAAAGGTCGGCTACGGGCTGTCGGAGTATCTCGACCAGATCATCGACGGACAGCCGGTCGGCCGCGCCGAGTGAGCCCCGGCGCGAACGCGCTCGCCATCACGACTCGCTCAACAACAACGCCATCGCCTCCACGAAGGGCGTCGGGTCGCGGTCGACGGCCTCTCCGTACACCTTCACCTTCGGCTCGGTTCCGCTCGGTCTGATCTGCACTCGGACTCCGGTGCCCACGGAACCGAGCCAAACTCGAACGAGACCCGCTTCGGGGCGAATCTCCACCGACACCACCGGCTCCCCCGCCAACTCCGACGGCGGCGACGCGGTCAACCGATCCACCGCGGCGCGCCCGTCGACTCGACGAACACTGGCCTCGGCGGTGAGGTGTCGTCCGTACTCGGCGGCGATCTCGTCGAGACGATCGGCGATCGACGACCCGGCGGCCCGGAGCTCCGACGCCAACTCGGCCATCACGAGGGCGGCGACGATTCCGTCCTTGTCGAGTGGCCGGTCGCCCACCAGGTACCCGAGAGCCTGTTCGTAGGCGAACACGAGACGTCGATCGGGATGTCGTCGAGCCGCGTCGGCGATCCACTTGAATCCGGTGGATGTCTCGGCGAACGACACGCCGTGTCGTGTCGCCATCTCGCCGAGCAGCGACGACGACACCAACGTCGTGACCACCAGCCGATCGTCTCCGTCCGTGTGGCGCAACACGTGGTCGGCGAGCAACCAGCCGATCTCGTCGCCGCTCAATCGGCGCCACGACCCACGATCGGGGATCGCCACGCCCAGGCGATCGGCGTCGGGATCGTTCGCGAGGGCGATGTCCGCCGACGTCGAACGAGCCAACTCGATCACGCGATCCATTGCCCCCAGCTCCTCGGGATTAGGGAACGCGATCGTGGGGAACGCGCCGTCCGGTTCGTGTTGCTCGGGCACGACGCGAGGTGGGCGGACCCCGGCCGCCGCGAACACCCGCCTCAGCACCTCGCCACCGACGCCGTGCAGCGACGTGTGAGCCACGGCGACGTCGATCACGGCTCCGGGCACGAGGCGACGCGTCGCCGCCCACTCCACGTAGCGATCGACGATTTCGACACCGACTCGCTCGATCAGGGGATGCTCGATGTCGGCCACGGGCACCGTGCAGGCGTCGACACGATCGATGGCGGCCGCGATGGCTTCGTCGATCGGCGGCACGATCTGTGAGCCGTCGGCCAGGAACACCTTGTACCCGTTGTCGGCCGGCGGATTGTGGCTGGCCGTCACCACCACCGCGGCCTCCGCACCGAGCACCGGCGTCGCCCAGGCCACCACCGGCGTCGGCACCGGCTCGACCACCAACAGCACACGGATTCCACGGGCGGCGAGCACTCGAGCGGTGTCGGAGGCGAAGTCGCGACTCTTCCGTCGGGCGTCGAATCCCACCAACACTCCGCCCGCTGACCGGCCCTCGGCAAGTAGGTGATCGGCCAGGCCCGCCGCGGCGC
>Ga0129333_10003249_pt1 | contig 15171 bp, 14 predicted proteins | sample CPB6_08_DNA_FD_94474 | JGI IMG/M metagenome (GOLD analysis project Ga0129333, IMG submission 94474) | Freshwater to marine salinity gradient microbial communities from Chesapeake Bay, USA - CPBay_Sum_0.6_0.8_DNA | ecosystem: Environmental > Aquatic > Marine > Coastal | place: USA: Chesapeake...
GCAGAAGCTGAATTAACTTCTATGTTGTCTGAGTATATCTCTCAAGAAATTGACTTAGAAATTCTTGACATGTTGATTAAGAACGCACAAACAACAGAAAGATGGTCAGCACGTATTGGTCGTACTTATGATGGTGCAACTGGTTTATTTGCTGATTATTCAACAGCACAAGGTGCAGCATCTGCATTTAACCAACAAACTTGGTTCCAGACATTAGGTACAAAGATTCAAAAAGTATCCAACATTATTCATCAGAAAACATTACGTGGTGGTGCAAACTTCTTAGTATGTTCTCCACAAGTTGCTACTCTTCTTGAATCAATGCCTGGCTATGCAGTTGATGGTGAAGGTATGAAATTCGCTATGGGTGTACAAAAAGTTGGTCAATTAAATGGTCGTATCACAGTTTACAAGAACCCATATATGTTAGAAAACCAAATGTTAGTTGGTTTCCGTGGAACACAATTCCTCGAAACTGGCGCGGTTTATGCACCATATATTCCACTTGTAATGACACCGTTAGTATATGACCCAACAAACTTTACACCACGTAAAGGGGTAATGACACGCTACGCTAAGAAAATTGTCCGTCCTGAATTCTACGGTTTAATTCAAATCGATTCTTTAGGTGACATCTAGTATTAGATAGTTAGTTGAAAAATGAAAGGAGTGAGATTTTTCTCACTCCTTTTTTATTTTATTTTATATTTATTTACGAGTGTTCAAACAGAATACACTCTTTTTAATATTTAATATTTTGAAAAATAATGGGAAACAGTATGAAAACGAGTAAGGGAAAACGAAATCTGTTTGAAGACGATGAAGTGTTTGGTACAACAGATGCAATGCCATTAAGTAAAGTTCCTGCTGATGCAGCAAAAGCTGCGTATAAAGGTGGTAAGAAAGATGGTGAAGATGGAGATGACCAAGTTCCTTCAAAAAAAGTATCGGTTGCTGCAGGTAAATTAAAACCTTCACAAAAAGAGGTTGTTCCTCAGAAAGCTGTTGAATTTGCATTTTCTGCAATCATGAAAATTAATCCTATGCCAAGTGGTCCAGGTGGAGATTTACAAGCAATTATTTCAAATGATAATTTTATCATGGATGGACACCACCGTTGGGCTGCAACTTTCTTAGTTGACCCATCTGCTGCATTGGAAGCAACTCAGATTGACTTACCAGGTGCTGCACTTGTAACAGCGTTGAATGTTGTAACTAAGGGATTGGGTAGAGGTGGAAATACAGGTAAAGGTGATATTTCTAAATTCGGTGGTAAACCAATCGAAGACGCTATTGATGCAGTTTTGACAAATGGTTATTGGGCAGAAAAAGACCCTGAAAAATGTAAAAAAGCATTTGAAGAGTGGGGTGGTGGTTCAGTAGAAGCAGGAAAGAAAAAAATGGTTGCTAATGCAGCTAAAATGCCAAAATCAATTCCAGGATGGGCTCCGAATCGTGTTGACATGCCAGTTATTAATGCACCCGAAGTTGCAACCATAGCTAAAGCTATTGCAGCAGGTGCAGTCGATATTAAAGCACCATACGGTCCAGATGTTAAAGGAGCTATGGAATCTTATTATCAAATGAGAAGAGGACAAAAACCATTATCAGAAAACATAATGAAAAAACTCCGTCAGTATAATAAGGTAAATCAAAAGAGACTTCAAGAATCATACGCTAAAAAAGTTAGAAAACAAAAATTACAAGAAAAACTTATTACTGCATTGCGTCCATTAGTTAAAGAAGCAATTAGAAAAATGATAAATAAATAAGTTAAAAAAATAATAATACATGATAGAACCCAATATGATAATATTGGGTTTTTATTTTTATTATATATTTATCTAAAAATGATTTGTATATACATGGAACAAATATGACTAACAAAAATCAAACTTCTTTAAAATCAATTATGAATCAACTTTTATCTGAAAAGAAAATGGTTCGTACATTGAATAAAACTACAAATAAAGCAATTTCTTTGGATGAAACTGCAATAGATTCATTGTTAAATTCAGACATTTTTACTGTTAGAGAATCCAAAGCACTAAAGATGCTATTCAGAAAAACAAAAACAAATTCATTGAATGAAATAACTATTAAACGATTGGATAAACAAGTAAAAATTATATCAGAATTAAAAGATGGACATATTAAATTATCCGAGGGATTTTTCGGTGATATGTGGAGTGGCTTAAAAAGTCTTGGAGATAAGGCGAAAGAAGCAGTTGTAGGTGGTTGGAACAAAATGAAAGCAATTTGGAGTGAATTCAAAGAGTTGGTTCAAGAAGTTATTAATTCTGCAAAAAATGGATTATTGAAATTGTGTAACATCGGTGCTAATGTTGGAAATGCTGGTGCAGAAATTATGGGTAAAGTTAAAGACAAGAAATTAACTGCTGATCCAGATTTCGTAAAAGAATTAAAACAATTAGGTGAAACTGGTAATTGGTGGAAATCAGCATGGTTTCAGAAATGGATAGTAAATCCTTTTTGGGAAAAAGATGTATTAGCAGGAAACGGTACTGTTGATGAAGAACCTAAAGTTGACCCTAAGGCAGCAGAGCAAGGATTGCAAGCAATACCTGCATTAGAAAGTTTAATCAGTAAAAGAAATAATCTTTTATCTGATTATCAGGTGGTTAATGAATTATTAAATAGAAGTGAAAGAAAAGCAAATTTAAGAGAAGGCCACAAAGTTGAACACTTAGATGACGCTATTAAAAACCCAGCGTTAAAAAAAGTTGTTCATTATGCAATAGAGTTAATACAATGGGTGTTCATGCCATTTGCTAAATTGGGTCAAGTTATTGCAAAAGCAGCTGGTCCTAAGCTACTCGGTGCTTTTTCAAATGTAACAAAATCAGTTGGTGGACCAGGCGCGTACGCATTTGAATTACTTGGAACACTATTGGGTGAATTCGTGGAAATTGCAATAAAGAAAAAAATGGGAGAAACACAAGTTCAAATGGTTGCAGGAGTATTATTTCCTGGAATGAGTGTGGGAATTGATATTGTAAATGGTATTCATACTGCACTACTTTGTTGGACTGTTGCTAATATAGTTATAAACTTGGTTGATGTTGTAAACAAAGAAAAAACTGAATCTTATTCCCCAACTGTTGAATTTAAAATGCAGAACGGTAACTTATTATTTATTAAAGAATAATTGAATACGAAATGAAACATAAGAATAAAATACATAACAAATTTCATCTAACTAAATTGATTAATGAAATAAAATTAGAACAGAAAAAGCAATTAAATAAAGTTATGTCTTACGCTTTCTTAGATGAATTCGCAATAAATAACATATTGAACTCTGATGTTCTAACAGAAACTCAGAGTTTAGTTGTTCGTTATTATCTAAAATATAAAGGTATTAAAACCATAAATGAAAATACAATTCGTTCTATTGATAAGAAAATTCTCTCCGAAGGTCTTTTAACCGAAGGGTTTACTGATTTTATTAAGAAATCATGGGATGCTGCAGCAGACAAAGTAACTGACGTTGGTGCTAAAGTAAAAGATGCTTTTGTTAAAGGATGGGAAGGTGTAAAAACAATTTGGGCAAACTTCTCTGATATGATTAAAGAATTAGTTGACAAAGTTAAATCCGCTTTTAATAAAATGTTGAATTTCATTAAAACAAAAATAGAAGAAGTTGGTACTAAACTTATAGATAAAATGGATGCAGCATGGGTTAAAGTATTTAAGGAAAAGCACCCCCACAAACACGAGGATGCAAAGAAAGACTTTGATGACGCTAAATCAATACATTCACATTTAACAACTTACTTCAGTCAGAAATTAGTTGCTGGTGGTTTATTTGAAAAGCAAGTAATGAGTGGTGAGTTCACGCCAAAAGATACAAAGGGTATTTCTGGTGATGAAGTAGAAAAATCAATGGAAGATATTGCAGAAGCATATAAATCTATATTTTCAAATAAACAATATATTAAAGAACTATTAAACTTAAATGAGGCGGATATAACCAATGTTCTTATAAAGAATCCAATGGGAAGAAAAGTTGCAGATTATGCAATTCTTGGTATAAAAGCAATATTTCATCCTTTAGCAACTCTCATAGAAGTTGTATCAGAACAAGCAGCAGAGAAATTATTGCCAGTTGCTTCAAAAATATCATCTAAATTAAATGGTCCTGGTCCATTTGCTTTTCCAATATTATCGTATATTGTTGCAGAAACGTATCAGATATGGGCATATGGGATAAAAGGCACATTTTCTTTTGAAACTGTATTTGATATAGTAAAACCGTTCTTAGTTCCGTTTGGTGACGCATTATCAGTTGTTATACAGATAGCGCATGCAATTGTATTAGCGTGGGCGATAGTTGCTGTAATACAACATATACGTTCATTCTTTGACCAAAATTTTGGTGGTGAACAAGTGTCTGATGGATATATTCCAAACGGTAAATTTAAAATAGAAAATGGAAACTTGGTGTTTAGAAATGAATAAAAAGAATATAAAATTAAAGAAACTCCTCGATGAAATAAAAGCAGAGGAATCTACTAATGTAGTTAAGGAATTTTCACTTGACCCATTAGAAGTTACCGCAGTTGCACTTTCTGCTCCTGATGTTGCAAGAGTTGCTGCTGAAGGTATAGACTTTATTTCAAAAGAAATTGGTATGGGTGATAAAACTAAAACCGCAGAATTACTGAGGACAGGCGCGGATAAATTGCATAAATTTTATATAAATGATATTATGAGAATGTTGAACGTTGGTGTACCTGGCTTTAGTAAAGTTCCGATGGATAAAAAACAAAAAATAGCTAATTCTGTATTTGCTGTTATTATAACTTCAATTGGATTTCATGTAACAATGGACGCTCCAGGTTTATTTGCCGCATTCATGCGATTAAAGCATATTTGGTGGGACAGTAATATTAGAGAAAAAATAAAAAATATTTTATACTCTATTAAGTTTGGAAACCTTGGTGCTTTCTTTAAAAAAGAACTTGACACCATACTTTCACAAAAGTAATTGATAAAATTAAATTTTACAAAGGTAACTAATTCGTTACCTTTTTTTATGCTTAATTCTATTTATTACAAATGGAAACTAACACTCAATATATAGACATTTTAAAATTGATACTACCAAGTGCAGCAACTCTCCTTGGTGTAGTGCTTTCTTGGTTTCTTAAATACAAATACGGTGAATATAAACAAAAAAAAATTGACCGTGAATTAACGCATTCCAAATTAATACAAACAATATTAGACCAATTATTAGTTGAATACAGATGTCAACGTGCATTTGTATTTCAGCGTCATAACGGTGGAAAATATCATACTGGTAAATCAATGACAAAACTTTCTACTTCATTTGAAGCATTGGAGGAAGGAGTTAGTACAGAATTTACTAAGTACCAAAACTTACCTATGTCATTATATACAAATTTCGTGGAGGATGTACTTACTCATAAAGCTGTTTACCCATCCGTTGAGGATATTAGTGATTTAATAACAAAAGCCTTTTTCACACAGAGAGGATCAAAATCAGCAGTTGTATATCCAATTAGAAAAAATAATGAACTTATAGCTTTGGTTGGATTTGAATGGACACATAAACCTGAAAAATTAGATAGCCTTTTATTAAAAATAGAAGAAGACCTAAATACAACGAGCGAAACTCTCTCCAAATTATTATAGGAGTTGATATGGACTTAAACCATAACGAAACAAACGACGCTAAAGAAGTTTTGTTAAATGAAGAAGTTGTAGGATTAGATAATTCTGGTATAAAGAAAGGAAGGAAAACAATAAAAAATAAAATCGGATTTCATCTATCCTTAAATGAAGAACAAAAGTCCGTTAAATCAAACGCACTAACAGACACAGTTTCCGTATTTTTAGGTAAGGCTGGTTCTGGAAAAACCTTATTGGCAACACAAATAGCATTGGAACATCTTTATTATAAAGAAGTAGATAAAATAATAATTACAAGACCTACTGTATCAAACGAAGATTTAGGATTCTTACCAGGAAATATAAAAGAAAAAATGGATCCATGGTTATCTCCTATTCATGCTAATATGGCGATGTTATCTGGTAAAGAAAAAGTAGATAAATTAATACAAGAAGATAAAATTGAAATTGCTCCTATAAGTTTTCTACGTGGTAGAACATTTGTAAAGTCATGCGTAATAGTAGATGAATGTCAGAACGTAACAAGAACACAATTAGAAATGATTCTTTCAAGACTTGGTATAAATTCTAAAATGATTCTTACCGGTGATGGTGCTCAAATTGATTTGAAAAACAAGAAAGATTCTGGATTACCATATTTATATAATATGAAAGATAAAATCAATGGGTTGGGGGTTTATGAATTATTGACAAACCACCGTCATCCAATAGTTGATAGTATATTACAATATTTTGATGAAACAAAAACTGAGAAGTAAATGACAGACATTCCAATTTGGCCAGGTAGTTCATCGTTCGCAACTGGTAGTACACCATTTGGATATTTTGATTCTGAGACATCTTTCCAAATAGATGCAGACAAAGTAGCGGATTGGTGTGCTAAAAGACTCGGTTACCCATTGGTTGATGTGGAATTACAGCCAGTAAACTTTTATGCTTGTTTTGAAGAAGCAGTAGCTGAATATTCAAATCATGTTAATCAGTATAACATTCAGCAGAATTTGTTAAGTATCATGGGTTCACCTACTGCATCTAATTTAACTCATAGAAACATTTCAACAAATATGGGTGGTCTTGTACAGTTAGGAAGTGAGTATGGAAGTGAAACATTCACTAACGGTAATATTTCATTTTACACCGCTTCGATTAATTGTGTAACTGGTGTACAGCGATACAACTTAGATACACTTATTCGTGATATAAAAGCACCAACACAAAATATAGAAATTAAGAAAATTCACCACTATGGTCCACCTGCTTCTATTCGTTTTTATGATCCGTATTTGGGTAATCAGGCTATGTTAGATACGTTTGGATTTGGTGGTTATTCAACTGGTGTTTCATTTATGTTGATGCCTATGTATGCGGATTTGTTGCGTATCCAAGCAATTGAATTTAATGACTTAATGAGAAAGTCTGCATTTACATTTGAATTGATAAATAATGAATTAAAGATATTTCCTGTACCAGTTAAGGATTTCAAACTTTGGATTGAATATATTATAAAAGAAGAGCGTTCAAATCCATTAAAATATCCAAATGGAACTGTTTCAGATATGTCAAACGCTCCATATAGTTTAATGAAGTATTCTAATATAAATTCACCTGGACATCAATGGATATTCAATTTTACACTTGCATTGGTAAAAGAAATGTTAGGATATGTTCGTGGTAAGTATGGAAATATACCAATACCAAACGGTGAAACAACATTAAATGCTGCAGATTTACTCTCTGCAGCAACATCTGAAAAGCAAGCACTTGTAACAGAACTTCGTACTATGTTAGAAAACATGACTCGTGCAAAATTATTAGAAGCTAAAAGAGCAGAAACAGAACATTTGAATGTTAGTTTGAACGGTACTCCACTTTCAATTTATATAGGATAAACAAATGCCATTATTTCATGGAACGCGAGATGCAGGTCTTGTACATAAATTCAATATGGAATTGATTGCAGATATTATAGATACCGAGGTTGCTGTTTATAAACTTTCATTGGAAGATACAAAAACAAATATGTACAATGAATCTGATAAGAAGGTTTACTTTAGTCCTGTAAAAGTTGCAGCGTTGATTAATCGTCAACCACAAACATATGAAGGTTCTGAGTTTGGTCAAGATTATCAACAAACTTCTGAGTTTGGTTTTATTCGTGAATTATTAAAAGATGCTGAAATATTTGTTGAAGTCGGTGATGTTATTGAATATAATGGTGAATGGTGGGAAGTTGATTCAGTACAAGAGAATCAGTATTTCGGTGGTAAGAATCCCGATTATGCTTTCTCTGGTGATAAGTGGGGACATAATGTTTCCATCATTGCTGCAACTCACTTAACAAGACGTTCAAGAATTCACGTAGAAGAATTCAGACCAAGTATAGAAAACAATTTGAATGATTTACCGAGCAATATATAATGCAAAATTCTTCCAGATATAGAAAACCACCTCTCAAAAGAACACATGATACTTTCATGGATGATAGGAATTCGGTAGAAAATCCAAGGATAGATTTTGGACAGGCTCGTAATACACAAATACGTAGAGATAAAGATAAAACAAGAAACCTTGGTGTTACATTATATGATGTTGATTTTGCAATAAAATCATTCATAGACCAAAGTATGAAATTGAAAGTTGAAGATAATGGTGAGCTTATACAAGTTCCAACAATATACGCTAATTCAGAAAAATGGGCTTCAATTCAAAAAGATGGATTTCTAAAAGATAAAAAAGGAAAAACAATAGTTCCACTTATAACTTTTAGACGTTCAAATGTTACAATAAAAAATGAACTGAAGCGTAATAAAGTTGCTTCTATAAATCAAGGTATGGCTTATATTACACGTCAAAAATATAATACATCAGCACCATACGATAAATTTTCTGCAATGTATGAGAAAAAAAGACCAAGTGAATACTTCTTAACTCCAATTCCAGATTATGTGGATGTAAGTTATGATTTTATAGTATGGTGTGAATATCAAAATCAATTGAATTTTTTGATAGAAAACTTTATTTATTTCTCTGGTAGATCTTTTGGTGATAAAAACTTTTTTAAGTTTTCTACTAATATGGACAGTATTTCAATAGAAGACAGTAATACAACAGGACAAGACCGTGTAGTTAGGGCTTCATTCTCAATTATAGCCCATGCTTATTTAATACCAAAAGAAATAGCAAACCAAGCATCTATGCAAAGAACTGTTACTGCTAATAAATTGTCTTTTGGATTTGAATCAATCGGTTCGCTTTCTAGTTTATATAATAATAGTGCTGTTAATGGTACTACAAATAGACAAATAGATAGATATACCGATGAAAATGGAATAGGTGGAGCAGTCGGTGGACCAGGTGGTAAAGGTGTATATGGTGCAAGGGGTGGTGTTAATGGTGCTGGCGCAGGTGGTGCAAATGGTGCTGGTGGTTCTTCTAATTTTAGAGGGTTAAATCAGAAAGGAGATGAAGACAATTTAGCTTATTACAGAAGAAAAGCACAAGAGTTTATTGATATATCTGAAAATAATGCACCTGGAATATATCCAAAAGAAAATGATTTTACAGATAAATAATTGATATTTATATATGTTATATTTTTTAATTTTTTAATTGAGGTTTTATATGTCAGAGCAAGTTGAAAGCAAAGATTTTACGCAAGAAGATATTGCTACGGTAAAAGAGTTACAATCAGGTTATGCAAGAACTACTGCACAGATTGGACAAGTCGAAATTGAGTTACATTTATTACAAAAGAGATTGAAGAGCATGCATGAACTAAGAGACACTTTATTTGAAGAGTATGCTAAGTTACAAACTCAAGAAAAAGAACTCATAGATTCACTAAATGAAAAATATGGTGATGGCGTTTTAGATTTAGATTCTGGTAAATTTATTCCGGCTAAATCTTAATTTGGTTTTTTTGTTTCATATTTATATGAAGACTTAATTCTATAATTTTTTGGAGATAATAGTGGCTAATGAAAGAATTGTAAGTCCTGGTGTCTTTACCAACGAAAATGATCTATCTTTCCTTCAACAAGGGATAGGGCAAATTGGTGCTGCACTTATTGGACCAACTTTGAAGGGACCAGCTTTCGTCCCAACACTTGTTCAGGGATACAGCGATTTTGTTACAAAATTTGGCGGTACTTACGAACAATCATATTTACCATACACAGCTAAAAACTATCTAAATAATGCAGGTAGTGCAACGATAGTTCGTGTACTTGGTTCAGGTGGATACTCATTAAAACACCCAATTGCTATTGTAGCAAGTGGTTCTGGACAAGGTAAGAAATTAATATCCATGTTGCATCCAACATTTGTTGTAACAAGTGGCGATTCTACTTCATTGTTTGCAAATTCTACTCTTGTTTCAAATGGCACAGGTTCTTTTGTATTAACTGTTTCTGGTGGATTTACAACAGATACATCAACATTTACAAATGCAACAAATGAAAACGGAACAGCATTCAGTTCTTCTATTAATCCAGAAAATAATTCATATATCGGTGATTTATATGGTTATAACCCTTATGGTACACACGCAGTTTATAACTACGTAAACTTCAAAAAACAAGCATCTTCTTCTTTAGCAGCCGATGCTTCCGTTGTTATTTCTATTGAAACTGGCTCTGCTGGTTCTCCATGGGACTTTACAGATGATTATCTTGAAGCAGCAACTCCTTGGGTTACTTCTCAAAAAATCGGTGCTGTAAAATCTGACTTATTTAAGTTTCATACTTTATCTCATGGTATTCATTCTAACTATGAAGTTAAAGTTGGTATTGCAAATGTTCGTCCTGCTGGTACAATTGCTGGTTCTGAATATGGTGATTTCGATGTTATCGTTAGATTCGTTGATCAATCTAAATTACCACAGACACCATTCAATTCACAAGACGAAGATATTCGCCCAACAATAGTTGAACAATTCAAATGTAACCTTGATCCAAATTCTCCTAAATATATTGCAAGAGTTATTGGTGATAGATACATTACAGTTGACGATGACGGTAAAGTTATTGTAAACGGTGATTATTCTAATAAATCAAAATATATTCGTGTAGAAGCAACAGAAGCAGTAACAAACGGTGCAGTTTCTCCAAACTTAGTACCATTTGGTTTCCGTGCTCCTGTTACTCCAATTCCAAGTGCATTCACTCAACCTCCTGCTTGTTCTTATGTATCTGACCAAATTTCTGGCGGTTCATATAACAGAAGAGTGTTCTGGGGATTCTCTTATGATTTCGCTAACACAGATAACTTTAATTACTTACGTCCATTACCAATTGCAGCAAATCAATCAACTGGCTCTAACGTAGATTTCTACTTAGGTGACTATTCTCAAAATGCTGCAGCTAATTTCCCATCATCTGCAACAGCTTATACTGGGTACATTGACTTAACTACAAATACTGCTCTTGATTCACGTAAATTTATGTTACCTTTCCAAGGCGGATTTGACGGTCACAAGCCAAACTTACAGAAAAAGTTAGGTTCTTACTTAGTAGCAGGTAATACACAAGGCTTTGATATTTCTTCAATTTCTGCAGCAGGTTATACATCCTACAAAAAAGCAGTTGATGCTATTTCAAACGCAGATGAATTTGATATTAACTTAGTTGTAACACCTGGTGTTCTTCATTCAATACACTCAGCGATTACAACACACGTAATTGATGTTTGTGAAGACCGTGGTGATTGTTTCTTCGTAATGGATAACTCACAAATTTCTGATAACATTGCAACAGCGGTATCTGCACTTGAAGGTTTAGATACAAACTATGCAGCAACATATTATCCTTGGGTTAAAATTCTTGATTTCGATAGAAACAAACCAATCTGGGTTCCACCTTCAGTAGTTCTTCCTGGTGTAATAGCATTCAATGACCGTGTGTCTGCTGAATGGTTTGCTCCTGCAGGTTTGAATCGTGGTGGTTTAACAGAAGTTGTTGAAGTTAAAACAAGATTAACACACGCAGAACGTGACACATTATATGAAGGTCGCATTAATCCTATCGCAGTATTTCCAGCAACTGGCGTATGTGTATGGGGACAAAAGACACTTCAAGGTCGTCCATCTGCTCTTGACCGTATTAATGTTCGTCGTTTGTTAATTGCAGCTAAGAAGTACATTGCTTCTTCTACAAGATACTTAGTGTTTGAACAAAACACATCACAAACAAGAACTCGCTTCTTGAACATCGTGAACCCATATCTTGAGTCAATACAACAACGTCAAGGTTTATACGCATTCCGTGTTATCATGGATGAAAGCAACAACACACCTGATATTATAGATCGTAACATATTGTACGGACAATTGTTCTTACAACCTGCAAAAACTGCTGAATTCATTATTCTTGATTTCAACATTCAATCAACAGGTGCTGCGTTCCCAGGTGCTTAATTAAATTAAAAAAGGGGAGATGAAATACTCTCCCCACTTTTTTTGAAATTGATATATTTATACTTAAAAGGATATTTTAAAATTGGAGATATAAATGGCTGAATTACTTGACCCCACGGAAATATTTTTTACCCCGTTTGAGCCAAAGTTACAAAACCGATTTATTTTGTACATTGAGGGTGTTCCTGCTTATTTAGTGAAAGGTGCTGGCAGACCTAACATTAACTTTAACGCTATTACTCTCGATCACATTAATATTAAACGTAAAGTAAAAGGTAAGGGCGAATGGACAGATATTTCTATTAAATTATATGACCCTATTGTTCCTTCTGCTGCACAAGCAGTAATGGAATGGGTTCGTTTATCACACGAATCTGTAACAGGCCGTGATGGTTATTCTGACTTCTACAAGAAAGATTTAACACTTCATGTACTTGGTCCAGTTGGTGATAAGATTGAAGAATGGACTATTAAAGGTGCATTCATCCTTACTACTACATTTGGTGACATGGATTGGGCAAACGATGCATTTGTTGAGATTGGACTGAGCTTAGCATACGATTATGCTATCCTTCAATACTAATTTAATATTAGAACTAAAAGAAATTACCCCATATTTATTAATAGAAATATTAGTGAATATGGGGATTTTTTATCAAACACTTTTGTAGTTTACATAAAGACTCCATTGCAACCATTGTATATTATGGAAGCAATACAACATTCATCCGACGTTTGCAAGAACTCGGATTAATTGTTGGTACAAGATTTACTGTTATTAGAAAAGCACCGTTTGGTGGACCAATTGAAATTCATTACGGTTATACAAGATTGGCAATTAGACCAGACCCAAAAGTAGATATTATTATGGTTGACGAAGAATGGTAGTTTTTCTAAGTTAATCATATTTATAAGTGTATAAAAATTGTTTTATTATGAATTGTTATAGGATTAGTTATGACTAAAATTCCAACCGGCTACGATGTTGGTCAACAAGAAATTACTTCTGATGCTGACATTAAAGCCCAATTACTATCTGAGCATAGAGTTTCAGATGTTAAACGTACAAACTTTCCAACTGAAATTATCCCTTTACCTTCAAAAGGTCTTATATATCCGTTAGGTCATCCACTTGAAAGTGGTGTGATTGAAATGAAGTATATGACTGCGAGGGAAGAAGATATTTTAACATCACAGAACCTTATTAAACAAGGTGTTGTGTTAGACAAATTGTTTGAGTCTTTGATTGTTACTCCTGTTAATTATAACGATTTATATATGGGTGACAAGAACGCAATTATGGTTGCAGCGAGAATATTGGGTTACGGTAAAGATTATCAAGTCGAAGTTGATGACCCATTCTCTCCTGGAACAAAACAAAAAGTAACAATAGATTTAACTCAAATTGAGCACAAGGAGGTCGATTACAGCTTATTTGAGAGGAGAGTAAACGAATTTGATTACGAACTACCTAATTCAAAAAGAGTAGTAACATTTCGTTTAATGACTCACGCTTTGGAGAAAGACATCCAAGCAGAATTAAAAACAATGAATAAGACATTAGTAAGAACTGGAATTGACAAGGAACTTACAACAAGACTCAAACATATTATTACTTCCGTAGACGGTGAAAGTGGTAGAGCAACGGTAAATCATTTTGTAGATAATGAACTATTTGCAGCAGATTCACGTGCTTTAAGACAATATATTAAATCAATATCACCTGACCTTGATTTAACATACACTTTTATTTCAGATGCAACTGGTGAGGTGAAGGAGTTAGAAATACCTATGGGTGTTTCATTTTTTTGGCCTGGGAACTGATTATAAAATAGGTTTACACGAAGAGTTATTTGTGTTATGTTATAGAGGACAGGGTGGGTGGACATGGAGTGAAGTTTATGATTTACCAATACACCTTAGAAGATTCTATATAAAACAAGTTGCTAAAGCAGTTGAAGAACACAATAAACAATATGAAGAGCCAAATAAATCTAAATCTCCAGCAATGCCTACATTTAGACCGAAATAATTAAAGTCCGTATATTTATCTATACGGACTTTTTGTTTAATTAAACTGTGACATGATGGCTAAAGAAGACAAGAAAGAATCAGAAGAGTTACGTGACCTCCGCAGACAAGAAGCAGAAATCACGCGTGAAATTATTGACCTTAGAGAAAAACTCGTTGAATTATCTAAATCAGATAGTATCAATTTACGAGAGGTTCAGAAGGTTCAAGAAAGTCTATTGGGCTTAGAAAAGCAAAAGCAAGGAATTCAAGGGGAGTTATACAATCAATACGGTGAAATACTTAAAAGTGAACAAACTCACTTAGATAGTGTTAGACAAATAGTAGAGACACAAGAAGAGCTAAAAGATTTAACAGAAGAAACAAACGAGGAATATAGAAAATCTCGTGCTGTTAAAATGGAACTTCTTGATCTTGAAGATGAACTTAAAACAAAATATGATGATTTGCAAAAGGGTGTTGCTGGTAATATTGTAAATACAAAAGAATGGCAATTTGCATCTGATTTAGTAGCACAAACAACAGCAGCAATAGAAGAACGTGTACATGGTTCAAGTAAAGAAATGATTGCGTTGGGTGATGCAACTCGTAAAAATCTTTATACTAATATTGATTTAGTTGATACGTTACAAGATATGGATGCTTCTTCAAAAGCAGTTCGTGAAGGTAAGTTTATTGAGTTGAGTGCTTACCGTGAAGAACTGGGATTGAAAAAAACAGGCAGAATGCTTGATATGTTAAGAGAAGATTTTGAGCGTGGTTCAATGAAAGATGCTCAAGGTAAAACTAAATATTCTCAACAAGATTTAGAATTCATTCAAAAGCAAATTGGTATATATGAAAACCAACAAGATGCATTACAAACTATGGTTGATCTTAAACAAAAAGCAAATGTTGAAAATAAAGAAGAAGCAAAAAAGCAAGCCGAGATTATAGAAAAAACAGATAGAATAAAAGATTCAGTAGGACAAACTAAATTTGCAGCAATATTCGATGGTGTTGAGGGTGCAATTAGTAAAATACCTGGCGGATCTGCGCTTACTAAAGCA
>Ga0129333_10003250_pt1 | contig 15171 bp, 17 predicted proteins | sample CPB6_08_DNA_FD_94474 | JGI IMG/M metagenome (GOLD analysis project Ga0129333, IMG submission 94474) | Freshwater to marine salinity gradient microbial communities from Chesapeake Bay, USA - CPBay_Sum_0.6_0.8_DNA | ecosystem: Environmental > Aquatic > Marine > Coastal | place: USA: Chesapeake...
TAATTTAAAATATGGTCCGGGTGGTCCAATGATGAGTCCCGGTATGACTTAAAACTAGCCCTGGTCGGGAGCAAAACCCCTTATGTCTAAATCTGATTTACTTCGGTGGATTGGAAACATTCTCCTTATAATTGGTTATCAAACTATGCTATGGGGAGAATTTAAATATGGTTTAATGATAAAGGTTGTTGGGGGATTACTCACAATACCTTTTGCTATTAAACTTAAACTTTGGGATGTATTATTTTTATGTGCTTTCTTTGGTATTACCGAGATATCAAAGTTAACCCAACTTTTCTTAGTTTCGTAAAACTAAGTGGTGGAGCCATTCATATAAATAATACTATGTAATAGTAAAATTAATATGAAGACCTATTACACATATGCTTATCTTCGTGAAAATGGAACTCCATATTACATAGGAAAGGGAACTGGTCGTAGAGCATTTCATAAAAATCATAATGTTCCAAGACCTTCTAAAGATAAAATATTATTTTTAAAGAAAAACCTTTCCGAAGAAGATGCATTAAAACACGAAAAATATTTAATATCAATATTAGATAATCTTTTAAATAGAAAAGGTGGTGGAAGTAAAGGAAGAACTCCATTAAGTGAAGAGCACAAACTAAAAATTAGTAAAAAACTAAAAAAAGTTAGACCTTTACAAGTCATTACAAAAGAACATAAAGATAATATCAAAAACTCTGTAAAAGAACATTGGAATTCTCTTTCTGAAGAAGAAAGAAAAATAAGAATTTCAAACTTTATTAAACCATCAAAAAAAATTTTTATAGTTGATGGTAAAGAGTATATTGGTATTCAATCTATTATGGAACAATATAATATGACTAAAATGGAAGTTGCTAATAGGATTTATAGTAAATCTAAAAAATGGTCTTCTTGGTGCCCGTAAGATAAGGCACGTTAAATATTCTTGCTGGTGCGGATGGGGAATTCTTTCTCCGCCTGGTTTCCAATTTCCAGTCAAAGAATTGGTGGCGAGCCTGAGTTACATAAGAGGAGTTGCATAAACTCCTCTTTTTTAGTATAATATAGTAAAAGTAATTTTCTCTTTATGAAAGTAGCATTGATAACTGGAATTACCGGACAAGATGGATCATATCTTGCTGAGTTTCTTTTGAAAAAAGGATATAAAGTTCATGGAATTATCCGCAGGAGTTCTTTGATTAATACTGATCGTATTGACCATATCTACGATCAAATTAAACTTCACTACGGTGACCTAACTGATTCTACTAATCTTGTAAAAGTTATTCAGCAAGTTCAACCAGATGAAATTTATAATCTTGGTGCGCAAAGTCACGTTAAAGTTTCTTTTGAAATGCCAGAATATACTGGACAAGTAGATGCTCTTGGAACTCTTAGAGTTTTGGAAGCAGTTCGCCTTCTTGGAATGGAAAGAAAAACAAAAATATATCAGGCTTCTACTTCAGAGTTATTTGGATTAGTTCAAGAAATACCTCAAACAGAAACAACTCCTTTTTATCCAAGATCTCCTTATGGGGCAGCAAAAATTTATGGATATTGGATTACAAAAAATTATAGAGAATCTTATAAAATTTATACTTGCACTGGGATACTTTTTAACCACGAATCTCCAAGAAGAGGAGAAACATTTGTTACTAGAAAAATTACAAGAGGATTGAAATCTATATCCGAAGGTAAACAATCTGTTCTTCAGTTAGGTAATTTAAATGCAAAGCGTGATTGGGGCCATGCTAAAGATTTTGTAGAAGCAATGTGGTTAATGCTTCAACAAGAAGAACCAGATGATTTTGTAATTGCTACTGGGGAGCAGTACTCAGTACGTGAGTTTGTTGAAGAAGCAGCACCTTATTTTGATATGAATATTGAATGGCAAGGAGAAGGACTGGATGAAGTTGGTATTGATAAAAATACTGGAAAAGAAGTCATTAAAGTAAATCCTAAATATTTCAGACCAGCGGAAGTAGAAACTCTTCTTGGAAATGCTTCAAAGGCAAAAGAAAAATTAGGATGGGTTCCTAAAACAAGTTTTAAAGAATTAGTAAAGGATATGTGTGAAAATGAATCTTGATAGTAAAATTTTTGTTGCAGGTCATAGAGGATTAGTTGGGTCTGCAATAGTTAGAAAATTAAGATCTGAAAAATATTCTAACATCATCACTAAACAAAGATGTTTTTTAGATTTGACAGATCAATCTCAAGTAAATGATTTTTTTGAAAAGGAAAGACCTGAGTATGTTTTTCTTGCTGCCGCAAAAGTAGGAGGGATTTCCAATAATAAAAATAATCCTGCTGATTTTATTAGAGAAAATTTGCAGATTCAAACAAATGTAATTGATTCTGCTTATAGGAACGGATGTAAAAAACTTCTCTTTCTTGGATCTGCCTGCATTTATCCCAAATATGCTCCAGTTCCAATTAAAGAAGATTATTTTATGAGTTCATTTCTTGAAAAAACAAATGAAGCATACTCGGTTGCAAAGATTGCAGGACATATGATGTGCAAAAAGTACACCGAACAATATGGATTTCAAACAATTTCAGTAATGCCGAATAATGTATATGGTATTAATGACAATTTTATTATTGAACAATGTCACGTAATACCAAGTCTAATTAATAAATTTATTTTTGCAAAAGAAAATAATTTAAAATCTGTAACTTGTTTCGGTGATGGTAGTCCAACCAGAGAATTTCTTTTTGCTGATGATTTGGCAGACGGATTATTATTCTTAATGAACAATCACAATGACCCAGAAGTTGTTAATATTGGACCTCAAAGAGAAGTTTCTATTAAAGATGTTTGTAATTTAATTTCTAATTTAGTTGGATATGAGGGAGAGATTATTTGGGACACTTCTCAACCAAATGGAACTCCGCGAAGAGCATTAGATGTTTCTAAAATGGATTCTTTAGGTTGGAAACCAAAATATTCTTTAGAAGAAGGTTTGGAAATTACAATAAATTGGTTTATTCAAAATAGATATAATTATGTTAGAGTATAATTCATCGATAAAAAATAATTTAATAAAAAAAATAGTAGAAATCGCATACTCTAAAAGAGAAGGACACATTGCCAGTTCTTTATCAATATTAGATATACTTTTAGTTTTATATTCTGATTTTGTCAATAAAGAAAATAAACTTGTCCTATCTAAAGGACATGCCTCACTAGGTTTATATGTTGTATTGGATCATTTTAATCTTCTAGAAGAAGATATTGATTCTTTTTGTGATTTTAATTCTAAACTTGGTGGACATCCCTCAAATAAAGTTAAAAATATTGAAAGTTCCACGGGTTCTTTGGGTCATGGCCTTCCATTTGCATTGGGAATGGCAATGTCTAAAAAAATTAAAAATGAATCTGGAAAAATATTTTCTATAATTGGGGATGGAGAATCTAATGAAGGAACTATCTGGGAAACTGCATTATTGGCATCTCATCATAAAGTAAATAATTTTTGTTGCATTTTAGATCATAATCACTCAACAGACAGATCTTTAGATATTGGAAATATGGATGAAAAATTCAAATCTTTTGGTTGGGAAGTTTCCATTGTTGATGGGCATAATCAAAATCAATTAAAACAAATTCTTTCTCAAGACTTTAATAAACCTCATTTTATACTTGCAAATACCATAAAAGGAAAGGGTTGTTTAATGATGGAAAATAATCCAGAGTGGCATCATAAATTTCCTAGTGTTGAAGAATATAATTTATTAATGGAAGAGTTAAAATGAGAAAACAATTTATAAAGTCTTTAAAAAATATTTTATATAATGATGAAAAAACAGTTCTCTTATTGGGTGACATTGGAGTTTATGGATTTAGAGATGAACTAAAAAATTTACCAGATCGTGTTTATAACATAGGTATACTTGAGCAAAGTACTATAAGTTTATCCTCTGGTATGTCTCATTCCGGATTGATACCATTTGTTCATACTATAGCTCCTTTCATGGTTGAGCGGGCATTGGAGCAGATAAAAGATGATTTTGGATATCAAAATTTAACTGGAAATTTTGTTAGTATTGGAAATTCATATGATTTTTCTGCTTTAGGATGTACTCATCACTGTCCGGGAGATGTCCATATTTTATTAAGTATTCCAAACATAAAAATTTTTGTTCCCGGAACAAGTTTGGAATTTGAAAAACTTTTGAATGAAAACTATAATAATGGAACAAATTATTATAGATTGAGTGACTATGAAAATAAAAATTCTTATGAGAATGGTACGATACTTAAAAGGGGGAAAGATGCTACTGTAATTTGTTTTGGTAATAAATTGACGGAAGTAATGGAAGCAACATTGGATTTGGATGTAAATGTTTTGTATTATAATACAATTTCTCCATTTGATTCAAAATTACTTCATTCATGTTATAATAAAAACATTATTATTGTTGAACCTTTTTATGAAGGTACTGTAAATTACTTAATAACAAGTGCTCTAAAAAATAAATATTTTTGTATTCATAATATTGGCGTTCCTAGAAAATTTTTAACCAATTATGGCAGTAAAAAAGAACATGATGTTTTTTTGGAATTAGATTCTTTTGGTATTAATAAAAAAATAAAAAATATTATAGGTAATTTCGATGAATGATTTAATTTTTGATAATGCATATAGAAATATTGAATCTGTAGATTTTTCTAAGTTAAGAAATAAAAAAGTTCTTTTAACTGGATGCACCGGATTAATTGGAATTAATTTGCTATCTGTATTGAAAATATTAAATAATCTATACGATTATAACATCCAAATTTATTGTTTAGTTCATAATGAACCTAAACCACCTTTCAATACTTTTTTAAAAGATTGTTTCGTTATAACTGGAGACCTTACAAAAACTGATAGTGTTGATTACCTGTTAAATATTTTTTCAGAGGAACAAAATGGTGTCGATTATATTATTCATACCTCTGGATATGCTCAACCCAAAAAATTCATGGAAGATAAAATTGGAACTGTTCTTTTGAATACAAAAACAATTTTTGATTTATTTAAGTTATTAAATCCTAATGGATCCTTTTTATTTTTAAGTAGTAGTGAATTGTATAGTGGTTTAGACGTTGAAAATATAACAGAAGATTGTATAGGAACATCTACACCAGATCATCCAAGGGCATGTTATATTGAATCTAAAAGATGTGGAGAAACAATAGTAAATGCATATAGAGAAAAGGGATATAATGCAAAAATTGCTAGAGTAAGTCTTACTTATGGACCTGGAACTAAAAAAAATGATTGCAGAGTGATGTCTGATTTTGTGGCAAAATGTTTGGTAGAAGGTAAAATAAATCTGATGGATGACGGACAATCTATTAGAACATATTGTTATATTTCAGATACTACAGAAATGTTATGGAATATTTTGCTTCATGGTAAAGATAATGTTTATAATGTTTCTGGTAATTCTAAAATTTCAATTTTAGAAATGGCTAATAAAATTGCAAAAAAATTAAATTGCAAGGTATCAGTTCCAGATAATAATAAAGATAGCCTTAAAGGAAATCCAAAAATTGTAAATGTAAGTTCAAAAAAATATTTGGATGAATTTGGCAAAAAACAATTTGTTTCTATTGATGATGGAATAGAAAAAGTTGTAGAATGGATAAAAGTATTTTTTTAGATTTGTATGAAAATAGTACTTACTGAGGTCGTTCCTAGGGGATTTCTTTCAAATTATATTACAATTCTTACTTCTTTTAGGGGTTTAATTAATAATGAAGGTATAAATCCTGATGATATTTTAATATCTAATGAAATGTTTTCTCATTATGGAAATCCAAAAAACTGGTTCGATGAAAAAAAGGTTACAGAAATTGTGGAGGGAAATATCTATAGATCATCTATTGAATATCTTTCATTAGATCCTTGGCCAACATCTGATCAATTAAATCTTCTTCAATATGCAAAGTATTTTTCTTATAATGAAAGAATTGTAAAATATTTAAATCAAAATACAAGAGAGATTAAGAATGGATTTGGAATTCATTACAGGGGAACAGACCATCACGAACATGTAAATAGAATTTCTTTATCTAATTATTTTGAAACTATATTGAATAGTTTTTCTCCAGATGAGTATGATAGTGTTTTTATATGTTCTGATGAGGACGATATAGTACTTGAATTTGAAAGTTTTTTTAAAAAACAATTTAATTTTAAAAATATTGTAATAAACGAAGTAATTAGATCAAAAACAAATTTACCATCTTTCTTGACAGAACAAGATTATAATGTTAAAGTAAAACTTGGTGATGAAATACTACTCGATTCTCATTGTTTATCATCTTGTAATTGCATAATAGGCAAAACTTCAAATGTAATAAATTATGCAAGGATACTAAATCCAAATACAAATGTTCTTTATCTAGATAAAGGTTATTCCTTTAGGTAAGATAAATATTAAAAAAAATAACATAAACATTTTAAATAAAGTAATTATTATGTCTGAATACAAGTGGCCATTGATGAAAAATACAATATCTTTTTTTGATAGAGTAAATCTTGCTAAATTTATATTAACTTCAGATAAATTTACTCAAGGTAAAAAAGTAAAAAAATTTGAAGATGAGTGGTCAGAGTGGCTTGGATGCAAACATTCTCTGTTTGTAACTTCTGGAAGTACTGCAAATTTTCTTTTAGTTGCCGCAGTAATTGAAAAGTACAACCTAAAGAAAGGTGATAAAGTTATTTTGCCAGCGTGTACTTGGGTTACAAACATCAATCCCATTTTTCAATTGGGACTAACCCCAATATTTTGTGATATTAATTTTGAAGATTATAGTTTTGATATTGATAATTTAAAAAGGATATCTTCAAAACATCCTGATATTAAAATGATATTTGTAACTCACCTCTTAGGAATTCCAGCTAAAGATGAGGAGTATAAAAAAATCTTTCCTAATGCAATTATTTTGGACGATGTGTGTGAATCGCATGGTGCTACTTTTTCTAATGGTTCTAAAGTTGGATCGGATAGCGTAGGGGCAACCTTTAGTTTTTATTTTGGCCACCACATGTCAACAATAGAAGGTGGAATGATTTCTACTAACGATAGTGAATTATATAATATTATGAAACTTAAAAGATCTCACGGATTAGCAAGAGTTTCTGATAAATTTGAATATTATGCTGAACAGAATCCAAAAATTGAAAAATCTTTTTTGTTTGTAACAGATGGATATAATTTCAGAAACACTGAAATTGCTGCTGTACTTGGGTTATCTCAAATTAATAAATTAAATAATTTTATTAAAATAAGAAGAGATAATTATTTTAAATTTGTTAATGTAATAAACAAGAGTAAATATTTTTATCCAATTCAATTTAATTCTGGCAATAGTTGTTTTTGCTTTCCATTTATAAGTAGAAAAAACGAAACAAAACAAAAACTTATTAATCTATTTGATAAGTATTCTGTTGAATATAGACCTGTTGTTGGTGGAAATTTATTGAAGCAACCATATATGTCAAACTATTCTGTAGAGTGTCCTTCTGGACTATTGAATGTAGATATTCTTCATAATAATGGAATATATGTGGGCAATAGTCAGTTTGTTTCTGATAAAGATATTAATTTAATTGAAAAAATTATTGGAGAAATTTAATGGAAAAAGTTGGTGAAATTATTGAAAAAGTAATTCAAGAAAATGTTGAAAGGATACTTTCTTCAACAGAAGAGTTTCCAGACGTTCAGTATATTGCTACGGATAATCTAGCAGAAGCAATTGAGAAATTAGTAATTTTACATATTAGAACTTGGATGTTAGAAGATGCAGTTCAGCAAGCAAGTACTGATACTGAAATTGCTTCATTAAAGAAAAAAATTGATATTTGTTTTAAAGTTAAAAGACCCAAATTAGTAGAGGCAATAAATCTTATGGTTGATGATGCAGTTAAAAATGGAAAAGAATTGAAAGAAAATTCTGTAAAACTTTATAAAGGTGTGTGATTATGAAATCAATATGCTTTTTTTGCCATTTTCATAATGGTGATGTTTTTCATATAAAATCTTTTGTAAAAGAAGTTATTTCCGAAGTAAACACTAAGTTTTATATTGCCCATCCAAATAATCAAATCATTACTTCGGATTTAAACATTGAATATATTAATATTCCATATAGTAATATGTCTGTTAATGCTAGTAAATCTAGACAAAATACAACTAATAATGATCATCAAAAGCATATTGATATTTTAAATAATTCTGAACATTCTAAGTTTATTGATACTCCAGAATGTTTGTATATTAATACCTGGATTGGTGGATACTTTTCTCCCGACAATGAATATACTGGAGAATGTTCCCTAAGGGGGTTTTATAGAATGTTTTCTTTCATATATGAAAAAATTAATGAGCAATTTTCTACCGATCTCAAATTAAAATCATTAGAAGAATATTATCCATTTGTTGATTACTCAAAAGTTGATGTTTCTAATATAGATTCTTTTTTAAAGAAAAATACTACTGAAAAAGTGTTAGTCTGTAATGGACCAACATTATCTCAACAAACAACATATAATTCCGATATGTCGGAAATTCTAAATTCAATTGCTGAAAAAAATCCAGATAAAACATTTATTGTTACTAAAAAATTTAGTACACATAATGATAATATTGTGTGTAGTGATGAGATTATCAAAGCTGATAATTGTGATTTAAATGAAATTTCATATCTTTCAAAATTTTGCAAATTAATAATTGGTAAAAATTCTGGACCATTTTGTTTTACTCTAACAAAAGAAAATCTCAACGATGAAAGTAAAACATTTTTTTCTTTTGGATCTAGCGAACTTCAATGTTTAGCATATGGAATGAATCCCAAGTGTTCTTTTGTATATGAATATTATGAAAGTATAGAAAAAATTTCAAAAACTATTTCTGAATTATTAGAATTAATAAAATGATTGGATTCAATAAACTGGGTAATTATGGTCGATTAGGAAACCAAATGTTTCAGTACGCATCTTTGCGTGGAATTGCAGATAAGCATAATTATGATTGGATTATTCCACCCAAAGAAATGTTTGGAAGTATTGATCCAAAAGTGAAAGAATCCAATAGTTGCATTTATGATTGTTTCAAATTAACTTCTTTAGTTAATGTAGGTGTGGTTGGGTTTAAAACTATAGAAGAATCTTTTTTCCATTTTGATGAAAATCTTTTTAATACTATTCCAGATCAATCAAACTTAATGGGATATTTTCAGTCGGAAAAATATTTTAGTCATATTAAATCTGATATTTTAAAAGATTTTGAATTTCATGATCATATTCAAGAAAGAGCAAATATTTTTTTAGATGAGTACAAAAAAAATACAAAAGTTTCTATACATTTCAGAAGAACAGATTATATAAAAAATTCACATGTTCATGCGCTTCCTTCCCCAGAGTATTATTCAAATGCAATGAATATGTTTGAAAATGCAACATTCTTTGTTTTTTCTGATGATGTTGAATGGTGTAAACAACAAACTTTTGTTAAAAATAAAAATGTAGTATTCCCTGATATTGAAAATGACTATATTGATTTTTGTATAATGTCTATGTGTGATCATAATATTATAGCAAATAGTTCTTATAGTTGGTGGGCTTCATATCTAAATAAAAATTCCAATAAAAAAGTTATCGCACCTTCAAAATGGTTTGGAATTAATTTTAATATAACTGATCTTTATATGGATAATTGGACGGTATTGCAATCATGAAAATTTTATGTACTATTAAAACTGGAATTAATCATAAAAAAAATAGAATTCCTTTTTTAGAAAAAACCTGGGCAAAGAATATTGATCATCTTTATTTTTCTGATTATGAGGATGAAGAATATGATATGATCAAAACTACAGACAATACAACATATGTTGGGGCGGGAGAAAAGGGGATTAATTTTTTAAATCTCATCAAAGATATTGAATATAACAATGAAAAAGTAATTGATATCTATGATTGGTTTTTTTATGTAGATGATGATACTTTTGTAAATATTGATAACTTAAAAAATTTTGTAAAAACTGCGGATAAAAATAAGGTTTATGGATATATTTTTGATTCAGAAAAAAATCCAGACAATCCAATGTATCAAAGAAATATAATTTCTAAAATTTCTAAATTTCCTTCTGGTGGCGCTGGAGTATTAATAAGTTCTGAGGTTATTAAAAGAGTTTCAAATTTTGAATTTTTTGTTGTTCCTTCTTTTGGGCATGATGATGTCGATATGGGATTAAATTTTGATATGTACAAAATAGAACAGGTAAATTCAAATCTTTTTAATAGTCAAACTCCCGAGTTTCATTGCCATAATGAAACCCAAATTAAAGAGTCTATTACTTATCATCACGTAGATTCTGATTTAATGCAAAGATTATATGAATTGACATATGAAGTTTTTTAATATTGATTGTCATGTATCTGTAATTGCAGATTTGAAAAATATTTTTGAAAATATTGGACATGAAGTAACAAGTTGGAGTCTATCTGGACATACTTGGATTTTTGGACAAACACCAAGTCAAATAGATGTTATTGGAAATGATTCTTGGAAATCATTAGACCAAGAAATGTGCGACAAATTTTATGAAAGATATAAAAATGAGTTAGATCAGTATGATGCATTTATTGTAACATACCCAACTCCTTTTGCTCTTTTATATGAAAGATTTGAAAAACCAATTATAATTCAATTACCAATTCGTTATGAGTATCCATTTACTGCAAATCCAGAGAAATGGAAATGGTTAATGAATATTTAATTGATGGTGTAAATAAAAGAAAAATATTTATTACTTCAAATAATAAGTATGACCAGTACTATGCAAATTGTTGGATAGATGTTGATATTAAATATATTCCCAGTCTATGTGAGTATACAAATGCAAAATATAATCCAAAAAAATCTTCTTGGTTATTGAATAGTAGATTGGAAATTGATATTGATGTAACTAATATTCAAAATAAAAGAGATGTTTTTTGTAAAGGATACTCCTGGGAAAATTTTTACGAATATTGTGGATTAGTTGATTTTCCTTATTGCAATTCAACTATGTCAATATTTGAACAATATACTGCTGGATTTCCTATGTTGTTTCCATCTAAAGAACTTTTAAAGGAATTATATTTTGAATATTATAATTTATCTCCAAATAATGTTTTAAATGAAATTTCTTTTAATAAAATTCTTTCTTTGCCTAATCAATCGTCACTAACCCCAAAACATTCAAAAATAGATCCAAACGATTATAAATCTGAAAAAACAATTGACAAGTTTTTAAGTTTATGTGATTACTATGATTTGGAGTGGATGCCATCAATTCGATACTTTAGTAATTTTGATGATTTATTAAGATTAACAAAAGAACAAGGTATACTTATTAATGATAATAGAGATTATAGAAAAGATTATATATATGAAAATTGGAATAAAATTTTGGGAGATTTGAAATGATTATTCAACCTTTTATTTTTAATTGGAAGGGTCAATACCAAAAAACTATTGATAAAGAAAAAGAGCTTCAAAAAATTTTTGATAAGGTTTTTGTGATTAATAGTGATGATACTAACGAAAAGGAAGAGTGGATTAATATTGGTGATGAATGTTATTATACTGAACAATTTATGAAGGCACTTGAATTATTTAATGGTGATATATTATTTCATATACAAGGTGATGCTAGTTATGATAAATTAGAAGAACTTGTTTCTGATGCTAAAAAATATTTTGAAGAATATGAGTGGGGAATTTATGCTCCAAATGTAGATTATACTTGGTATACTTCAGAGAATACTGATATAGAATCTATTAATTCAAGTCATGATAACATTAAAATGGTAGCAGATACTGATTGTACCTGTTGGTTTATTCATAAAGATGTTATTGGCGAATTTATCAATAGAAAAATAGATATGACAGATCAAAAGATGGGATGGGGGATTGACTTATGCTTATCTGCAATATCTTTTATTATGGGCAAACCAGTAATTCGTGATTATAATCATATTGTCGATCATCCACCAGGAACAAATTATAATAAAGATGCTGCATCCAATGAAATGAATTTGCTTTGGCAAAGACTTGATATTGATATCAAAGAAGCAATATCTTATATTAAAGGTGATAGAGAAAAGTTAGTTAAGTATTTTTCATAAATGAACAAAATTATTTCTATTAGTGTTTGGGGAGATTCCGCCAGGTATTGTGTTGGTGCTATTAAAAATGCTGAGATTGCGCAAAAACTTCTTCCTGATTGGATTTGTAGAATTTTTGTAGATTATACTGTTCCGTCAAAGTATATTACCATTCTTCATGGTATGAAAAATGTTGAGGTTGCCGAGGTTGACCAAGAGGGAATATTTGGAGCTTTTTGGAGATTTTATTCGATGTTTCAAGGTGATGATAATGTAATAATCTCAAGAGATTCTGATTCTAGAATTTCTCAAAGAGAAGTTAAATGTATCAATGAATGGTTGACATCAGATAAAAAATTCTCTATAATTAGAGATCATGAAAGACATTATGATTGGCCTATTCTTGCAGGAATGTGGGGAATGAAGGGTTCTCTTGATGAATCTCTTTTTGATATAATGAATCAATATGGAAAAAATCATTTTTATACTGCAGATCAAATTTTCTTAGCGAAAGAAATTTGGCCAATTGCTGAAAATAATTGTTTTATTCATGGATTTAAAGAAGTCGAATGGATGAATAAGTCTAGAAAAGATATTAAGCACCATTTTATAGGACAAGGATACGACGAAAACGAAAATCCAATTTATGATTATGAAGACCGGGGAAACATTATTACTAATGGATAAGAATAAATCTGCATATAAACTTAAAGGTATTCCTAACATTTACTGGATAAATCTTGATGCAGATACTCATCGTCGTGAGTATATGGAAAATCAATTCAAGTATTGGCAAATAGAAAATCATACTCGAATTTCTGGTTATGATGGCAGAGAAGATGATGTATCAAGTCATCTTAAAGGAAGAATTCCAGATAATGTATCTCAAAATGAATTGGGATGTTGCATGTCTCATCTTAAGGCAATTAAACATTTTTATGAGAATAGTACAGATGATTATTGTCTTATTTTAGAAGATGATGTAAATTTTGATATTGTAAAATATTGGAATTTTACCTGGACAGATTTTATTTCTCAATCTCCTTATGATTGGGATTGTATACAATTAACTACTATTTGCACTGGAGATATTCATGTAAAATTGCATTTAAAGTTTGTTAATGATTTTTCTGCCGCAATATATCTAATAACGAGACATCACGCATCTAAAATAATGAGAAATCATGTGCGTGATAATAAGTTTAAGTTGGATAATGGTGTTAAACCTAGAGCAGTTTCTGAAGATACTATTCTAGAAACAGGAAAAACTTATACCATTCCTCTTTTTCTTTATAATTTAGAAATGGGATCAGCTATTCATCCAGAACATCTTAGTATATTTCATAAAGGTCCTCACGATGCTTTGCTAAACTGGTGGCAACAATCTGGCGCAGACATTGATATCAAAGATTATATGAATTATGATCCTTATCTTGGTCGGATAACCGAAAATTCTGCAGCACAACAAGGGGCTTGACAAAATTTTCTTTTTTCTTTATACTAAATAAGTACTTAAGAATTCAGTTGTAATTCTTAACATTTGTCCTATAGTACATAAAAACTTTTATGAAACTCAAACAACTGATGCTTGCACCTGTTGCTCTGGGGATGGTTGCTCCTGTTGCTGCGAATGCCGCAGATCTTAATATGGCTGCAGTCAACCAATATGCTACCTCTGAGCAGGTCACAAGCGTTACACAACTTTCTGATGTACAACCAACCGACTGGGCATATCAAGCACTCAGCAACCTTGTAGAGCGTTATGGTTGCGTTGCTGGTTATCCCAACGGCACTTTTGCTGGTGGTCGCTCAATGACTCGCTATGAGGCAGCAGCACTTTTGAATGCTTGTCTGGATCGTGTAACCGAAGTCACTGACGAACTCAAGCGTCTTCAAGCAGAATTCGCTCAAGAACTTGCTGTTCTTCGTGGACGTGTAGACAAACTGGAAGCACAGGTTACCACTCTTGAAGCACAACAGTTCTCCACCACCACCAAACTGCGTGGTGAAGCATCTTTCGTTCTTGGTGGTGTTGATAACTACCAAACCAAAGGTGGTGATGTAACTCATACCGCATTTAACTATGATCTGCGTCTGAACCTTGATACTTCATTCACTGGTAAGGATCTACTCCGTACTCGTTTGCGTTCTTCTAACTTCAGCACTGATCCTTTTGGTTCCAGTTCTTCAATCTTTAAACTGGATAAGGCAGATAACACCATCAGCGAAGTTGGTAACAATGTAGTGATTGACCGTCTCTACTATTCGTTCCCTGCTTTCAATAACAGCACAACTCTGACTGCTGGTGCTGCTGTTCGTAATACTGAGATTGCTTGGTTGCCTACCGCATACAAGTCTAACATTCTTGACTTTTTCCAAGTAGCAGGTGCTCCTGGTGTTTATAACAAAGCAACTGGTGCTGGTTTTGGTGTTCAGTATGGTAAGAAAGGTCTTATTGCTGGTGTCAACTATGTTGCACAAGCAGGTCAAGATAGCACTCGGGGTGAGTTTGATAAGTCTGGTGCTCTGAATACTCTTGCGCAAATTGGTTATCGTGGTACTAACTGGGGTACCGCGTTCGGTTACCGTTACGGTACTGAAGGTACTCGTGTTCGCACCTACAACGGTCTAAACGGTGCTTCTGGTACTCTGGTTCCTGGTCAAACCTCTAATGGTTATGCCGTGAACGCATATTGGCAACCTACTCAATCTGGTTGGGTTCCCTCTATCTCTGCTGGTTATGGTTGGAACACTGTAAGTGATACTAACAGTGATGCTACTGATAGTCAATCTTGGTTTGTTGGTCTTCAGTGGGAAGACGTATTTGTGAATGGTAACTCTGCTGGTATTGCTATTGGTCAGGCACCTACTGGCGAAGATCTTGAGAAGTCCACGATGCTTGAATTCTTCTACAAGTATCAAGTGTCTGATAACATTAGCGTCACTCCTGCTATCATCTATGGTAGTGATAATCAGCGTCTTGCTGGTAACTCTTCCAATTGGGGAGGAGTTGTGCAAACAACCTTCA
>Ga0129333_10003251_pt1 | contig 15166 bp, 13 predicted proteins | sample CPB6_08_DNA_FD_94474 | JGI IMG/M metagenome (GOLD analysis project Ga0129333, IMG submission 94474) | Freshwater to marine salinity gradient microbial communities from Chesapeake Bay, USA - CPBay_Sum_0.6_0.8_DNA | ecosystem: Environmental > Aquatic > Marine > Coastal | place: USA: Chesapeake...
AATAGTTTTACGTTTGGTCTTACCTGGGAATACAAGCCCCATGGAGAGATAGTAAAACCTGTAGAAATAGAAAGACCTGTAGAAATTGCTAATACAATTGATTCAGCAATGATCACAATTGTGAAAAACCCGATTTCTTTTTACAAAGAACATATTATGCTCTATGAGTATCCGGTACTTGATGAAATACATTCATCAATCATAGAAGAGTGTAATTCAAGACCTATTATCCAAGACATACATGAAGATCATGGTTCAATGCTTTATGTTAACATACTTGACACTCTCTCTCGTAGATTGCTTGACTATCCAACTGAAATACTAAGATTACAACAGAATGAAATAAATCCTAACGATTCTATTGCGGTACGAAGATGTTTGGAATCTCATTTGATTCCGGATGATAAAATTGAGATACGTTCTAAGACTGAAAATAGATCCGGTCAGGCATCAAGTCATAAAATCCTATCAGAAAAATTACTTACCCCTTTTCTCGTGCTAAAGAAAAATACAGTGTTTACTCATACAACATTTGGATTTACATGCAATGGCCCTATGAATGATTCGCTGCAATGGGGTGTGTATGACAGTGATTCTGAGCTATTGATAAAAAAAGGTCTTGGTAAAATGAATGATACAATACAAGTTCATGATCTGCCACAGACTTTTAAAAGAGGTAAGATCCGATGTGTATATGAAAGAAAAGGAAAGCGTACACTCATACAAACAGATATTACAATTCGGGATAGCACAATTATTCAATTTGACAGCATACCTATCGAAATCGGTGTTTTGTATGCCTTTGATAGCGATTCTCTTACAAAAAGAGATGTAGAATACCTCAAAAAATGCCGAGAGCGTCTAAACGAAAAAGACAGTTTGATGATTGAAGCTTTTACAGATTTATCCGGAGATTATGAGTACAATAAGAATTTAGCTCAAAGAAGAGCGCAAGGTATAGTTCAGTACTTTTCAGGAATTCCCTGTACAATTATTCTTTCACCACTTAAAAAGCGAAATTCCGGATTGGCCGAATATCAAAAAGCATACAATAGAATAGTCACAATAACCCGAAAAATGCCATAAATAATAGAAATCTGACCTTTTTTTTATTATAATATTGTATCTTTGCAATTGTTATACAATTCTATAAGACGGTTAACTTATGTTTACACTTGCTATTGTTTTGATGATTATTCTTGGGCTTCTGCTCATCGCTGCTGTTTTGATTCAACCCGGAAAAGGTGATATGGCAACTTCCATGTCAGGATTTGGCAATCAATTAGGCACGATGTTCGGTTCTCGTCGTGCTTCTGATTTGCTGACCAAAATCACCATCATCATTGGTGCTACAATCATGGTTATTGCCTTACTTGCAAATAAGTTTCTGTTAAGTCCTGGTGATTTTACAAGAGATCCTGCAACTGTTAATGCTGCAAAACCAATTGTGCCACCTTCATCTACTCCGGTAAAAGAAGCCGCACCTGTCCAGCAAGCTGTTCCGGCAGAACAACAAACAGCACCAGCTACTCAAACAGAAGCTCAACCCAAGAAACCTTAAACATAAAAGCCGATCAAATTGATCGGCTTTTTTAATCTTGTCTTAATTCTTGAGAAATATTGGTGTTCATTGCAAGTTTTGCCGGGTAAATCCCTGCTATTGCTGAAACTCCTACGCCAAGAACGATACTTGAAACCACTACCTCCCATTGAAGACTTACGGGCATGGCCTGAACGATACTATTCGGAAGTTGTATCCAACCATATTTGTTTTGACCTAAACAAAGAATTACACCAATGATTGAACCAAGCACAGTACCGGAGATTCCAATAATTAACCCTTGAAGAACGAATGTAACTTGGATCTCCGATCTTTCGGTACCCATTGACAGAAGGGTTGCAATATCCTTACTCTTTGACTTGACAGTCATCCACATTGCAATGAGAATATTGAAAGCAGATACAAAAGTAATAAGCCCAAGAATTATAAAACTCATGTTTCTTTCAAATTCCATGGTCTTATAAAGTTCATTGTGTAAATCCTTCCAAGATTCTATTCGTAATGATTGTAAATATTTATCTGATCTCATTGCCATAATTGAGTTATCAACTTGATCCGGATCGTGAAGACGAAGATCAATAAACTGTTTCCCCGATAGTTTATTCTGTACATAATAATCATAATCACAGATCAGATATGAATTATCATATTGAACACCACTACTAATTTGAAAAATGCTATCTATTATAAGTTTAAGATGTTGTGGCATCATCAATCCAGAAATTGCCACATCTATCATATCTGGCGTAGATAATCTAATAGTATCTCCTTTCTTTACATCTAGCTTATCAGCTAATCCTATACCGATAGCAACTTTGTTATTGTTTTGATCTTTCTTGATTGTATTTTTTTTAGTTAGTAATACTCCGGCTTGCGTTTTATCATGATATGCAACAATAATCTTTGATGAAGCACTTTTTTCTATCGTTTTAATCTCATGATACTCCTTTAATCTATGAATTGTTGAATCAGCTTGAGAATTCAAAAGAGTAATTCTGACATGAGGATCAATTGTTAACAGCATATCACGCACTAATTCACGGAATCCATTAAAGATTGAAGTAACACATATTAATGCAGCCACGCCAACAATGAGGCCCAGAAATGAGAGAATATTGATGAATGAGATAAATGCCTTTTGCTTGAAAGAAAGCAGATATGTTTTAGCCAATAAAAAAGATATACGCATTTAGAGTGTACGAAGTTTTGTAGGATATTGCTTTGAAGTAAGTAATTCTTTTAAGAAACTGTGTTGAATGTTTAATGGATGAGTTGTGGATGAATTTCTTACATAAGTTCCATCGTTAAGTAAAATCCAAGATGTCTCTGTATCCATAAGATAACCAGAAAGAATATGTTCAAGAATTGCAAAAGATCTTTTGTCTAGAATTGGGAACATAATTTCGACACGATTATTGAAATTACGTGGCATCCAATCTGCTGAAGAAAGAAACATTTTTGGCTCGCCGGCATTCTCAAAATAGAATATTCTGCTATGTTCGAGAAAACGTCCAATTACACTTCGAACTCGAATATTTTGACTTATACCAGGCACATTTGGAATGAGACAGCAAACACCTCGAACGATCAAATCAATTGATACACCATTTTGAGAAGCTTTATATAATGCATCTATGATGTCTCTATCTACTAAAGCATTCATTTTAGCTATGATCTTTGCTGGTTTCCCTTGGGCAGCTTGAATGGTTTCTTTTGCAATTAGGTCTATGATGTTTAATCTCAAATCATCGGGTGCAACCGAAAATCTATCCCAATGTTCATGATGAGAATACCCGGTAAGCATGTTAAAGAGATGAATTGCATCATTCACAAAATCTTCTCTGCATGTGAAATAACCAATATCAGTGTATAATCGTGAAGTTGTGACATTATAATTGCCGGTATTTAAATGAAGATATGTTCGAATCTTATGTTCTTTTCGAACTACCATGGCAATTTTGCAATGTATTTTGAGTCCTAAGACACCATATACAACGTGTACACCTACATTTTCTAGTTCTTTAGCCCAGATAATGTTGTTTTCTTCATCAAATCTTGCTCTTAGTTCCACAAATGCCGTTACCTGCTTGCCGTTCTGTGCAGCTTTTTTCAAAGCAGCAATTACAGGAGAAGAACCACCCGCACGATATAATGTAATTTTGATTGCAAGTACATCCGGATCATCAGCTGATGCTTGTAAAAAACGTACAACACTGGATGTAAAGGAATCAAAGGGATGATGAACAAGAATATCCTTTCTTTTAATATTCTCAAATATTTCAGATGAGGTCCCCAAGAACTCAGGAAATTGTCTCGATAGAAATGGTGTATCCTTCAATTGAGGTTTGTCTAGTTTGTACAAAGTGTAAAAGTCACTCATATTGAGAGGTATTTGAGTGAGATACACATCATCATTTGAGATATCCAAGGCATGTGCTAACATTTTTACCACATCGGGTGATGTTGATGCCTCCACTTCAAGTCTAACAGCATCAGTCCCCCAACGGCGATGTCTTACTTGCTCTGCTATCTCACTCATGAGATCTTCTGCTTCATCATATGCGATATCTAAATCTGCATCACGAGTGACCCTAAAACAATGTGACTCTTGAACAGTATATCCGGGGAATAGAATATCTGCATGTTCTTGTATGATCTTCTCAAGTAATACAAATGACTGATGATTGGGATGAATATTTATAGGTACCAGTCTTTGTAATATTGGAGGTAATTGTAATACTGCAACTTTAGAATGATTCTTTTTGTGATCGCTTAGTAGAAAAACAATATTGAGAGATCTATTCAGTAGTCTTGGGAAAGGATGTCCGGGGTCAATTGCTAGAGGTGTAAGAACCGGCAAAATATCTGTGACAAATAATCCTTTTAAATATGCAGCATGTCCTTCATTCAGATCATTGAGGTCAATGAGTTTTACTCCTAATTTAGCGAGAGATGGAACTATTTCAGAATTGAATAAGGCTTCATGTGTTCCAATAAGGGGTAGGAGTTGATTACGAATTTCATGCAATTGTTGAGTAGCTGTTAAGCCATCAGCTGACAACTCATTGCTATTCTGTAGATACTGTTCTTTTAAACCACTAATCCTAATCATGAAAAATTCATCAAGATTTGTGGTAAAGATTATGAGAAACTTCAAGCGCTCCAGCAATGGATGTCGATCACTTTGTGCTTCGTTAAGCACTCTCTTGTTAAATTCTATCCATGCCAATTCTCGATTGAAATAGTGATATTGTGGGGTAATTACTTCTTTATCCAAAGTTGAAATCTCGCTTTTTTGGTTTTTTTTACAAAATATCAATTAGAGAGCTTGCTTACAAATCAATTTCTCATAAAAAGAGGCGTCGAATAAAACAGCATCTCATTTCCATATATATCCTTTATGGTATGTACTAAAATCAGTAGTTGATCTTTATACATTGGATCAAATGGTATTTCTAGTGTTGTTTCAGTAGCTATGAGTACATTCTTAACACTATTCTTCATAAATATACCTGATACACTAAAAATATCGCATGAATATATTCCTATCAAGAATGGTTGTTGTATCATAAGAGATCTGCATGATGCTCTGTTATTTGGACATATTGCGGTGATGTTCATTGTATTATGATTCATTTCCCTGATAGGACTATTCTCCCTTCCAGGTGAGCCACCGGTTTTGTCGGTAGAAGGGTGCCAGAGCTGTATAGTTGAGTCAATATATTCTAATGAATGGGTATTCACATAATCAGCATGTGTTTCAATAATTGCTTTATACTCTATACTATCAATGATTGCATTATTAATATCGATTATTCTAATAATTCCACCATTGTCATTTATCGATAATGTTTTATCTATTATAAGTTTAGTCACTCTTTCATCAATCTGAATAGAATCATTTGACAGTACAATGTATCTTCTATTTAACGAATCATTTATGATGATACTTTTACTATTAATTTCAAGTATATGAGTTGGAAAACTGTCTTGATTTTTTGTAATGAGTAATTCTACATATTCAGGATATTTATTCTTTATTACTTGTATTTCATTTATTCGAAAAGACTTAAAAGGGAGGGAGCGATAAATATCATATATTCTTGAATCATTATATCTTCTTGGATCATTGTCTGCTTGATTAAGTATAATTTCTATGGAGTCATAACCATGTATAATTCCAAGTTCATCCATTGAGCATTCTATGTACTTCTTTTCAAATGGAAGCAATGAATCAATAATAAATACTCCTTCACCAAGTTTTGAAAGTAACCGCATATCGATATTCATGATTGTTTGATAACCATAATTCTGAATCACTACCAAGACGCTATCTCGATATTCAGCTACTTTCAGGATTTGTATATCATAGTTCAAAGGTGTACATGAATTCACGAATCCGCAAGTATTTCCCCGTGGATCAGCACTAATACTCAATGTATCATGTGAATAAAGCATATTCCTTTCCAGACTCTTTCCTCTATCTTTCTTTAAGAATGAATAATATAATGAGTCAAGAATAGTCCCCTTCGATGAAAGAATAACCCTATCAGTTGTATTATTTAAAACAGGTAAAGTAGTCTGTTTAAAGGTGCAGTGATTATTCAGTAATATATTTTGTTTCAATGAAGCTGTATCCTTTGTCAAGATTACATATTCATTTGATTTTATTTTTAATTCACCAATATATTGTCTTGTTGTATTATCATTGATGATTACATCATAAAGATGTAATTCGACAGAATCACGATTATACAATTCAATCCATTCAGGAATGCCCGGAAGTGGATATGGTGAGATTTCATTGATGATCTGACTATTGCATTGGATGCATGATATAAAGAAAATTAATATTGACATAAAAAAAGCTACCTCCAAAGATGGGGTAGCTTTAGAATAGAATACTTTGTTACTTATTTGAATGCTTGAATTCCGGTAATATCTGCTCCCAGAATCAGCGTATGGATGTCATGAGTACCTTCATATGTCCGAACGGATTCAAGATTAGCTGAATGCCTCATGATTGGATATTCATCCAGAATACCATTTGCACCGTGAATATCTCGAGCAATTCTGGCACATTGGATGGCGATGTCTACATTGTTTCGCTTTGCAAGTGAAACCTGATTGGGATTCATTTTTCCTGAATCTTTTAGATGACCAAGTTGCATGCAAATGAGCTGTCCTTTCGTGATTTCATTGAGCATCCAAACCAACTTTTCTTGTACCAATTGAAAACCGGCAATTGGCTTGTCAAATTGAATACGACTTTTTGCATAGTCCAAAGCAGATTGATATGTACCAATGGCACTTCCAATTGCACCCCAAGCAATACCATAGCGAGCTTGGGTTAGACAACTTAGCGGACCTTTTAGGCCTTTAACATCCAATTTGTTTTCTTTTGGAATCTCTACATCTTGAAATATAAGTTCACTAGTAACGGAAGCTCGCAAAGAATGTTTGCCTTTCATTTCAGGAGCTGAAAATCCCTTCATGCCTTTCTCAACAATGAATCCATGGACTTCGCCATCATATTTAGCCCAAACGACAGCGACATCTGCCAATGAACCATTTGTGATCCACATTTTTGCACCATTTAGCAAATATCCTCCATCAATGTCTTTTGCATTTGTTATCATGCCAGAAGGATTTGAACCAAAATCTGGCTCTGTTAATCCAAAACAACCTATTGCAGAACCTGATGCGAGACGAGGTAGCCATTCCTTGCGTATTTCCTCAGACCCGTAGGTATATATAGGAAACATTACAAGAGAACTCTGAACAGAAGCGAATGAACGGATGCCTGAATCCCCACGCTCTAATTCTTGCATCGCAAGACCATAACTCACATAGTTAGCTCCGGCACAACCATATTCTTGTGGCAAAGTAATTCCAAACAATCCTAAATCAGCCATTTTACCAACCAAATCCATAGGGAAGGTACCAGCTTTATAGTGATGCTCAATGATTGGAAGAACTTCATTGTCAACAAAGTCGGCAACAGACTCTCTTACCAATTTCTCCTCAGGAGACAATTGCTCGTAAACATTATAATAATCAACGGGTTGGAATGCCATAAGTGAACCTTTTGTTGTGATTGACGGCGATATTGCGAATAATCAGCTGCAAAATTACGAATTTACGATAGTCAATAAAACTCAATTAACCCTGAAAGTTCCTTGATTTCCGTAAAAAACAAACATATACCGTTTTTTTCAGTGATTGTGACGGCATTTAATCGAGCGCATGTGATAGAACGTGCACTTGATTCATTATGCTCTCAGCATGAAAGAGACTGGGAGTGCATCATCGTCGATGATGGTTCAACTGATAATATTGCTTCAATCACTTCTCCGTATATCATGAGGGACGATAGATTTCGATTTCTTCAGCATAGTCATCGAGGGCAAGCGATGACCAAAAATGCCGGAATCCTTGCAGCTTCCGGTTTATTCATCACATTTTTGGATTCTGATGATGAATATACCGAGGATCATTTATCAATGAGAAAAGCGATGCTTGAAGAATATCCTCATTTGGATTTATTGCATGGTGGAGTGACAATCATTGGGGATCCTTTTGTTCCAGACATGCATGATCCATCAAAAAAAATACATCTTCATGATTGCATCATTGGAGGAACATTTTTTTTCAAGCACACATCATTAAGACAATTGGGAGGATTTCCTCATATACAATATGGTGATGATACGGCTCTGTATTCATTAGCGGAAGAATCAGGTTTTTCTATCGCAAAGACTGATTATGCAAGTTATGTTTATCATCGCGACTTACCAGATTCTTTATGCAATGCTTTAAAGGATAACAAATGAGAGAATCAAAAGTCAAGAAAAAAGAACGAATTGATAGAATCATTCAATTGCTCAAAAAGAAATATCCTCATGCAGAATGCGCTTTGCATCATTCAACTCCATATCAATTGTTGATTGCCACTATTCTTTCTGCACAATGCACGGATGCAAGAGTCAATATGGTTACACCATCATTATTTGCTGCATATCCAGATGCCCAATCAATGTCTTTGGCACCGTTGGATCACATTGAAGAATTAATACATTCAACTGGATATTACAAAGCAAAAGCAAAAAATATAATATCATGTTCGGAACAGATTATCTCGAGATTCGAAGGAGAATTACCATTAACAATAGAAGAATTAACAACTTTGCCGGGAGTGGGTAGAAAAACCGCTAATGTACTCCTTGGAAATGCTTTTGGAATCAATGCAGGCATTACAGTCGATACACATGTAACCCGGATTATGAATCTGTTAAAGTTTGTTAATACGACTGATGCAGTCAAGATTGAGATGAGTCTACTTCCACTTGTAGCTCAAGAAGATTGGACTGTTTTTACGCATCTTGTCATTGAGCATGGAAGGGAAGTATGCATCGCAAGAAGACCCAAATGCAATGATTGCATTATTGCTAAATATTGTCCATCAAACACTTCAGCTTGACTGAAGTTGTTCCCATTGTTCCATTAGATTATCAATATCTTTTTGCAAAGATGATCTTTGAACAGTTAATTCTTCAATCTTAGTGGGTTGGGAATAGTTTGCTTCATCAGATAATGCATTGTCAATAGACAATATTGTTTGCTCTATTTTAGAAATCGAAGTTTCAATTTCATCAATCCGTTTCAAACGTTTCCTTTCTTCTCTTTCAATCAGCTTTTTCTCTTCTCTTGATGCTTTTGAAATTGGATGTGAACTTTGATCAATCGAGTTTTGAGACTTTTGCACCAATTCATCTATTGAATCAACTGAATATTTTGATAGGAATTCATGAATTTGAAGTGGGTAATGCTTTACTTTCTTTTGGGAAAAGTGATAGATATTGTCCACGAGACCATCTAAAAAATCACGGTCATGAGAAACGACTATCAATGCTCCATTGTACTTCATCAAGGCAGATTTTAGGATATCTTTGGCAGACATATCCAAATGATTGGTAGGTTCATCCAATATCAGGACATGTGATTCATGAAGTAAAAGCATTGCCAATGCCAATCGAGCTCTTTCACCGCCGGATAATACACGCACCTTTTTATCTACGGAATCTCCACTGAATAAAAACGCACCAAGTATAGACCGAATTCTTGTCCTTATATCTCCAACAGCCACTTGGTCAAGTGTTTCAAAGACCGTTTTTGTTGGATCCAATGAATCTGCATGATGTTGAGCATAATATCCGATTTTCAATCCTTCTGAAATGACGAGATTTCCTTCATACGATTCAATCCCGGCAAGAATTCTTGACAGAGTACTTTTGCCTTCGCCATTTCTACCTATAAATGCACATTTCTGCTCTCTTTCTATATCAAAAGTTATTCCTTGAAGAATGACTCTTTCATCATATTTCTTTGTCAATTCATTCGAATGAAAAAGTAGTCTCGGAGCTCTTGGGGATGGAGGAAAAGAAAATGCTATTGACTTTTCTTTATAATCATCTAGAACAATCCGTTCCTTTGCATCCAATTGCTTTATTCGCGATTGCACTCTTGATGCAAGATTAGCTTTTGAACGAAATCGATCAATAAATTCTTGTGTTTTTTCAATTTCTTTTTGTTGAGATTGATATGCTTTGAGATTATGTTCTTCTCGTATCAACCTTTCTTGAACATAAGCAGAATATGCACACGGATAATCTTCGATCTTTGCATTTCTTATTTCGATTGTTCTATTTGTAACAGTATCAAGAAACACTTTATCATGAGATACAAGAATAACAGCACCTTCATATACGGCAAGATATGTCTCTAACCAACGGATAGAATCAATATCCAAATGATTCGTTGGTTCATCAAGCAATAATGTATCAGGATTTCGTAAGAGCAACTTGGCAAGTTCGAGACGCATTTGCCAACCGCCAGATAATTCACTAGCAGGTGAGTGCATGGTTGAATGAGTGAACCCCAATCCTAGAAGAATCTTTTCAATTCGAGCTTCGAGAGTATTACCACCACTCAATTTCAATTGATGATACAGATTTGCCAATTGTTCACATAGCTCAATATATTCTTGGGATTCATAATCTATTGATGCATTGATCTTTTTTTGAACATTATCGATATCTGATTCAATGTGGATAACAGAATCAAAAGCTATGCGACATTCTTCTTTTACACTTCCAGAGTACTTAACATCCAATTGTTGTTTTAAAAATCCGATTGAATGTTGTTTTGAAGTAATGATTGATCCGGTTTCAGGAATGATGTCTCCATTGAGAATCTGTAGCAGAGTAGATTTACCTGCACCATTTTTTCCTACGAGACCAATTTTATCTCGGTCACCAACAGAAAATGAAATGGCATCAAAGAGGGGAATTCCATTAAATTGCATTGTGCATTGAGATACTGCGATCATTCTATATTCCGGCTAACAACATGAGTGTGTATCATTACTATATTACAGATCAAGGCGATCTTCTTCATGAGCAAATTGTGATAGAAGATCAATCACTCATTGAAATGATCTACAAAAATATGGAGATTAACCGCACACTCCACTATGCAGATGCCAAATACTATGCGAAGTTTGGTAATGAGGAGATATATCTTTTTGTCCAGGATACTCCAATCGTATTTAGGAGTATGAAAGACAATACATTGTATATGACAGAACATATCAGCATGCCTTTTTCGCCTAATGATCTTCGTTTTTCAGAAGATGGATATCTGTATCATCGAGCACCAATTGGTCAATGGGCACGATTACATACGCATGTAATGATGCATTTATCCAATCATATTGAAAAATGGGGCAGATTCTACTTGTACAGGGATGAGCATTTTCAAAGAGTCATTGAACCATTACACAAAAGTGAAATTGTGTTTCTTCATCCAAAGCAAGATAATCATTGCTTTGGTTGTGGGCTACAAAATGAATATGGTTTACGCATGACATTCGTGTTTAGCCCTAATAACAATACAGTCGAAACATGGTTAAGACCACCGGATTTTATGATGGGATCACTAAATGTGATGCATGGTGGGATGATAGGACTTCTCTTTGATGAAACAATGAGTAAAGTATTGACGGGATTGGGCATTAAAGCTCCAACAGGAACGCTTTCCGTGCGTTTTCATAAGCCTACTTTCATGAATCAAGAATTGTATATCACGGCTTCTCTGGTTTCGAAACAGGGTAGGAAATTACAATTGAAGTCACACATCATTGATCAAAACAATGAAATTACCGCAAGCGGAACAGCATTATTCATAAGAATGAAAGCTCCTATAGCATAAGAGAATAGGCAATTCCATATCGAAGACCCTTTTTACTCACTATGCATTCTTTTGCATTGACATATTGCAGTATTTCTTGCAGAATAAGCGCACCTGCCGGGAGAATATCAGCTCTTTGTGGATGGACACCCGGGATATTCAAAATATCTTCAAGTGTAGATTGTATAATCAATTCAGTTAAGCGTTGAATTGTTTCGATAGTGAGAATATGTCCATGAATCATTGGATCAGATAAATCCGAAATGACAAGATCCATTGCAGCAAGAGTTGTGGGTGTTCCTGCAGTGGCAATGATTGGGTTTTGATTGGTGATTTGCAATGCTGATATGTGTTCATGAATGTATTTTTTTGCTAAATCTAATTTATCGGGCAATATCGGAAGGGAATTCATACACATGTCATGAAGTCTCACTGCTCCAATATCAATGCTTTGTGCTATGCAATCATCTCCATTCCCAATGATACATTCAGTGCTACCACCGCCTATATCAAGAATTACGGGAGAAGAATATTGTTCTTTACTACCGAGAAATGTAAAAAGTGCTTCATCTGTACCTGAAATGCATTCAATCGGATATTGAAGAATTGAATCCAATTCATTCAACACTTCAAATCTATTATTTGCATCACGCATTGCACTGGTTGCCACAGCTTTAACTTCAATTGCATCATATTGACTGAGGATTGCATGATATTCCCGCAAAATCGATACAGCACGTTGAATTGCATTCCTTGAAATAATCCCATGCTCATGAACACCTTCCCCAAGTCGAGCGATTCTGTGAATATCTTGTTCTACTTGAAAAACTCCGGAATGATCTTTTGACAAAATCAACAAAAGCAAAGTATTTGTCCCAATATCTATACCGGCATAGTATCTTTTCATAATGCTTTCATCGTTATAGCCACCCAATCACCTTCTTGATTGGTGTATACATGTTGGAAACCTGCATTGATTCCCACTTGAATTATCTCATCAGCATCCAAAGCCAGAATTCCAGATAAAATAAGCATACCCTTTGATAGCTTCAGGGAATTATGGAATTTATGAAAATTGGGAATGATGAGATTTCTATACATATTCGCTGCAATACCGTCAACTTCTTTGAGTTCAACCGTGAATATATCTGCCTGTTCTACATTGATAGTATCAACTTGATTTATTGTGCAATTATCAATAGTATTCTGAACACTCCATTCATCATTGTCGAAGGCATAGATACTATCAGCTCCAAGTTTTTTGGTCAATATTGCAAGTACGCCCGAACCACATCCTGCATCAATCCACGAACTGTTTGGTTTTACCCATTTCTGCAATTCTCTACAGACCATTCTTGTAGTTGGGTGATAACCGGTACCGAATGCCATTTGAGGATTGATGATAATGGTAAGAGGATGATGGACTTCATCTTTTTTCCATTCGGGGGTAATGGCAATCATATCATTGACAAATATTGGATCGAGTGAATCCTCCCATTCTTTATTCCAATTCTGTTGTTGAATTGTTTCAGTTCCCAAGATTGAAAAGGGTATTTGCATTGATTTGCCAATATTATTCAAATGCTCTTGGATATCATCCGGACAAGAATGTTCTTCAAAGTGAATAGTCATCGTATCCTGTGATTGTTCTATTCCGGAAAAATTCACATCCGAAATGAATCCAATGAACATATCCTGATGTTCTTCCGGTATTGAGCAAATGATTGATACATACTGTTGAGAATTCATGTCAATACACAGAATCGGATGTTGTGAATAAGAAATCCAATAGCACATTTCCAACATCAGCCATCGTCTGCATTGATAAATTATCAATCACATCATTTGAAGTGTGCCAGTATTTTCGACGAGGATTTGTACTAATATTTCCGACAAGATTAACATCAATGATATTGATGGTTCTGATGCCTTGTTCATTGAGCATTACATGATCATCGCTCACTGAATTTCCTGTTTCATGTAGGAAATATGGGGAATTACGTTTTTTCGCTACTGACCATACTTTGTCAACCAATACAGAATGTGCTTCCTGAGAAAGAGGTTCATATCTAAATTCAGCTTGTTTATCTCCAATCAAATCAAGTAATATTCCATAGCGAGGTTTTGGCAATGGATAATTTCTCGATGCATATCGTGATCCTTGAAAAAAACCATCCAGGTCTCCAGATAAACCAAGATCTTCGCCATCAAACAATATGATATCAATTCCTATGTCAGGTCTTTTCATTGCCAATGCTCTTGCCATTTCCATCAAAACAGCAACACCGCTAGCACCATCATTTGCACCAAGAATTGGCACAGTTCTTTTTGTTGCGGACTCATCTTCATCGGCAAATGGTCGCGTATCCCAATGAGCACACAATAAAACGCGATCTGATTTTTCTGGGGAGAATGAAGCTACAATATTTGACATATCATAGGACTTCCCATAAACCATGCTTGTAAATGATTGTAAAAATGCTGTATCAGCTCTTTGCTTGAAGAACTCATATAAAAACTTCTTGCAATCCGAATGCCCTTTTGAACCCGGATTTCTTGGTCCAAAGGCCAATTGTGCTTTAACATAGGAAAGAATGGAATCTTCATTCATCAAAGGTCCATCAAAAGACTTTATGGATACATTCTCCTGATTTTGTATCTCTTGTTTGGAGCCCTCACAACCAATAAGTAAAAAAACGATCATGAAAGGGAGAAATGAAGCAAATGATGTGGTTTTCTTCATAGTTATTACGTAATTTTAGCCATAAACAAACATAAATTACCAAATTCTTCTTCTTTATGAGTCCATTCGATGAAAAACTGCGTTTAATCGAATTGATAGTGTTCGATGTCGACGGCACCATGACTGATGGAGGTACGTTTTATTCAGATCAAGGTGTTGCATTAAAGCGATTCGACATAAGAGATGGAATGGGTATAGTTTTGCTTCATAAAGCCGGGCTTCGAACTGCCATCATTACCAGTGAGCAAACTCAATTAGTGCAGAAAAGAGCCGAGACTCTTAAAATTGATATAATTATACAAGGCTCTCGCAACAAATTAGCATCATTGTCGTCATTAAGCGATCAATTACAAATACCTATGCAACACATTGCATATATTGGTGATGATGTAAATGATGCACAATGTTTGCAAGTTGTTGGTTTTTCCATGGCACCAGCAGATGCACATGCCTTGATTCGTAATACCGTTCATTATGTAAGCCAATATCCTGGAGGTCATGGGGCGGTTCGTGAACTATGTGACTTGATTTTGGAATCAAAGAATATGTCAATAACATTACCAGAAGATTGGTAATTATTTGAGAGGTTACAATGAAAGAAGATAGTGAAGTCG
>Ga0129333_10003253_pt1 | contig 15163 bp, 35 predicted proteins | sample CPB6_08_DNA_FD_94474 | JGI IMG/M metagenome (GOLD analysis project Ga0129333, IMG submission 94474) | Freshwater to marine salinity gradient microbial communities from Chesapeake Bay, USA - CPBay_Sum_0.6_0.8_DNA | ecosystem: Environmental > Aquatic > Marine > Coastal | place: USA: Chesapeake...
GACGCCGGTCGAGAACCAGGCGCACGGGATGCTGACGGCCCCGAACACGAAGCCGAACGTCTACCGATTCCTGCCCCTGCTGAGTCACTTCTCGCCCTTCAGGGGCAAGCTGTACCTCATCCTTCAGGGTATCCTGATGCTCCCTCTCCAGGACAAGCACGCGGGGATGCTGTCGTGGACGATTCCGGTGAACGACGCCACGAAAGCCGACGTGCTCGCGCTGCTGGCGGCCCTCGGTTGGGATGGTCGCGTGTGGCCGAACGACTCGGGCTGGCCCGACGAAGACCGTTACGAGTCGAGCGGCCTGGAGCGTCTCCTGTACGAGAGCTACATCGAGGCGAGCATGGTCTTTCCGCCGCACCCCGAGCGCGGGAGCCGTGTTCTGCGGGTGCTCGTCTCGAAGGCCAGCGGGCGCTTCCCGCTGCCGATTCAACTGGAGGACGAGGACCGAGCGGAGGTCACGCCGGAGCTTCAGTCACGGTTCGACGTTCTCGTGGCCGACCCGAGCGTCTTCAAGGAAAAAGGCAGTTCCGACACGCTCCCGCACGCCCGTTTCCAGTTCGTGCGGTCGAGCTAGTTCGACGCGGGCCTCCTGGTAGGCCCGCGCGAAGTCGGGGTCGGTCATCTGCTGGTCGAAGAAGGTATCGAAGCCGGTCATCGTCTAGTCATCCTCGCCGAGGAGCCTATCCCAAGCGTTGTCCGGCTGCGTGAGCTTGTCGATGAACCGCGAGAGCGGGAACTGACACTTCGAGCCGAGGGGGTCACTCTTACCCACAAGCCCTTGGAGCGCAACCGTCATGATGGGGGAGCCATCGTACTGGCTGACGGTTGCGAGCCAGGTGCCGGTAGTCCGCTGCTGCATCTGGATGGTGAGCCGCCACGTCCCGAACTTGCCCGTGAGGGGGTCGCGGTATCCGGTCGCGACCTCGTAGGGGTCGGGCAAGACCGCCACCTCCGATTTGGGTCGCGAGTAGCCGAACGGTTCGCCGTTGACGAACACCGCGTTGATGGGCACAGGGTCGAGCTTCGTCTCGATAAGCACCGAACGCCCACGGGGAAGCTGGACGCCAGGTTCGATGACCTTCGTCTCGGCCTTGTCTCGAAGCCCGTCCCCGCGCCGCTGGTGGCTCACGAGGCCATTCACCTGCGCGGTGCCCATCGTCCGCACGACAAGGTGGCCGATGGCTTCATGGGGGATGACGAGGATGGGCCAGCACGAGAGGTCGAGCAGCATGGCCTCTCTTTACACCGGGCCGCTGCGCGCAGCGGTTTCCTTTATGCCGGTTCTGGGGGTAAGCATGGCCCCTCCCCGGTCTGGTAAGAAGCCGTCCTCGAAGCGCGAACCCAAAAAGGCCCCGAAGCCGCGAACACTCCAGGAAGTCTGCCGAGCGATGCTCGACGAACAGGCCGAAGCTCGACGCGAGAAGATTGCCGCCGAGCTTCGTGAGAAACACCGCGCCGAAGAGGACGCGATGATGGCGATGATTTACGGCCCCGACTGGGCCAAGCTCGCTCCCTGAGCGCGCTTCAGGCACTCGTCCGAGCAGTAGAAGCGGAACCCCGCAGAGCCTTCCCCGCACATGATGAAGGTGCGAGGGATGACGCCCGAGCAGGTGGGGGCTAGGCTCTCGTCTGCGCCGTCTTCGTTTCTCGGCGGGTCGTCTGGCGTGGTGGTGTAAGAAGGGGTCATGACGCTAGGCGCGTCGGACAAGTAGACCATGACCCCTCGCAAAGCAAAGCCCGTGGACTGGGCGCTCATCGAAAGCCTCTGCCTGCGCTCCTTCACGGGTGGCCTGCTCTCCATCGAGGAGCGCGGCACCTTGGAGGACGCCTACCGGCGGTTCCCCGAGGAGTACGTCAGGCGAACGCACGCCGTCCGCGACGAGGAGCGTGCGCGGCTGAAAATGCTTTAGTCCGTTGGTACTTGGTCAAGTGAGGTCGTAATAGCATCATGGCAAACCCGAAGAGCGTGGTTGACCGTTTCGTTCTGGGTCAGGTCGAGAGCCTGCTCAAGCGTGGGCTGGAGATTCAGGCCCGGTTCCCGAAGGTCATGGAGAAGGCCATGACCGAGAACCGTTCCGGGTTGAAGGACAACGAAGTCCACAACCGCGCCGTCAAGGACGTGGCCGACGACTGGTCGGATGTCCGTCAGGGGCTTCTCGAAGCGTGCTGGAAGCTCGGCTCCGCCGCGAACGAGTTGGTGGGCGAGATTGAAGCGGCCCAGTCCGACCGTTCGGGGATGCTAGGGTACAACCCCGACGACCCGTACGAGCTTGTTCACGCCTTCGCGCGGGAGGACGACAAGGGGCTGGCGTTCCGGGCAGACCCGGAGACGGGGCACCCGCAGGCCGCCTTCGATACGGCCAAGCTCAAGCGTTGGCACGCCGCCAACGTGGCGTGGCTGAAGCGATGTCTCGCGCTGGTCAAGAAGTACCAGCGGGTCGCAGCCAAGCAGAGCCCGTGACCCGGTTCGTCATCCGCTACACCGACGGAGCCTACGACCGAGACGGTGGGTGGCCCGTCAACCTGCACGAGGCCACCACGTACCCGACGTGGGAAGAGGCCCGGAGGGTCGTCCGCGAGAGCCTCGGCGACGACTGCGCCGAGGTCGTCCCCCTGAACGAGGTCGAAGAGACTGTCCGGCCCTACACGCCAGCCGAGTGGGAGGCGGGCATTGAGGGCCTCACGGCTCCCCGCTCCGTGCTGGAGCGGCTGGAGGCGACCATCCGTGCCCTTGCGTGGAGGCGGGAGACATGAAGCCGAAGCGCGCCTTCATCGGCACCTTCCCCTGCTTCCTCTGCGCCAAGAAAGTTAGGGTCTACGACTGGCTTCCCGAGTGCGTCCTCTGCGTCCGGTGTAATAGGGAGGCAGACGAGATGGAAGCTCGGATGCAGGAGAAGGCATGAGCCGTTGGCCCCCTATCCTCATGCAAGATAAGTGGCTGCACATTGAGAGCGTTCCCTATCGGAAGGGCGACCCCCTTCCCGCCAGCGACTTCTCGAAGGTCAAGTCAAAATGAACCGCATCGAAGCCCTCCGCGCGTACATCGAGGCCGACCCCGAGCCGAGCCACCTTGACTACCTCCTCTTCGAGGTGCCGCACCTCGAAACCGGCGAGATGCAGGTGGGCGTCCTTTACTGCGACGACAGGGCAGACTACCTCGATGACCATTGTGCTCAATGCAGGGACGAGGTTCTGCCGTTGTGCCTCCGAGGAGACACCGAGGAGCTTCCGGCCTACCTCGTCGTGAGCGTGGGTCCGAGGAAGTTCGCCCGCATCAAGGCCGGGTGGCGCGACTCCGAGGGGATGGACCTGAAGCGCGTGAGGTTCGTCCAATGAGCGACGCCCGGCGCGCGGGTGCCCGCCTCATGGACTTCCGGCTGGAGCCAATCTGCCGAGAGGTCGCCGAAGACTTTGTGGCGGCGCGGCACTACTCGGCCGTGATGCCGAGGCTGACCCGCCACTACCTCGGCTGCTTCAAGGACGACGCCCTGGTGGGCGCGCTGACCCTCGGATGGGGGACGCGCCCCCTGCACACCATCCGGCGTCTGTTCCCGACCCTCTCGACCGAGAACTACCTCGAAATCGGGAAAATGTGCATGGACGAAACCATGCCCCGCAACTGCGAGAGCCAGATGCTCGCGCTGTCGATTCGATGGCTCCGCGAGAACACGGACGCCCTCTTCCTGTTCACCTGGGCGGACGGCATCGTCGGCAAGCCGGGGTACGTCTACCAGGCCGCGAACTTCCTCTACGGGGGCTTCATCGTCACCGATACCTACGTCACCGAGCACGGCGAGAAGGTGCATCCGAGAACCATGCAGGGGCTCATGGCGAACGAGCGGGAGACGGAGTACGGGTCGAGGCCAACCCGCGAGCAACTCCGCGAGCACCGTATCTCGCGCGTCAAGGGGCGGCAGTTCCAGTACATCTACCCGCTCACCCGCGAGGCCAAGAAGCTGCTGCCGACGAGCACCGTCTCGTGGGGGCTCAAGTACCCGAAGCACACCGACCTTGTATGGAGCGTGCGCGGGCCGGATGAGGCGGAGTACCGGCAGACGACCGAGATGCCCTTCACGCTCACCAAGCACACCGAGTACAACCGCAAGCACGGGTTCCGCTCGAAGGTGGTTCACGAAGAGGATGACCTCGCGTGGCTCACGAGCGGGCTCGACACGGAGTAAGACATGACCGAACCGAAGCCTTGGCCGACCACCCCGCTTCAAATGAGCCGCGTCGTCTTCCGCGAGGACGGCACCGCCGTGGTCGAGGGCACCATGACGCTAGAGCATCCGGTCACGTTCCTTCAGACGAACCTAACCATCGAGTCCGAGCACGGGAGTCTCGTGGTCGAGGACGTACCCACCGAGTTTGAGTGCGTAATGCCCGAGGAGAAGCCGTGACCCCTGAAGCCTTTATCGCCGCCATCGAGAACGTCCTTTGGGAGAAGAACGCCGAGTGCGCGTTCGTGAACCCGAAGGACTACACGGCCCACCTCACCGCCTTCTCGCGGAAGCGGTACGAGCCCAACACGCACGTCGAGCAACTCCGGGCCGGATGGGTCGGCACCTACGGGACGTTCGAGGAACCTGGCTTCTGGTGCGCTCCGAAGCCCATCTTCGTTCGACGGGAGATCCCCGAGGGCACGGTGCTTGGGGCCAACTTCCCGACCGAGTGGAAGCCCGTCGTCGAGGTGAGGCCGTGAGCACGAAGTCCGACGACCCCTACGACATCAAGGTCACCCAAGACTCGGATGACCCGACGCTCGTCCACGTCTCAATGAAGCTGCCTGCGAGCGTGGTGGCGCGTTGTGAGCCGGGCCTTATCGACTTGCCCGAGAACCCGACCATTCAGTCCACCGAAGAGGCCCGCAAGCGGCTTTCGGATGCCCTCTCGGATTGGATGACGCGGGGCAACGTGCGGCACGAAAACACACCCGACCCTCGATTGCCGACCCCCGAGGAGCTACTCACCGCCGAGGAAATCGAGGAAGACCGGATCAAGGTGTTGGGTCGCACTCCCGAGGAGATCGAGGAGGAGCGTGCCAAGGTGATGGCCGAGGCGAAGGAGCGAGCCGCGAAGCTCGCCCGAGCTACCGTCAAGGAGCAGTTGGAGTTCGTCAAGAAGGCGGTCGAGCTTGGGTGTCACAAGTATATCGGTGAGCCCACCTATGTCGGGACATTCCCCGAACGGCAAGACATTCCGGTAGAGCCCAAGGCACCTCACCCCGACAAGAAGGTCGAGCCGGGGGCCTTGAGCGGGACGTTCAGCAAGGTGTTCGATGCCGTCTACCGTTCCGACGCGCCCGATGATGTGGTGTATGAGGTGGTCGGGAAGCTGATTCGAGCCGGTATCACGGAACCGACCCCCGAGGTTGTCGAGGCGATGTTTCGTTCCGTCTTGAACCGGAGGGAAGACCCGTGACCAGGCTCATCATCCCGTTCACCGATGACCCGGTGGGGCACCCGCCCGGAACGGGTGGTACCCCCGAGCAAATCGAGGCCGCACGGAAGTCCATCCTCGAAGCCGAGGACGAGCGCATCCTTGCCGAGATGCGGCGGGCTAACGTGAAGGACGCCGAGCCGCGCCCCAAGGGCTGCGAGTGCCATCTTGAGGCCGGAGACTCGCCTTGCCCGATTCACGGAGACGCCGATGAGTGAGCGCCTGGCTCGATGCTTCAAGTGCGGGGAACCCGAGCCCGAGGTCGTGAAGATTCACAACCCCGAGACGTACGACCTCAACGCCCGTGCAACCCTCCGCTGCTCCAAGTGCGGCGAGACGTGGCAGGGGCTCGTCACGTCGCCGAAGACCGCCGACCTCCGCGCCCGTGGGGTCATTCAGTAGGCTCACGCTGCCGAGCTTCTGCTAGGGTGTGACCGGAACCATGCAACTCTACACAGACTTCGACACCCTCATCGGGGCCGTTCACGAGCACGTTCACAAGGTGGGGGTAGGCCGCTGCGAGGTCGTTCTCGACGATGACCCGATGACGCTCCGTCTCGGCTACCGTGTCGTGGAGCCGACTGGCGAGGAAGCGCGCTACCAAATCCGACTGACCTCGTTCAAGCAGGCGCTTCCGAAGTGGGGCAAGCTCGGCGAGGAGACGTACCGAGAGACGGTCGCCGAGACGCTGACCCGTGGCGAAATGCCGACCCCCTGAAACCCGTCGGGTTCGACGAGGCTGCGGTGTAAGAAGGGGGCATGAACCGTCCCCACACGTCGAGCGATGCCGAGGCCCTCCGCCGTCGAGCCGCCCGTCTCCGGCATGACGCCGAAGACCAACAACCGTGGCGTTGTGTTGCCTGCGGTGAAGCCGTTTCTCGGATTCGGCACTCCGACTGCGCGTGTACCCGTGCCTTGAAGGAGTGCCATGAAACGCTCCGAGGGTGAGCGCGAACGCGCCACACACGTCCTCACGAGGCTCCGAGGTATTCTCGGCGGAATCGAGCTTGCCCTACGGGACGAAGGGACGCCGGTCGGCCACGAAGCCGGTCAAGCCGTCACGCAGACCGCCGTGGAGCTTGCCGTCCTGCTCGCGAAGCTCGACGCCTACCAACGGGCCGAAGCGGACCAACGGAGCATGGTACGGATTCCGACCGAGGCGGAACTAGAGGCCGGGCGTGCTGCACTAGCTCACCCGATCTGCCACATTTGCCGGAACCTAAAAAACTCCGCCCCCTGCCAAGCGAGCCACCCGTGAGCGCCACCGTCCGAGCCGCTGCGGCCCTACTCGACGCCTCCTATCAGATTGAGGATAAGGTCAAGGCCGACACTTGGCGGGAGATAGCCGTCGAGGCTCGTCGGGAGTACGACCAACTTCGAGCCGAGTGTGACGAGGCCCAAGCCAACTACCGCTTCATGGTCGAGCGAGCGGCCGACGAGAAGCTCGACGGCTACCGGGAGCTTGGAGCGCGGGCTGCGGCTGCCGAGAACGAACGAGACGAGGCTCTAGCCGTCATCCGGCTCATCCTAGAAGCCGATTGCCTACGTTCGCACGCCTTTGAGCGAGGGGATGACGACGCATCGGTCTACGATTTGTGTCGGCAACTATTGGGCAAGGCATGAGCACCAAGGCGCACGGTTGTCGGGACTGCGGGCACGACGTGTGGCAGGGCGGGGATAGGGTCTGCCGACTCAAGCCCCACGACTACCGGACCCCCGAGCAGCGGGCCATCGTCGAGTGGTTGAAGCAGAACGGTAAGGACGCCTTCGCGGCCCCCTTCTGGACATGCCCCTCGTTCAAGCACCACGATGAGGCCGGAGCCGAAATCGACAAGGTGCGGGCCGTGTTCAGCCACGGGGCCGAGGATGACCGTTGGCGTCCGGGTGAAACCGCCGTCGATGCCCTCATCCGTGAGCACGAGGAACGAAACCAAGCACTCGCCGCCGCCCGAGAGGCCCTTGCCAACATCATCCGCAAGTGCCCCCGCAACTGCACCCGAGAGTCCTACTGCGGCGTCTGCGCGGTCGCCTTGGTGGCTCTGCCCGAGGACTACGAGCTATGAGCGAACACGTCCACGACTGCCCGAACCCCGGATGCTTGGCCTACACGGTATGCCGGAGCCCGTGCTTCGAGCCGCAAGAGTCCGAGTGCATCGACTGCCTGCGGGCCAAGGTCCGACGCCTCGAAGAGCGCCGCATCGAAGAGAGGTCCGGGGCCTTCACGGAGGGGACGCTCGTGATGGGCGACCGCATCCGCGAAGACATCCTCCCGCCTTTCCGCGAGCTTGTCGAGTGGGCCGACAACTGGCTCCCCGATGAGGCTAAGGACCAAGGGGCTCGCGACGTACTTCGACGATGCAAAGCGGTGCTCGACCCGAAGCCCTCGGTGTAAGAAGGGGGCATGAACGCTCGCGAGAGGCTCCAACTCTGGAACTGGGTCAACGAGTACGTCGTGACCTGCGGGGGTGACCCCTCTGACCTGCGGTACGCCCGTAAGCGCCGCGAAGAAGCGGTCGTCCGGGTCGAGCAGACCGTCCACGAAATCGTCGAACGCCTCTACCGTGAAGGCTTCCCGCCCCTGAAGGTGGAGCCATGACCAAGAGCGAGGTCGCCGAAGAGGCGTGGCGACGAGCCGCCAAGTTCCTCGTGAGCGACGTATCGGCCCGAGAACTCGAAGTTCCCGAAGGCGACCCCGAGCACGCCATCCTCCGGCACATTGAGGAGGTCGTCGTCCCCTCGCTGCTCCAACGGGCCGCCATCATCCGGCGGAACCGGAAGGACTGGGCCAAGAGCGAGGGTGCGTGATGGCCGCGCGCGAGATGCACCACACGCGAGCGAACCGGCATTGGACGCCCGCCGAGGAGAAGCTGCTGACCCTGCTCTGGGGCACGATGTCGGTCGTCCCGCTCTCGAAGAAGATAGGGCGAAGCGTGGACTCCATCGTGAGCCGAGCGCGTCGGATGGGGCTTGGCTCGCCCTCGCGCGGCACGAAGCCCTTGCACCAACTCTGCCGCGAGTCCGGCTACCACCCGAAGCAAATCCGCTACGCCCTCAAGAACCTTGGGATGGCGCTCCAGTACAAGTTCGACACCCGGCACCCGAAGGAGCCCCGCATCTACCGGCAGTATGCGATTTCGTTCGAGCAAGAGGAGGCCATCCTCGCCTACCTCGCGAAGCACCCGGACGGGTCGCCCGTCTACTGCAACGCGCCGGGGTATCGGACGAAGCAGGGTCAATGGGGAGTCGGCAACAAGCCCCCCGCTTGCCTCGACTGCGGGCGAACCGACCGGCCACACCGAGGTCGCGGGTTCTGTAGCTCCTGCCACATGCGCGACCTCCGACGAAAGAGGGCCGAGGCCCAACGCGCCGCCGGGGTAATAGAGGGGGCATGAACATCTTTGCCCTCTCGCATGACCCGCACGAAGCTGCCCGCTGGGCCATCGACCGACACGTCATCAAGATGGTCCTGGAGACGGCTCAAATCCTCTGCGCCGTCTCGTGGCGCTACGGGGTCGAGGCTCCGTATCGGCCGACCCATCAGCAGCACCCGTGTACCCTCTGGGCCGGGGAGACGCTCGACAACTGGCATTGGCTTCTCGAACACGGGCTCGCGCTCGCCGAAGAGTACACCCGGCGGTACGGCAAGGAGCACAAGAGCCGGGCTGTCATCGAGTGGGCCGCCCTGCATGGGGGAAGGCCCAACGACGGCCCCCTGACGCCGTTCGCGCAGGCGATGCCCGACCAGTACCGAGGGACCGACCCCGTGCTCGCCTACCGGGCCTACTACCTGGGCGATAAGGCGCGCATCGCGGGCTGGAAGGAGCCCGCCGAACCCCCTCTCTGGTGGATTACGCCGGGCGGATAGCCTGCTCGGTGTATTAGAGCGATAGAGGTAAACCTATGCCGAACTGGTGTCAGAACACGTTGGCCCTCATGGGGCCGAAGGACGTACTCGAAGAAATCGCCGCAACGGGGCTCTCGTTGCAGACGCTCATCCCGGTCCCGGAGGAGCTTCAGAAGATGGAGAAGCGTTATCCGGTCCCCAAGGGGGAGAAGGAAGAGCGCGCTCGCCTCATGGCGAAGTACGGGGTCGATACCGCGTACGACTGGCAGGTAACCCGCTGGGGCACCAAGTGGGACATCAACGTCGGGCAAATCACGGTGGAGCCACCCTACGGCACGGGGACGGACCACGAGATTAGTGTGTCGTTCGATTCCGCGTGGTCCCCACCCGTCAAGGCCCTGGAGACGCTCTACGAGCGTTACCGTGACCGAGGGCTCACCCTCTGGCTGGAGTACTTCGAGCCCGGCTGTGGCTTCCTCGGAAACGCTGTCGGGAAGGACGGCCAGTTCGTGGATGATTGCCGGGAGTACGAGTCTGCGGACGAGCTTGAAGCCATCGTCCGTGAACTCGACCACGCGCTTGCCGAAGGCGACATTGAGTGGCTGCGGGAACAAGAGCAGGAGAAGGCGAAGGCGGAGGCCGCCGCTCCCAAGAAAGCCGCCCCGAAGAAAGCTGCCCCGAAGAAAGCTGCCCCGAAGAAAGCCCCTGCGAAGAAGGCTGCTCCGAAGAAGGTAGCGAAGAAAGCCCCTGCGAAGAAGGCGGCCCCGAAGAAGGTAGCGAAGAAGGCAGCCCCCAAGAAGAAGGTTGCAGCCAAGCGTTGATTCTTCGCCTCCTCACCTCGTAGAGGGAGCATGAAGACCATCACGCTCCCCTCTGGCAAGTCGGTCAACGTCCCCTCCACGGGCGACGACTGGCAACTCTACACCTGTTCGATGGCGTGCGGCAACGCCGCCCGAGCCCTCACGGGCGCGCTCGTCAAGGCCCTCCGGGTCATCGACGAGCACGCGGCCAAGGGTTACGCCCCGACCCCCCGTGGGGCCGAGAAGCTCATGGACGAGGTGCTCTACCCCGTCATGAACAAGTACGCGAAGTTCGGCGCGGCTGACACCGAGCCCCGCAGCGTCGCCTACTCCTCGATGGAACGCGCTATCGAGAAGATGACCGGCCACCGCGTGTACCTGTGAGGAGGCGGCCATGAACGACTGCCCCATTCCCGTCAGTTTCGCGGGCCTCTCCTCCGAAGACCCGCGCACCGGCACCTGGATGAACGACGACACAACCGAAATCGTCCACATCTACCAGGCCGCCATCCGCACCGACCCAAGCAAGCTCGCCCGCTCGGCGGGTGAGCCCGTCTACTTCGCCACCAAAGAGCCCTTCGGCTGGACGTTCTGGACAGGCACCCGACACAAGCAGGTTGGGGCGCTCGCCGATGGTCGTGGTATCCACGAGAAGACGCCCATCGACGAGGCCACGGTGGCCCGCCACAAGGCGTACGTCGAGTGGTACGACAACTTCGGAGGCTAGGCATGACGAAGAAGCGCCCCATCACGGGCGGGATGCGAGTGAAGGCGTACCCCGTGCTCGCACGAGCGGTCGAGGAGGGCTTCCGGCGCGGTTGGCACCGCGCCCACAAGTACACCGACAAGCCGACCGACGAGCAAATCGAGGACGCCGTGACGAACGCCATCCTCGGCGACATCTGCGAGGTCTTCTCGTTCGACGAGGACGCATGATTCTGACCTACTCGGCCCTCGCCTTCGTAGCGGGGTACTGCCTTGGGCGACTCACAACCACCAAGTAGTCCACCTATCGGGACACCCCGGTATGAAGGACCGTGATTTCGAGCTTCTGGTGCAGGAGCACCAAGCCGCGCAGGGCAAGCCCCCGCAACAAGTCCGCTACCTCATGCGCGACATTGAGGTGGCCCGCCGACGCCGCGAAACGGCAGCCCGCGAGATGCAGGCTGCCGAAGAGCATCTACAGGAGCTACTCGACTTTCTCCACAGGATGACACCCCGATGAAGCACGCCTCGCAACCGTTCACCTGGCACCCCGTCTACGAGCGCAACAAGTTCGTCTACTACGAACTCTGCGTACGGCTCGGCGAGCTTGGTATCTGGCTGACCGCTGAAGAGGATGCCTGGCACATCGAGGAGGGCGGAGGTGCCCGTGTGCTGCGCGGCACCGCAACGTCCTACGAGGATGCCCGTGAGCAGGCTGTCGGGCACCTCCTGCTGTTGCTAGGAGACGCCCGCACACGACTGAAGCGCGCTACCGTGTCGGACCTCCCGCGAAACCTTCCGACCCCCAAGTCGTCGCCCCGGTGTAAGAAGAGCGCATGAACCGATGGGTCGAAGTCGTGCAGGGCGAGTTCTTCGTGCGGGTTGACCCCGTGCTCTGGCCGACCGTCAAGCTGACGTGGGCGCTCCGAGGTATACCCTGGGACGAGTACTTGCCGGAGTCGGACGAGACGTTACCGGAACCCATCGACTTCCTTGACTTCCTCTTCATCACAGCGACCTGCCCGTGCTCCGAGCACATGGATACGCTGGCGCGTGAGCTTGGGTTCAATCCTTAGACGGCTTCGAGGCTGGGCTCGCATCGGCCGCCTTGGGGGGCTTCTTCGAGCGCGACACGCCGCGCGCCTTTGCCTTAGCGGCCTTCGAGCACGCGGCACAGAGGGGCAGGGTGTTCTCGACCGGGATGGCTGCTTCGACGCCGCATCCGAGGCAGGTGACTTCGACCTTCATACCAACTCCACCGGGAAAGAAGAAAGGCGAGGATTTCCTTGTCCTGTCCGTGGGGGTATGACGGAACGCCTGCCTCTCTGGGAGGAGCACCGCGATGTCGCGATGCTCGCGCTCTGGCATCTGCTCGACGACGATGAGGAGCTTGCCGAGGAGCCCATCGCCATCGTCGCGGACACGAGCGACCCGACGACGCTGACGTTCGCGGAGGCTCTCCAGGAAGCCATCGAGACGGAGGACTCGGAAGCCATCGTGATTGAAAGCGACGAGAACCTTCTGGTATTCGTGGTCCCCGTCGAACTCGTCCGAAGGGTGACGCACCGGGCGAACCCCGAGTGCTGGTCCGCGCTCGCCGATACGCCACCCGACCAACTCATGTGGGCCGCCATCGCATCGGACGGAGGCATGACCCTGCTGCACGTCCCCATCGAGCCCTTCAGAGTGATAGGAGAGGCGTAGCCTCTGGGGCCATGACACGCGGAAGCCAAATGGGTCGCGGGACGCCGTAACGCCGGTATTGGACGAACTCCCACGCCGCTTCCATCGGCCGATGCAGGACGGGTGGCACGAGGTCGCCTTGGTCGTCCGTGTGCTCGGCATCGAGGAGCCAGCCAGGGAGCCGGTAGGCTTCCTCGACGAACCCGAGGCGCTGGGCGTCCGGCGAGAACACGCTGACGAAGTGGACGAAGCGTTCGTGGGGGGTCATGTCAGTCATCCATCGTGAGGCGCGTCCACGCATCGACGCGCGCGAACACGAGGTCATTGGCCGCCGCCTGAGCCTCTTCGAGGGTCGGAAAGACGGGCCGCTTATCGGGGGTTAGCTGCCCCATGCGTTTCGTCCACCAGGCGTGTAGCTCAAAGCCCGCTGGCTTCCGAGAAATGACCGCCATCGCGTCGCCGCCCTCGCCGAGCCACGTCTCGACGTGTTCGGGAAGTGCGCCCGTGGACGGAGGAGTCTCGACGGGTTCACGATAGGGGAGCTTCGACGTTCGAGTTCCCCGCTGGGGTGTCTTTGCGATGACGGGCACAGGCCGGTACGTCCAGGTGAGCACCCTCCCATCCTACACCGATGCTGTTGATTTCTTGCGGACGGTTCGCGCTCCGGTGTATGAGGAAAGGGCCGGGTCAGTCCCGTATCCGGCAGAACGCAGAAGAGGTCGCACGCCGCGCCCTCGGATGGCCTCGCTGGCCGAAGCGTCGCGCAAACGGGCGGAGAAGAATCATGTCGAAGACGCAAGAGTCCGAGCAGAACGTCGCATCCACCGCCGCGAAGAAGTGGCACGCCCTCGTCGCCAACAAGCTGACCGACGAGGACATCGTGGACTTGTGGAACGCCCACGTTCAGGCCGAAGCGAGCGAGATGGTCCGGCAGACCAATGAGGCTGGCCGGTCCCGCACCGTGCGGAACTACAAGCGGTGGCGGCAGGTCTTCTGGGCCGAGAACGAGGCCCGTCTCCTCAAGACCGTCGAGCGCACCGAGGTCGGCACGCTGCGGCTGAAGCAGCCGCCCAAGAAGGCCGCGAGCCCGAAGCCGGTCGTCCAAGAGGTCAGCACCAGCAGCGTCTCTCCCCGTGGCGTCAAGAACGCCGTGGAGTCGTCGAATACGACGAAAGCCTCGGCGACCGAGAAGCTGTCGGCGACCGAGAAGGCCATCCTGTTGGCGACCCGCAAGCCCATCGAGGCGGTCGAGACGGTGCTGCCGCGCCTCGACGACTCCGATGCCAAGGCGATGCAGCGGGCCGCCGAAGAGGCCGAGGCGAACGAGAAGCGGCTCCAGGAGTACGTGCTCTGGGCCTGCAAGCGTGCGGACGCCGAGGTCGATGCCCTCCGCAAGAAGCACGGGGAGGCCCTTTGGTCGGATGCCGTGACGGTCGAGCAGTACGAGAACTACCCGCTCCTGCGCGTCGTCTTCGTTCGTTCGAGCACCGCTCCGATGTTCGGAGCGCACGGGCCGACCGTGAAGCACGACTTCCGCGCGAACGGCAAGCCCGTGACCGTCAACCACGAGGGGATGTTCCGGCAACTCGACAACCAGCGGCTCATCCGGTCGAAGGTCGTGGCGGGCAAGAGCCACGAGTACTACGTGAAGGCCCTCCAGTATCAGGAGGGGATGTACTTCAAGGGCTACTTCGTGGTCGATGGCGAGGAGCGCGCCGAACTGGCCCGCTTCTACGTCTGCCGCTCCGGCAAGGTCGTCACCATCGACGAGGCCGAGTACCGCCGCCTCGAAAACGAAGCCGCCGCGCGCCGTCCGCGTTGATACCTGCCGGGCTCGACTCGTAGAGAGGGGGCGGGGGAAACCTCGTCCCCTCGAATCTTTTGATACCGACGCAGGAGAGCCATGTACAGCTACGACCGCCGCATCCGCACCGCCGACGACGTGGGCATGACCATCCTTCAGCAGATGGGCGGCGCTGGCCGCATCAAGGCGATGACGGGTGCGACGTTCGTGCGGGTCACGAACGGCATCGGCATCAAGTGGCCGAGTAAGCAGCCGAGCAAGGGCAACTACGTCGAGGTCACTCTGGACCCCTCCGACACCTACTCGATGAAGTTCTACAACATCGGGCGCGGGGCCAAGAAGGTCGTCAAGGACATCGACGGCGTGTACGCCGAGGACTTGGTTCGCATCTTCGAGGGGCAGACCGGCTATTACCTCCGGTTCTGAGGCCGCTCCGGTGTAAGAACCGGAAGTGACCCTCTGGCTCGTTCAAGCAGCTTATCCCTTCTCGTCCGTCACCGCGAATGGGTGGCCCGTCGCGGCTGCCCCCGGTGAGCCGACGCACTTCTGCCCGGTCTTCCTCGACAAGGAAGCGGCCGAGAAGTGGGCAGACGGGCGCTTTCCGGTCGTCCCGCTCACGCGGACGGTACCGACGCCGCCCTACGACCGGCCCTCTATCGCGAAGGCGCGGGAGCGATGACCTCGTTCCCCCCAACCGCCCCTTGAACAAGATGAGGATGAAATGGCCCGAAGCACGAAAGCCCTGAGTGTGGACCTGCCCAAGTGGCCCGCCATGACGGTCATGGGCGACCGCATCACGCCCGCGCAGGCGGCCGAGGTCATCATTCGGACGAACGAGTGGCACCACGGGTGTAACGACCGCGCGTGGCGACGCCTCGTCTGGGA
>Ga0129333_10003254_pt1 | contig 15163 bp, 17 predicted proteins | sample CPB6_08_DNA_FD_94474 | JGI IMG/M metagenome (GOLD analysis project Ga0129333, IMG submission 94474) | Freshwater to marine salinity gradient microbial communities from Chesapeake Bay, USA - CPBay_Sum_0.6_0.8_DNA | ecosystem: Environmental > Aquatic > Marine > Coastal | place: USA: Chesapeake...
ATGGTGTGCGGGACACCAAGAATGTGCAGTCGCATTAGGTGGGATAGGGTGGCTGTTTCACGATGGGTGAACCTGTGGCCTGATACAACGTATCCGATGCAAACACCAACCGCGCACGATACCAATCCGATGTGCTTTCCGTCAAATTTTGCGGACTCACCGTAAGGTCAAAATCCGCAATGTTTGTCCACGAAAATCCACTGTCGGTTGATTCGTCAATATATATCCGCCAATCGCCGGGGCGACTCCCGGTATACGTCCAACTAAATCCCAGTGTGCCACCGCCAAAGTCAAAGACGTCAAAGGAGTCGAGCGACATCGCGTTCTCGATATAGCCAATGCGCCAGTTTGACCCGTCGTAAATCCATCCATTCAGGACGCTTTTCCACGACCCGTCCCAAACCCAGAGGTCTTGCGTGGCTCGCCAGCTTGCGGTCGTATCGCTGACTTCGGTGACGATTTTGCTTCCGTCCTCCAACAACAGAAAATCGCCGTCCTCTTTCAGTAGTGCGGAATAGACCGCCGCCCACCACGACATCGGCATACGCTAGGCCACCTGCACCCAGAGTTGCCCCGTCGTTCCTGTGCCAGACGGCGCATTGGTAGAAATGGTTGCGTTCACGGGTCCGGTGGGTCCGGTCACGCCCGTGGGTCCGGTTGCTCCTGTCGGCCCGGTCGCTCCCGTTGGACCCGTTGGACCCGTCTCGCCAATATTGCCCTGTGATCCGGTCGGACCAGTCGGTCCCGTTTCACCCGTTGGCCCCTGTATCCCCGGCAGTCCGGTAGCCCCGATGGGTCCGGTCGGGCCAGTTGCGCCAGTCAGACCATTCGGCCCTGTCGGACCAGTTTCACCAGTTGGCCCGATGTCTCCAGACGGCCCAGTCTCTCCAGTCGGCCCCACCAAGCCCGTCGCACCTGTCGCTCCGACCTCCGCAAGCAAGTCCCAGTACGAGGACGGCTGACCCGGCGGCTGGTTCGTGCCGTTCTGGATGCTGATCCAACTTGACCCGACATACGACACGGCATCGTTGACGATGTAGTTCGTGCCGCTGTTCCACGCGCCAAGCCAGTTGATGCCCGTTGGCCCCGCAGGTCCGGTGGCTCCCGTCGGTCCCGTAGGTCCAGTAGCGCCAGTTGGCCCAGTTGCGCCTGTCGCGCCAGTACCCGTCGGTCCAGTTTCTCCGGTTGGCCCCGTGGCTCCCGTAGGTCCAGTTGGTCCGGTAGGCCCAGTCGCTCCTGTTGCCCCAATACTTCCACCGGGACCGACGAACGATTGCCCAGTCGTAGGAACAGCAAGGGGCGTATCAAGATAATTGCTATCTTGGTATTGTAGGTAATACTCTGGGATTGCACTCGCCACAATCCCAATTTCATACGTCCACGAATCAGATGCCGTGGAATCCCACGTAGCCTTCCAGCCATCTGCCGTTTTTGTTGCATCTGTCACCACATTCGTGGCGGTCGTTCCACTCTGATTTTTAACTGATGCGGCAATAACGGCAGTTGTCAAAGACTGCTGTGCATATTCACTGCCGTCCTCATCAAGTACGTTGTTGCCAGAAATCAGATACCAGCGCCACCACACTTCGTATTTGCCAGTGCCGCTGTTGTAACCTTGTTTTTGGAGCTTAATGATGGGAACGTTAGCACCAGCATTGATAGGCCACGCCGTAATGCCTTCCTGCAAATACACCAATGATCCGCTGGTGTCATAGCCGACCACGCGCCATTGCGTTTCGGATGTGCCGCCAACAATCGGTGATACCGTTCCCGTCGTATTAACGATATCTCCGGCATCGCTATATGCTCCCCACGCAGGCCAGATGTAAAACTTTTCTGCTGGAAAAATTGTGGGATTAGCGGCTGGGCTAACGGTCCACGTAAACGCACTACCAGAAACAATGGTAAACGTTTGCCCACCGACAATAAGTGTATTGCCGGGGACCATTCCACTTGACTGAACATTGGTCAATGTCAGCGTTGTGCCAACAACATCAGCTTTACCTACGCCAGTAATGCGTAAGCGGCTCCGGGATTCTACCTTTACGCCGCGATATTGCGGGTTGTCATATTGCAAATTGACATACACCGTTTCTCCAACATCACCCCAGCTTTGCACTTCAGTACTAGCAACAACAGTTGTTGGTACAATTGGCGGTCTGGTAACGCTTGCGGGAATGCCAGTAGCAGATGCTGAAATACCCGTGTATGTCGTGTAGGGGCTAAAAATGGCCCGTTGTGGCATGTAGGCGGAGTCAGCCTGACCGGAACGTACATGCTTAATGCGATACCAGAAAACTGTGCCGTCGTTTGGCAAATAGTCAATGTACAGTTCTGTTTCTGCGGAAACGGCGGTAAGAACAATGTAGGTGTCAGGTACACCTGCATTATCCTCGGCGCGTTCAATAACGATTGTGTCTGCACCAGATGCCGACCATAAAGCCAACACTACGCCCTGCGGCAAAGAAGCATCGTCAACGCCAGCAACAATGGACATACCAGCGGGACGCGGGGCTGTACCAGAAGTGCTATTGGTGGTGCTAAACGTCTCGGTGACAATCGTGCCACGCGCACCACTGACCATATCGCGAAAAGCGATGCCCACAATATAGTTAGTGGACGGCTCAAGATTGAGCAGGGTGATGGTCGTGCTATTGTGCTGTAACGAGTTGACGCGATAGGGTTGCCACTTGCTTGGCGCGGTTGACCCCGGAGCCACGAAGATATCAATCAGGTCAACTTCATTGCCATCGTTATCCCACGTAACAACGGCTGATCCATTGGTAATACTGCTGATAACGATGTTGTCAACCGTTCCCCACGCATCAAGCGTGACCGTCTGCCAGCCCGTCCACGCACTCGGGAACAGCCCCGCCTGTTCGGTTCTAGCGCGGACATGCACCGTCGATCCCGGCGTAACGGCAGGAAGCGGCACGGCCCCTGTCGGGATATTGCTAGGCTGATACCGAATGAAGTTCGTCCCGTTATCCGTCGGGGCCGAGGCGCCAGTGGCGTACTCAATCGCCACCGTGATTTCCGCCGTGTTGTTTAGCGCGGGGGCGTTGGTAATCGTGAACTGTGCGACTCGGCGCGAATCGCTCGTACTCTTGGCAATGCTGATGGTCGGCGCAATGGCTGGCTGATTGTAGACGCCAGCGTCCACCAGCTTAAAGACCGGGCCTTCTGGCTTCTCGTCCCGACGAACAATTTGCCCAACCCGAGGGCCGACGCTCGACTCACCAATGCGGTAGTTCTTGTTCGGAAAGTAGGATGCATCAAGATAAATCAAGTCGCCTATCTGAGCCGCCGCCGCCGTTGCCGTGCGAAGCACTTGCACTTCCATCGACGGCGCGCCACGCCCAAAGCGATTAAACCCTTCCCACGCAATGTCAACTGCCAGCGCATCGAGTTGCGAAGTCCACCCCTGACTCTCATGCACAAAGCCGGGGATATTGTACTCGATAACCCGTGTAGAAAACGTGGTGGTATCGCCATTGTCATACTGAAATCCCTGCTCCGTCGCACTGATACCATCTGGCGGCGGAGTCGTGGTATTGTCCTGTACGTCAGGTCGCTTAAGGAGCGTCTGTTGCGTAACCACAAAGCTGGTAACGACCGTCGACTCGTCCAAGTCATAAATCGGCGGCGGCTGATCCCCAACAATGTCGGCATTGGCGATGGTGTAGGTCGGCGCACTGTCAGATAGATACCGTGTCGAGAAGAACTCAACGACAGGCTTTTGTACGCCACCGACTGTTTTGACGGTTGTGCGAGCCGCGAAGCCAAAGGGTCCAAAAAGTGCCGACTCTAAAAACTCCGCCATCGTCACGGGCTTTGTAATACGCATCGCCACTCGCGTATTGACGCCAATGATGCCCTCAATCAAATCATAGCTAGTCTGATCGACGGTAATGTTGATGAGTTCGTAGCACTTCTTGGCAATTGCCGCCGGATGGTCATCGATGTATAGCGGCGAGGTTTCGTCGACCTCCGACGCCACTAAGCGAATGCGACCGACTGTATCTACTGAAGGCAGGGCATCCCACGCCGTTGTCGTAGAGAGGGGGTTGACAGCGTACAGTTCCACATACAACCGCCCCTTCTTCCCGCCATACCCAAACGGCTCGCGCTTGATATCCATCGCGCCGTGCGGATCATAAAACGGGTCACCCGTAATGTCGGGGAACAACGCTCGCACCGTGCCATACATCGTGTAACTGGTGCCGCCGACCTCATAGGTAAAGGCGGCGGTCAGCTTGGGATAGCTTGATACGATGTTTTGAGTCGCAAGACCAATGAACGTGGTGGCATTGAGCGAGGCGTCTCCCGGTACCAATTCCCGATACGGCAAGATGGTGTTCCAGAAGTTCGTGGCCTGACCCGGCCCGGGCATGACCTTCCGTTCCCACGAAGGCCAGAAGTACCCAGCTCTATACTCCAACGCGATAATGTCGCCCTGCACTGGAGCCGAGGCCGACCCACTGGTGCCTTTGTACACAAACTCCCAGCCACCACTATCAATGGCGAGGTCATTGCCAACTCCGAATCCGCCAATGACGGGACCACCGACAACGCACCCGCGCTTCGGGAAGGCAATGCGTTCCGCGCTGTCCGACCACGTAAACAGTTGTTTGGTCTGCTCAATTCGGCGCGTGTTACTGATTGTAAACGCATAGCGAATGGCATCGACCTGCCGAACATTGGTCAGGTAGCCAGCTTGCCACGTAGTCCACGTAGAGCCGCCGTCCGTCGACATCTCCAAGAACGCGGCACGAGACAGCAGGTGCGGTCGCCCAAACTCCGCATTGTTCCGCTCTAGCTCAATCGGATCGCCGTTTTCCAAGAGTATCTTGTCGCCGTTCTCCAGCAACAGATATTCTTCTGTCCCATCGTACAGGTTCTGCGTGACGATGCGGAGTGTCCCTGTGCTGTCCGTCCCGACCACGGCATCCACCACTTCTACCACGTACGCGCCTGTGCGAACGGCGCCTGTCAACAGGTCAACTTCTTGACCATCCCCGCTCGGCACCGCGGCAATGTAGGGATTGGTGCCACCTCGAATTGAGGTGAGAACGAGGGTATCGGTTAACCCATCGGCACTACGGATGCGAAGGCGGTAGGCTTGATCTGGCATCAGTCGTAAATGCAGAGCATGGCGGCGGCGGAGCCGTTAATCAGCGTGAACGACATTGAATATAGCAACACGTTCTTGTCTTGGAGCGTGATGCTCACATCCCCATCCGGCGCAAGATAGGCCGTATAGGAACGTGCGGCGTTATCGCCAGTATTGACGGTCACCGAATTACCGCGAAGCAACCACTCTTGGCACCTGAGCATATCCGACATCTTGGTGTTCGGGATGTCGGTCATGCTGAAGCTCGCCCCGTAGTCCGTACGGAAACGAAATTGGTATGGCACGCCCGTCCCCAACGCCGGAACACGGGGACCAATCGGCTTCTGAAACGGCGTCCAGTCGGCAAACCGCGATCCGACGCCCAAGCTCACGCTAGTCGTGGCGTTATCCAGCGTCACGGCTCCGGTGCCGTCTGTGAACGTAATTGTCGCCATTAGCCAATCCTCCCACGGCTATTCGCCTTAGTCATCAATTCCTGAATAGCGCGTTGTGCGGACGGATCGTTTGGCCCGATGACCGTAACGTTCATCGCCTGTCGCGGCGTCATGCCAGCCGCCGTGGTCGCGGAGGTTGCGCCAAAAATGATTTGCTGAGTCGGAGAAACGGGAGCCGCAAAGCCAGTCATCATGCCGCCGCCACCGCCAGCAATTGCCGTATTGCCAACCGTTGCCTTGCCGCCATTGGCGTAGGCAAAGGCAAGCATCGCGCCAGCCGCTATGACCGCACCAAGCCCGTTCCCCATTGCCAACAAGCCAGTAATCTTGTCCATCAGCTTGCCATAGATTTGCGAATCTGTAGCAAACTTAACCATAACACGCGCCAATCCAGCGGTAAGGCTCTGCGCCATTGCCTTCCACAGATTGCTGATTCGGCCTGACATAATCGCACCTGTCAAACCCTGCTCAATTGATTGTTGCAGGGTTGTACTGATGCCTTCGCCAAAGTTGTCAATTAACGTCTGACGAACAATCGCCGCATTTTCCTTGGCCTTGCTCTGAATAAACGTTGTCAGATTACCAAGAGATTCAGTAATGCTGGTCTGCATGCCCTGCACATCTATCAACTCGCCCACAACAGGAGCCATGACAGGCGCCTTTTGCTCCATCACTCCAGCTTGCATTGGAGTCATGCCAGCAAACCCTTCGGCCCGAATACGACCCAATTCGGTTTGCATAATGCCAAGACGCTTTAGTTCAAACTCCGTGGTACGAATGCCAAAAATCAACTGATCGCGGTTAACGTTTGTAATCGCTATCAGTTCGTTTTGCGCCTTGATTTGCTCATCCGTCAGTGCTTTTGGGCCTGTCGGCCTTGCATCAAACAAAGCCAAATATGCCAGCACTTCATTCATGCCTTTATGCGCGGACTTCCCTACGTTGTTAAAGGCATCTTCTGTCTCATTCAGATGCTTATTGAGCAACGCAAAGCCAGTAACCGCCGCAATAATGGCGATACCCACAGGACCACCAAGCGCCAAAGCCAATCCGCGCACTGCGCCAGCCGCCAAACTCGCCGCACTCATTACGGCAATCATTGCCGTGCTGTGTACGCCAGCCGCTGTTGCGGCTCCAATATGCGCAATACCAGCCGCAAACAATCTCGCAATAAAAACATTAATCGCCAAGACTAGTTTGGGAGAAAAGGCGCCAAGCACTATGCCGCCCAAAATAATCATGCCAGCTTTAATGTTTTCGATGTTGTTGCCAATAACACCAAACAAATAATCCAGCTTATTTGCCAGCGATGATAACGCTTTGCCCAAGGATTCTGCGGCACCTGTGGCATCATTGAAGTTGCGAATACCATTCGAAAGCGAGTTGCCGATGCGCGTCATGCCGTCGCCAATCGTGACTGGCAACTTGCTAAAATCTGAGCGAATCTGGCCTTCCATCTTTTGAATTGCGGCGATAACACGTTCCGCCGTCAATTCGCCGCTGTTCGCCATTTCGCGCAACGCACCAATCGGCACGCCCAAGCCATCGGCAATCGACCGCGCAAGACCGGGCATCTGTTCCATCACGGCACGGAATTCGTCGCCGCGAAGAACGCCAGAAGCCAAGGCTTGCGAGAACTGAATCATGCCTCTGGAGGCTTCGATGGCATTGATACCAGACGTCCGGATGGACATCTGCGTGAGTTCCGTAAAGTTGAGCAACTGCGCCTGACTCATGCCCAACTGGTCCGAATTGCGCGAAATACGCGCAAACAGTTCAGCGGTTGAAGCGAGGCTTGTACGCGTCAATTGTGAGGATGCAAACAGGCGATTCTGCAACAGGCGCAAATTATCAGTGCCTTTTGCAACCAGATTGATGCGGCCTTCCAGCAACAGCATCGTATCGCTGGTATTGACCAGCATACGGAAGCCGTTAATCAGAGCCTGTGTGCCGAGGTAGGTTGCGGCAAACTGCGACCCGACCTTGCGAAGGCTGGATTCCATAATACCAGCACTTTGCACGCTGGCGGTTCCCGCCGTCCGGAATGAGGTGGCAAGACCATTTGTGCGGCTGGTCAGATTGCCAATCTTTGCACCGAGGCTGTTGGCAACTCCTGCCGTCGTAACCAGTTCGGCCCTGAGGCGCTTAATGGCGGCTTCGACTGCCGCCGAGCCTTCTTCCTGAATCCGTATGCCAAGGCCAAAAACTTCCATCGGTTACTCCTGTGGTACGGGCTTGGCCTTCGCCACCTCTGCCGCCATGCGTTGCAATCGCGCCTTCGTCTGATCCACCATCTGCGTAAACTGTCCTGCCGCCTTCAGATACCGCATCTCCATCTTCTGCAAGTCCTGCGGCTGATGGAACGCAATCGCCACCTGTCCTGCCAAGTCCGTGCGATCACCCATCCGTTCCACTGCCGCCTCCCGCGCCATCTGCCGCAACTCCGCCCACACCCACAGCGTCACGGCAAATGACTCCTGCCCCACCTCGCGCAGGGACCGCCCCGTTTCCGAGGCGGTCTGCACCAACACCCGTCGTACGAACTGCTCTGCATCCCACGGCACGGCGACGGCGGTACTGCCCGTCGCCTCGGTCAGTTTTTTTCCGACTGCTCCGCAATCATCGCCTCGACTTCTGCGACCTGATTCCGGCTGAGTTGCACCAACGCCGCAATCTGATCCACGGTCAACTTCTCGATTTCCTTCTCTTTCAGGTCGGGACACGAAGCCCGAACCACATCCAGCAACGCACCGAGCATGCCTTCCCCGTTTTCGCCCGTCGCGGCAACCGCCGCGATTTTATGCGCGGCGGCTCCGGTGAGTGGCTTGACGACAATCTCTCGTCCGAAGATGGTGACACGCGGTAGGCGTGCAGGGTTAACCAGATCGTCCAGATTGATAGTCGGCATGAGAGGGGTTAGACGGTGGTGAGATACTCGATGCGGAACGGCGCAGACCCGATGTTGCTGAAGCCCGACACCGTGGGATCGAGGCGAGCCTCAATCTCGATGGCGATGGCAACCTCGGCCCCGTCCTGTCCGGTGATGTCGTACTTGGTGCAGAGGCCAGACGGGAAGCGGACCTGCACATAGCTTCCAGCCGAGGCCGTGGCCCCGCCTCTCTGCCAGATGCACCGGACTTCTGAGAGATAGTCACCCGACACAAGCAACTGCCCAGCCGACTTTGGCTCATAGGAGGTTGAACCCGTCCACGCACCCGTCGCGGTGGTCGCGGCACCCGGCTCAATCTGGGCAACGTTCGCCGTGGCAAGCTGGATGACGGTGCCTGAAATCTTTGGCATCCGCATCGTCACGCGGTCCAGTCCCTTGACGGGCGACCGCTTGCCGTCAAAATCGGCATTGCGGTAGGTCACGCCGGGGTCAAACTTCAGACCTCCCTGAAACGCGCCAAACACAGTAGCTCCAACGTACAGAACGCCAGAGTCGATGAGGATATCATCGGGAAGGGAAGAGGTGTAGCCAGTCAGCGGTGCGGTCATGAGTCTATCCTACGAAAGGGGAACGGGTGGGGTACATCAGAGACGTCTGGACGTCAAGACTTGAGGCCAGAGATAAAGTTCATACGAAGCGATCACGGACACAATAGGTGCCTCCGCCGGATCGGTCAGGAGGGGGACCGTGTTGCGAGTACGGGACCGCCCGACCATCACGCCATCCGTGTTGTAGGTGTAGGCGGTCATGCACTGGTCTACAATATCCATAGCCGACTCGACGAGTGGCAACTGGCTTTCCGGCTTGCCGATGGCGGACACTTCCAGCAGGGCCGTCTCGCGGTAGCCGTTGTAGGCCGTAAGGCTGGTCCGGTTAAGCAGGAGCGTCAGGTACGGAAAGACCACGTTGGTCGGCGCGGCCCGAACGTACACCCGCTCCGGCGACCCGATGAAGTCCTTGAGCCGTTCGCCCTGCGGCGACTCGTAGTCAATAATGGCCTTTCTCAGGGTAGTGTAAATCTGGACCGTGGAAGCCGTGCTGGGGACCGGATTCACCCGCGTGGTCTTACTGACGTTCGTGGGTTTTGTCATTTAGACTCCATAGTCCGCTTCACCGTCCGACCAAAGATATCAATCATCTTCTGGACAGACTTGATAGCTGTCGGGACGGCGATGGGCTTATGTCCAACGCCCTTGGGATTGAACTCGTTTGTGTGTCCACGTTCCCAAGCCAGCGCCACCATGCCGCGATCCACTACGCGATTCTGGCCCCGAGGGACCACAAAGGCCCGAGGGACGCCGACGAGCGTGTACCAGCCCTTCGGCTGTTTCTCCGGCGTTGCCGCCGTCAGGTTATCGCGGATGAAGATGGTATTGCGGAAGTTCTGCGAGGTGTAGTAGTTCGTGTAGCCACGCTTCAATTGCGACAAGAGATGCTTGCCAGCCTTGTCAATACCCCGCCGAGCGGAGTCATTGTACCTCCGCAGGGCAAGGTCTGAGCGATCCCGAATAACTCTGGCAGACATCTTCAGCATGACTTACTGGGCCGAGGTCGCGGCAACCGTCACCGACGCCGATGTCACCGACACTTCCACGCCAGCCGAAATCGCCGTGGTGCTGACAATGACGTTGGCGTCCGAGGTGCCGACGTTGAGATCGCAGATAGCAGTGGTGCCGTCCGACTTGAGGCATCTGGCCCACGAAGCCGTCCCCGTGTTGTTCGCGGAAGTGTCTGGCGAGATGGTGTCAAAAGTGATGACGCCATTCGTCACGCTTGACGCGGCAGGGTTCGCAAACCGAAGCTCGGCAAGCAAGACCTGCGTGGTGACCGCCGTCGCCGGATTTGCGGGACGCGAACCGTCGTAGATTCGGAGATAGCCATCGTTGTACTCCCCGTCAATGGCATCCGCCATGAGGTTCCGCACTGCATCAGTCCAGCCAGTCGACTTTGCCATACTTGCTCCTTATTGCGTGTAGCGGGGTTGCGTCACGACCAGTGGGGTCACGACCTTGATTTCGTTGTTCGGGCCACCCGAGACAATCTGGTAAATCGTCTCGTTATTATACGAGACACCCAGCGGAGTCGTGGACGCCGCCGATACAATGGCATAGTACGTCCCCAACACCGAGCTTTCGGTCATTGCAATGTTGGTCAATCCCGCAATGCCGTTCGTGCCAAGCGCGTCCTCGTAGAAGCCAACCACCAGCGTGGTCAGGCCCGTCCACTTCTCAAATGAGTTGGTCGTAGAAAACCAGCGGGTAATCTGGCTCCGCACCAGATAGGCATTTGCCGGATTAATCGTTTTTGACTGTACGACGGTCATGGCGTCCCCTACCAAGTGCCTTGTGAAGAATCTAATACCGTGGTCAACATCTCGCTTGCCTCGCCTACCCGCACATACGGCTCCGAATCCCCATACACCGTCGCGTACAGATCCGACCCATCCCGCACCCCAGCATAGGCCAAGGACGCGTCAAAAATCGTGGCATAGTCACCAGACTCATCCGACACCCGCGCACGAATGCTGGAAGTATTGACGCTTGCCACCATATCCACGTGCGCCTCAGCCCCTTGCGTCATTGTTCCAGATAGCCGCTGGTTGACCACGACCGCCTGATACGCCTCGCCGCTGGCAGTGATGGTGGCGGGAATGCGCTGGGCCGTCGCAAAGGCACCACTGGCCTCTGACTGCGCATCCACGATAAGGCGCACGATTACCCGCAGGGCCAGCGCCATATCCGAGTGCGCTTCTGCCGAGGCTAGCATCGACCCCAGCACCCGAAGGCGAAGTGCTACATCCTGCACCGCTTCTGCACTCTGCGTCATTGCCAAGACTACGGCTTGCTTGACTACCGCGTCCATCTTGCCTTCCGCCGCGGCATCGAACGTGGCGGCAATTTTCTGCACCAAGGTCAGAGCCGAAGATGCCTCAGCCGACCCTGCGAGATTGGCGGCAATCAACTGCGCCAGCGCCATATCCGCGTAGCTCTCCGAGGCACCAGAAAGACTGGCAAGCAAGCGTTGCGATATCGCCACGGCTCCAGCCGCTTCTGCCTGACCATCGAGCGTGACGGGAATGCGCTGACCAACCGACAATTCCGCGGCGGACTCGGCGCTGGCAGTAAGGGAAGCTGGAATGCGAACCACAACCGCCATTTCGCTTGCCGCTTCTGCACCGCCCGTCCACGTGAGAGCAAGCAACTGTTTGATGGCAAAGTCGCCGTAGGCTTCGCCACTTTGCGTCAGGCTTGCGGTGATAAGGTCGGGGGCAATCTCTAGCCGAAGAAACGCTCCGCTTTCTAGCAGAACATCGTCGCCATCTTCCAGCAGGAGGCGATCAAAGCTATCCGACATAATCGGATTGCGCCTCTAGGCGAAGCTTGCGTAACGCCTCTCGCGCTGTCACGCCTGTCGTGACAATGGTCTTGCCGTTGTGCGACCAGCGGAACATGACCGCCACATCCCCGACCGGACCCGCCTCCAACGTCCCGCCGTGCTGTTCGACGAACGCCTCGACCCGCGCCTCATCCGTAGGCCAGAACCCTGACTGCCGAACATCCTGACCGCAGATAAGGCGAGCGTCCATTAGCGGATGAACCCCACCGCCGAAAGGGTTAGGTTCGTCGCCGTCACCGCCGTCGTGTCCGTCTCGTTCCGCACATAGATTGAAATTGTATCATTGGCGGCAGTGGGAATCAGTCCGGTGATGGAGAATCCGTAACTTTTATTTGAGTCCGCCAGCACTGCCGAAATGTGAATCCCGTTGATAGGCGTGTCGTTCTTTGCAAGCGTAATGCCGTATTGCTTGTTATTCGATCCGCACTGAAGCTCGACATTCGCCGTGATCAGCAAGACCTGATTGACTGCCTTGGTTGCGCGAAGTGTGTTATTGGAGGCTTGGCTGAAGCCGTCTTGTCCGAGCGTCGTATCCAGCGCGGTCGTGCCAGCCAGCTTATACCACGTATTTGTTACGGCAAACGTGGTTGACGCTGACGCAGTTAAATCCAACTGCCCCCGACTTGGGAACAAGCTGACTACACAATCCCGAATATCTTCGGGGCTGATATCGCCCGTGGTGTTGTCGGGAAGTTGCGCGAGAAGCGCCGAGAGAACCTTTGCCGTCTGTGTCATTAGGCGAATCCTGTGTCAAAGCCAGTAGAGAACCCGTCAATCGTCTTGCCGTAGTGGTAGCCATCCAGCACTTCGGCTGGCTCGTAGCCCACAAACGCCGCCGATTCCTCCGGCAGGAGCTTTTCTAAGCTGATCTGCTGGGCTTGCGTCTGCCGAACCTTGTATACGCCCCGCACGTGATACAGCGAGCCGTCATCCTCGACCATCACCACGCCAAACGGGTCCACCTCGACGTACATCGCGACCGTCGCTGTGCAGTTGGAGCGGCTATCAATATGCGCTTGCGGGGAGGTGCCGATGATTTGCTGGTCCGAGGTGGTGTCAAGACGGCCCCAGTACACCCCCGTCTGCACGTACACCGGACGGGTAAAGCCATCGTCTCCAGCGTCCTGCCGCTGGTAAAAGGTCAGGCGCTGATCAAGGAGGCCGGGGGCGATGTACATTAGCCAGCCACCGCGAGCTTAAAGGCTCTCAGGGTTTTCAGCACCCGAGCCGCTGTGTCACGTGAAACATCCCACGTAATGCTGGTTCCCGCCGCCGACTCGCTGGCGGCATTCGGGGTGCGCTTTTGATACAGGTCCGCCGCCAAGTCGATGATGCACTGCCCCAGCATAGGCTCTATTCGGGCGTAATCGCCCCGTAGAGACAATCCGCAGGTCGCGGTAATGGTGTAGGGGCCATACGGGAAAGAATAGCCCGTATTCGCATAAATCACGCCTGATGCGGTATTGACAGTGTACTCAGCACTTGACACCGTGGTGCCTTCGGAGTCCACCAACGTCACCGTGGAGCTAATCGGGCGTTGCGGAAAGACCAGCGAGGTGCAGGGGATGGGTTCCAAAACCGCCGCCCGATCCACCGCCGTCACGCTGGTCGCCGTAATCGGGGCATCTGTCCAGACTTCGAGTTGCGCCGTGGCGCGGTCCAGCAAGGCTTGAAGCAACGTGTTTTCCGCGTTGCTCTCAATCCGAAGGTAGGATTTTAGGTCACTGACGGTAGGGAGGGCCATTGCGTTGTGCCTCGGTCAAGATGTCTGCGTACTTCTTCCCCACCACCGGATAGTCGTGGTACTGGCGGACATACGCATGCACACGAGCGGCTTCCGCCGCATAAAAGGTACGGTCTGTTGCGAGCTTTGCCAAGGCATCCCGCAACTGATATTCGGTGTTCGCGAACGTCCACGGGCAAGGAATCCCCAGTTTCTCCAAGTCCTGCCGCGATTGGGGATCCCCCGCAATGACGGCCTTGCCCATCGACCCCGCTTCTAGCCCAGACCCCTGCATCCCGAGCCAGAAGCTGTCAAACGTGGCATCGCAGGACGCCTTGAGCCGCAGGGCTTCGCCGTGTTCCATCCCCTCAATCAGCACAGGCTCGATGTCAATGCCTTGGTGCATCTTGAGGTAATCACAGGCGCGAAGAAACTCTTGCGTCCCCTTAATTCGCCGCATCGTCGGGCTATGCGCCACACGGAAGGTCTTGCCCTCCCGCTTCTCCTGTTTGGCAATCTGCTGGTAAACATCCACTGGCATCGGGATGGGGAGCCAATGCTTGACCCCGAAGCGGTGGTGATAGGGTCTGGCCCCAAAGACCACGGCGTCCATCCGGTCATCCGCGCCGTCTTTGTTCACATAAATCGACCCACTCGGATTGCCGGGATCGACCGAGCCGTGATAGGTCAGGCATTGCATCAACCCGTCACGGGTGCCGACGCGCAGGGTGTTGCGTAGCACGTTGTAGTCGATGTGGCTATGCACAACGTCTGCGGTCTCGTAGAGCAACTGCACCATCTGGGCATCGATGTCCGTATCGTAGTGCCGCAGGTCGCAATGCGGATTTGTGTGTCCGTGCCTGACCAGCACCGAGGTCAGGCCACCCATCAGGGCGGCATTGGTGTAGCGGTAGACCGACGAGCCGGGGTCGTAGGCCGTTAGTTGTAAGACTTTTAGCGCGGACGGGTCGTAGGCTGGCGCCTGATACTGAGACGGGATTGCCGTAGGAGACAATACGCGAGCCGCGTTCGCCCACACTCGATCAATCTGCGCCTGTGACGCCACTAGCCCCTCCGCAAAATACGGTTCGACCAATGGGGTCGGAACGTCAATCCACGTGCCTTTTTCCGCTCGATTCAGCCGGATGGACTTGGCACGCACCAGTACTTTTGTCTCCGCCGGAAGCACCGAAGCGGCTGGGGCCGAAGCCCCAACCGCAACGGTTGCCTCAGTTAGCTTCCGCTTACGAGGTCGCGTCATCCAGCACGACGAACGGCGAATGCTCGTCAACCTTGTTGCCCGAGCCATCAATGGCGTAGGCATAGGTCGAGGTCGGGAGCGGGATGCCCCCGGCGCGAGCAACGAACCGATACGTGGTGATGTCGTTCACGAACTTGTAGTGGATCGAGGACTCCACGGTCAGCGCCTGACGGAGGCCCATCGCGTAGAAGTCGCCGTTGACCAGCGCCACATCGCCCTCGCTCCCGAGCGTCGGGAGAAGGTCCGTGACAATGACCGGAAGCCC
>Ga0129333_10003256_pt1 | contig 15162 bp, 16 predicted proteins | sample CPB6_08_DNA_FD_94474 | JGI IMG/M metagenome (GOLD analysis project Ga0129333, IMG submission 94474) | Freshwater to marine salinity gradient microbial communities from Chesapeake Bay, USA - CPBay_Sum_0.6_0.8_DNA | ecosystem: Environmental > Aquatic > Marine > Coastal | place: USA: Chesapeake...
CTGTGGAAGACGAGCGACCACAGCGACCTGTACCTGTGCAGCAAGCAGTACACGGGCGGGCCGTCATCGTCGCCGCCGTTCTTCCCGCTCTGGCCCGAAGTCTTCCCGGCCAGCGAACTTCGTCGACGCTTTCAGGAGATGAACAACAACATCTCCCTGTGGTCGGCGAACTACATGGGCAACCCGATCACCGAGGAAGCCCGGCTGATCAAGCAGTTGGCGTACTACGACCCGGACGACCCCGGCCACCAGGACTTCATGGCCTCGGCCGTGTACCACGTCACCGTTGACCCGACCGCCACCAACAAGGAGAGCAGCGACAAGGCCGGTCTGGTGTACGTCGCGGTGGGCGAAGTTCCGACGATCACGGTGTCGAACGGCGAAACCAAGTACGGCTATGTGCAGAAGGCAAGGGTCATCGAGTACAAGGAGATCCGGGCCAACCAAGTCGAGCTGGCCGATTCAGTGGCAAGGTACTCGGCGACCCACCCGGTCTATCAGGTGCATATCGAAACCCGGTCGGGATTCTCGGCGACCGCCGACATCCTTCAGAACAAGTGGGGAATCGAGGCTGTTCGCCATGATCCGGGGCCGAAGAACAAGGAGCAGCGGCTCAAGCAGTGTGCGGGTGTCATTGACAACTCGCTATCGGGCCTGTCCGCCTTGGTTGAGTTTCCGGGCACGACCCTCACGGACGGCAAGGTTGGTCAGGATGATCGGCACAAGCCGTTCTACCAGCAGTTCCTCGACTTCGGCTACGCCAAGGACGACCACTGCGTCGATGCGCTCACACAACTAGTCAATCACCTCCTACGATCAGGAACGTTGGTTGCGGGTGGTGAAGCGTCTACCACGGTCGGTTTCATGCGAGAGCCCAAGAACCCTCGAATGAACACCGAACTTGCACAGTACGAGAAGCCGCCGCAACACGAGAAGCCCGAGGAAGACTGGAATTGGTTTGGTGAAAGGAGCCTTGGTTGAGCGATTTCATCGTTGCGTTCGTCGTCATCACCGCCGCGATCATCGCGGTTGCCATCGCGTTCGTCATGGCGACGGTCGTAAATCGCATGGTCAATGCGATCAATGACATGGCGGAACGCCACACCAACACCATGAGCGCGTTGACCAACATGTTCGCGGAGTCGAGCCTGGCGATCAGCGACACCAACCGCGAACTGATCCACCGCAAGTACGACATCCAGCAGCAAGTGCCGCTCGCCAAGTACACGCCGCCACCGCCGCCCACCGACAACTTCGACATCAACGCCATCATCGAGGCCGGTCCCCCGCACGGAGGCGACCCAAGCAAGTGAGGTTTGAATGCCCCCGTTTCGCACCAAGCAGGAATTGCAGGGATTCGTCGATCAGGTGTCGAGTGCCGCCTACGGGTATCGCACGCAACTTGCCCAGATCGTCGGCAAGTGCGAGTGCTACTTCGAGGGCATTCAGTACATCCAGTCGATCGGTTTTGATCGATTCGTGAACACCACCACGGGCCGACTTCTGGCTCGATGGAATCCTGATCTTCCCTCATTGCGAGTGACCCACAACCATGTCACCGAGAAGATCACTGTCGCGTCGGCGGCTACATATCCGACCGCATTGGATGCTCAGGTTGAGCCGCCCGTTCGTGACCATGGCGTCGGGGCGGCCGTGGTCGCACAGACGCTTGAAGACACTATTTCCGCGACGGTGAAGCACAGCAATCTGCTTGAGGTCGCACAGGATGCAAACCTTCGACGGTGCATCGCAGGCACCTACGGAATCGGCCTTGGCATCCGACAGGTCATGCGTCCGGTCAACATCGGCGGGCAGACGGTCCCGATGCCGAGCAAGGAAATCTTTGCTTACGACGTTCATCCGGTTCGCTTTATTCTTGATCCGTACATCACGTCGCGCGATCTACGCCAGCATCAATACGTCATCTACTACGACGTGTGGACGATCGACAAGCTGCGAGCGATGTACCCCCAAGTCCAGTGGGACCCGGAGGACATGTCAACGGTCGGACAGCTGACCCCGTACGAGCAGAGCATCAGCACGCTCAGCAACGCGAGGCTGTTCGAGAAGTATCGCACCTACTCGACCACCAAGGGTGCGATCGTCTACCAGATCCACCGCAAGGACGAGACTGGAAGATTCGGCGAGTACTACATCGCCGTCAAGACCAAGGACAAGGAACTCAACTGGATCAACGAGGGAGACATTGAATCCCCGTTCGGCGGCGATGGTTTGCCGTTCGTCCTGTTGCATGGCAATCGCCGCGCAAACAGCATGTGGTCGATCGGCGATGTGTCGATGATCATGGACAGTCAGGACATGTTGAACCTGACGTACACCATGATCTTCCGGCATCTCCAGAAGTACGTGTCGCCGCAGTTCGTGGTCGATCAGCGGTGGTTCGGCATTAAGGGCAGCAAGGAAGATTGGCGTACCCAGTTCACGAATCAGGTCGGCGGCCTGATCGTCGGTGCCCCGTCCAGCATGGACAAGAGCATCATGCCGCCGCAGCTGTTGCAGGGTTCGCCCCCTCAACCGGCGTTGTTCGAGCTGGCCGGAATGTCCATCAACAAGATGCGGAACGACACGTTCCGCACCGAGATGAACATCGGCAGCGGTGCCAAGAGCCACGTTCCCTTCCAGACCACCAGCCTTTTGCTCAACGAAGGCGATCGCGTTCTCGGCATCCGCACGACCGAGGACATCAAAGCGTACGAGCAGATTCTTGCAGTCGCCCTAGGCACGCAGATCAAGCACGTCAGGGAGCAGTCTGTTGGTACGCTGGCGATGCTCAGTGCCGAGGGATTCGACGAGCAGGACATCGCCATCCTGCTCAACGCCGATCCGAACGAACCGGCCGCCCACATCAATCTCGACGAGGCAAGCGTTCGCTACACCAGCAGCAACGAGCGTCGAGCCACGCTCACGGCAGCCCTGACCGCAAACGCCATCACCCCGGCGACGTACGCCCGAGGCATGGCCGAGCTCGACCAGGCGTTGACGATCGAAGATCGGTACATGCGGCAGGAGATCGAGAAGACCGTCAACCGTTGCATCATGGGCGAGCCGTGGCAACCGATGCCGCTCGGCCAATACAACCAGTGGTGCATGAGCGTGCTGATGCGGGCACAGTTCGACCGTCGCATCGCCTTCGACCCCGAGGCCAAGATGCGTCTGGCTCAGGCGATTCAGGCTCAGCAGCAAATGGAAGTGCAGGAGAAGCTGGCGGCCGACCCAGCCTTCCAAGTTCAGCAGATGCAGGCCCAGCAGCAGGCCCAGCAGCAGCAGCAACCGTCATTGACGCTGGCCGATATTCTTGCAGGTGCGGCCTAGCATACAATGAACAGACCCCAACCCACGATTATGTGGCGGGTCATGGAATCTTTAGATGTCAGAGTTCAATGTGGCGGCACGGCAACCCGGTAACACGGCCCCGCAACCCGCGACGACGCAGAATCTTTCTCAACCTCAGATCGACCAGAACGAGTTCGCCCGTTTGCAGCGTGAAGCGGAACGGGCGAAGGGAATGCAAGGGTATTTCAATGCCGGTAACCAATACGGCATCAAGACTCCCGAGCAGCTTCGAGAAGTCGGCGAACTGTACCAGACGATGAGCAGCCAGGGCATCAAGCCCGCGCAGATGGCGAGCATGTTCGGGTCGCAGGTCGCCAGCCAATCGAACGGATCACCCGAGAATCTGACCAAGGCGGATATCGAGGCGATCGTTGGTGAGCGTTTGTCGAAGGCACAGGCCGACATGATTCGTCAGGCAGCCCAGCGTGAGCATGATGCCACGATCGACAGCGAGTACAACGAGTTCGTCCCGGAGAAGCTGAAGTCGGCCCTCGGCGAAGATGCGAACGAAGCCCTTGTCGAGCTTGCCCGCTATGCCGCCATCGGCAAGTACAGCGAGCATCGAAACCAGTACGGCGATGATCATCCTCTCAAGGGGATGTACGGACCCGCTGGCAAGGACGGTCTTGGTCAGATCATGGGGTGGTTGAAGGAATCTGCGACAAAGCTCAAGGCATCGCAGTCTCTCGCTTTGGGTGCGGCGGCTCGCAAGACCACCGCATCCACCCCCGGTGGCAATGGAGCCAACCAGGGTCAACCCAGTCAGTCCTCTGGCCGCCCCGGCGGCCTCCCCTCGCGTGAACAACTGGAGGCGTTTGCCGCCCAGCTTCGTGCCAAGCGAGGACAGTAACAGGAGTAGTCAGCAATGGCAGAACCCTATGACTCTGCATGGCTGTTGGAAGACGTTTCGGCGATCATCCAGCAGCAGTATTTCCCCGAGTTCACCGAAGAGGCCCCCGGCCGTTTCGGCTCGGTCGTGAACAAGTACTTCAAGCCCTCGATGGATGCCATCACGGGCGACGGCAAGACGATGCAGGTCGAGATCGCGCCGGGCGACACCGTTCGCTTCGGCACCGATCCCCTCGGCCCGTTCGCTTCGCCTGACGTGTTTCAGGCTGGCTCGATCAAGGTTCGCTTCAACAAGGCGACCCCTTCGAGCAGCGACTTCAGCCACGTTTCGGCTTCGTGCCAGACCAACGACATCGACCTCGAAGTCGCCGGTCGCGGTTCGATCATCGACTTCGTGGAGCGCATGTTCAAGCAGATCATGCCCGAGTACGACGAGAAGCTGGCGGTTCACCGCCACCTTTCTCGTTCGGCCACTGTCGGCACGGTTGCCGACACCCCGAAGCAGAACAACTCTTTCAACATGTCGCAGGCGACTTCCGGCAGCGTGACGAACGTGACCGGTGCCCGCTTCACGGTGTCGGCTGGCAGCATTTCGTACTTCCGTCCCGGCACTCGCATTGACATCTACAACGGTGCCAATCTTGTTGTCGGAAACGTCGCCGTCACCGACAGCAACCCTGCCGACAACAGCATCGGCGTGCAGTATGTCAGCAGCCCGAACACTGTTCGCAACAGCACCGGCCCGTTGACTCTCACCAACGTCGCCAGCGGCAACATCATTTACTACTCCAACGAGCGCAACGCTGGCATGTACTCGCTCGGCGCGTACTTCTCGGCTCCCGTTGCCAGCGAATCCTTCATTGGCGGCGTTGACCGCACGACTTCCGGCTACCGCTGGATGATTCCCGTGACGACCCGCCCTGGTGCGACCGCCGCGACTCTCACGAAGTCGATGGTGGACGACCTGGCTATCGCCATGGGTTATCGTCAGGAAGACGAGTACGGCGTGGTTGTCACGACCTCGCCCGACCTGCATCAGAAGCTCCGCAACGAGTACACCGAAGCGGCGTTCCTGAACATCCCTGACGGCGACAACCGCCTCAAGCGTTTCGCCAACTTCGGCACGATGGGCCTGAACTACCAGCACCCGGTCTTCGGTCTGGTCAAGGTCATGTCCGACGTGCTCCACGTCCCTAACACGGTTCGCGTCATTGTCCCCGAGACTTGGCGTTCGCTGTACTACGGGTTCCGTGGCCTGAAGATGATGCCGGGCACCAAGGGTGGCTGGTATCGCGTGACGGAAACCACTCCCAACACCGGGCTCAGCAAGGTGTGGAAGTGCGACTGGTATGCCCTTCAGACGGACTGGTGCAGCCAGCCGTGGAAGAACGGCCAGATCCTGAACGTTTCGGCCACCTAAAATTAGAGGCATCCCCCTTCTCTTCCCCCTTGGCTGGCGACGGTCAGCCAAGGGGCTTTCATGATCGACAACCGATTCCCTTGGATGTGCCGCATCGAAGATGCCCCGGTCTGCCCGACAGATCGCAAGCGGGCCGTGCGGTTCCTCCGCGCCGTCAACGCACGCACCGGCGTGAACGGGTGCTACAACCGTCGCACGGGTGGCTTGTTCCTGTACTACGGACCCACGCCCGACCACGGCCCTTGCGAGATCCCGTTCGATTCCGACAACGGGTGGTCGCTTGATGCCAACGACATCGACAACACCGTGCGGGCGTTGCAGTACGGCCACCGCACCAGAGTCGAGAAGGAAAAGCAGGAGGCAAGGCAAGAGGCCGAGGAAGCATACAATAAGAGCAAGGCCGATCAGCAGTTTCTTGACAACAACCGCAAGGGTGCTGAAGAGCTGGCCGGGTTCCTCGACAGGAAACGCCGGGGCGTAGGCAAGGTTTCTGCAACGGTTGGGTAAGGAGTTCCCATGAGCGTTCAAGCACGGGTCAACAATCTCTTTGGTGGTTCTGATGCTCCCGTCAGCGTCACGGCTACTTCTGCCGGAACTTTGACTATTCCGGCAACCGCGACGTGGATCAATGTCACGGCTGCTTCCTCCGTGAAGGTTGGTGGTGCAAGCACGGCTGTCTTTTCGATGCCGTCATTCTCCCGTGGCCGCATGTTGATTTTTTACAACAACGGAACCACCAACATCGTCACCTTCCACAGCACTGACACTTCAGCAATGGGTTCGACTACAACCATCGGTTTCATGGATCTTGGAGGGGACGTGGCTCTTGAACCTACCGACGTTCTCGCCGTGTATGTCCGCCCTGACGGATCGGCTGTTCGCGTATTCAACACCAACAACTAACCCCGACTTGATGGTCGGGTAAACACGGGCTGGCATCCCGTAAACATCAATGCCACAGGAGATCGAACATGGCAGTTAGGACTATTCCCACGGCAACTCTGACTCAGGGCTATGTGAATCAGGGTTGGTACAACGGCCGCAAGGCTACCACGGTGCGGCAGCGTGTTGTTCCCACCACCGGCGCATTGTCGGCTGTTCTCAACTATCAGCTTCCGCCCCGAGCCCGCATCATCTGGGCTGAGATGCTGGTCAACACCGCCGTCGTCGTGACTGGTTCTGGTGCTGGCAATAGCACCAATACCGCAGATTCTTTTGCTCTCATCATGTCGCCCGTAACTGGTACGGTGTCGGCGGCACTGACGGCACCCATCACTAATACCGTTGCGTTTACCAGCCTTTCTGGCGGAGCGAACGGATTCATGGTTCTTCGTGGCGATGGCTTGACCACTGCTGTTTCGTCGCAGCAGCGCGGCACACCCGTTCTTTACGGAACGAACGCCACCAACCAGCACGTCAACACGGCCACTGTCGGCGCGTGCATCTCGCTCATGCCGATCAGCACGGCTGGTGTTGGCAGCACGACTTGCGTGTTTGGAACTTCAACTTCGACTTCTACCGTCACCGCTGGTGCAGTTGACGTGACGCTCTACATCGAAGAGTACGATCAGGCTCCCTATGCCTAATCGTCTGGACGGGGTATGATCCTGTCCAATGAAGACGACACACAACGATCAAGACGCGAAGGGCGGCTCCGACAACGGGGCCGCCCTTTCCACTGATATCGCATGGCTCAAGAAGTACGAAGGCGGATGGCAATTCGGCGAGGCCGGTGTCATTCATGCCATCACCAAAGTGATTGGTGATGGCAACAAATGCGCCGTTGAGTTTGGTGGCGGCAACAGCCTTGCTAGGCTGACTGTGCAACGGCTTGTCAATGAGGGATGGAACGCATTGTTGATCGAGGCGGACGAGGACAATCACAAGAGCCTGTCAGAAGACACAAAGAACTTTGATCGCGTCAAAGTTCTGAATCAGTTTGTTGATCCCGATGGCGAACTCACGCTTGAAAACACGCTCAAGATCAATGAATTTCCCATCCCAGATGTTCTTGTCATTGACGTGGACAGCGAGGACTATTACCTGTTGGCTTCATGCAAAAACATCAAGACAAGAATTCTGTGTGTTGAACACCACGATACCGCAGACCCCAAAATCAATCACAAAGAGTCTGTCGTTCCTGATGTCAAAACCCTTGGACAAAACATTGACGGATTCAACGCCCAGGCCAACATCGTTGCCATTGAGAATCTTGCAATCAGCATGGGTTACAAGCGGGTGTGGCACAGCAGGGTAAACAGCATCTTTGTTCTGGAAGAATTGCATGGACAGCTCGAAAATGAACCAACAGCGGAACGGCTGCCAACTCGCTATGAGTTTGACAACAACGGTTGTCATCGAAGATGGACCAGGCTTGAAGAACCAAAGGTCAGTTTGATTCTCAGTCAGCCAAGGCTTTGCTTTACCGATCATTCCGATCGGCTCATCAACTTGGCCGCACGGCTCAAATTCAATACGTTCAGGTCTGCTGGCGCATTCTGGGATCGTGACATTGAAATGACCACGATGAACGCGATCAACATCGACAAGCCTGACTTCCTGTTGTATAGCGACTACGACAGTGTGTTTGATCCTGCTGACGTAATGAAGCTGCTTGAAACAATCAACGATGATCCAACGATTGCCGCCATTGGATCGGTGCAGATGAGCAGGCATGACGATCGACCGTTGGTGTTTGAAGCCGAGAAAGACTACTCAACATGCACCACGCGGGTTGAATATCAACACTTTGGTTTGACACTAATTCGGCGGCAAGCATTTGAAGAACTTCCCCACCCGTGGTTCTGGTCAACGCCCGGCATGACACCGGAAGGAAAGTGTGGATGGGACGTGATCAATCGCAGTGATGCCGACATCACCTTCTGGCGATTGCTCCGCAACGCCAACATGAAGGTTGTCCAGCACAACGAGGTCGTGATCGGCCACATGATCCTCGCGGTCAAGTGGCCCAAGAACACCGGATACGGCGTGCAGCTCCAGCCCATCGAGAACTACAACCGACACGGAAAGCCCGCCAACGCTACAATCAATCAGGACATCTACCGCAAGCGGATGGAGGAAGAGGCCAAGAAGCGACAAGGAATGACCAATGGCTGATCTGGCATACGGAACCGAGGTTCAGAACAAGATCGCCTATGCCCTGTTCGGCGGGGCATACTCGTCCTTGACGAACGACCAGAAGAACGCCCTTGACGGAACATGGACCGGCCCGCCAGCCGTTCCATCTAAAGGGTTCGCCCTCCTCGCATGGCAGCAGGTAGGCCAGCTGGCTCAGTGGTGGTATCAGGCCGGAGCGACCATCACCCCCGACGTTTGGGAGCACTGGTTCGTCGCCAGGGCCTGCAAGATGATGGCGGTGCAGTACCGGCCAGACCGCTATCCGCTCTTCAAGGAACTGGATGAGGCCGCTCAGGCATCGGCCATCAAGTCCTTCCAGAAGGACGCGGCCACCGGGTCGAGCGTGTCGTCGCAGGCCACCACCACGAACCTGCAAACGATCCGCTACGAGACAATGCAGGCCACGATCAACCGCACCCCGGCCATCTTCCTCTCCCCGGCTGAGATCGACTCTGCGGCCCTGCGATGCATCAGGATCATCTGGAATCAAGCCGACTGGCTGTTCCGCCGCCGCGAGGTGATCTTCACCCTCAAGACGGACGGGACGGTCACGAACAACCTGGCTGCGGGCGAAACCTTCGACTCGTTCTGTTCAACCCGCCTTACATACACCGACAATAGCGGATACGGCATCCACCTGTTCTGGGCCGACCCGGACAAGTTTGCGGACGTGGCGACCCTCAACCAAGCCCAGACCGGAAGACCAATGTTCTTCCGCATGACGCAGCCCACGGCGACGACGTTTACCTGGCAGATGGCCCCGATGCCTGATCAGGACTACACGGTTCGCGGCTTGGTCAACCTGCAAGGACCGGCCGACCCGGCCAACGTCACGGATGCCACCCCGTTCAGCCTGTTCCCCGTTGAGTTCCACCAGATTATCCGAGACTGGATTCTGGGCGAGTGTCTGGCGAAACGCGACGGTCAGGCCAAGATCGACGGCAACGAACTGCGGAAGCGATGCCAAGACGAGCTGGAGCGGCTCGCCACCAAGTTCGCGGATGTCGGCAACGTCACCAAGGATGCGGGTTCCGTCCGCGACGTATACAATGACACGCAGTACTTTGGCAACTACAACATGCTCGGAGGCGCAATGTGAACGAGGCAGTCATGGCTCTGTTCCGGCAATACGCCGAACATCGCAAGGCTGAGCTGATGAAGAAGGCCGCCGAGAAACTGGGCGGCAAGGTCGAAGACGGCAAGGTTCTAATTTTAGGTGATGCGATGGAGAGGGAGTACGGCGGACGACCGTTCGTGTCGCAGGCCCTCAACGACGTTGGGATCAAGGCTCGATGAGTGCAGAATCGGAAATCATCTCTGCAATCCTCGCGGTCGTCGCCGCAGACACCGGGGCCGGTGGTTTCGCCAACACATCGTCAAACGCCTATTGCCGCACCGTCTACCGATTCGACGATCCTGACGGCGACCGCACCCTGAGCAATTGGCCTCAGCTCTACGTCGAGGTACCAGCCATCTCGGCCATGGACCCGCTTGGCAACGGCGGTCACACCGGACCCGGCGCGTACATGTGCGAGGTTCGATGGCATGTCAAGACGGACCAAGACACGAACTTCACGCAACACGACGCGATCATCGACAGGATTCGGGCAAAGTTTCACCGGCAGGAATTGATCGGCTCGACGTACGGATTCTCCACCACCAGGGTGACGGGCGTGCAGCGATTGCCCCCAATCAACAACAAGGAACTCCACACGGTCGTCACAGGCCGTGTACTTGCAAGGATCAACTGACATGCCGCAATACATCACGGGCGACAAGGGTTCGGTCACATTCACGGGCGGCGAAGGCGTTGTTGTCGCTGACCTTGGTGCGTGGCAGGCCACGATCAGCCGCAACGTGTTCTCAACCACGCCGTTCGGCTACAAGATCGGGCGTGTGACGCTTGGCCGCAACACGATCCAAGGCTCATTCGTTGGGTTCTTTGACGGAAACACCACGCCGCCAATCCCGGCCAACGGCACAAACGCCGCAACCCTTCGCCTCACCATCAACGCAAGCAAGTACTACGAGTTTCCCGCCCGCATCTTCTCACTCGGAATCGGCGCGAACAGTATTGAGGGCGGTCCGATCCAGCAGCAGTACGGGTTCGTCAGTTGTTCCGAAGTCGCAGCCACCGACATTACGGTTCTTGGTGGTCCATGATGAACGACAAACCCCCCAATCAAGGCGAAGGGCAGCCGTCGCATCAAGCGGCCAAGGTTGTCATCCCGTTCGATATCGACATGTCGGAAGTCGAGTCGAAGCTCGCCGAGATCGAGCGGCGGTTTGAAAAACTCAACGGCAGCAATGATCGGCAAGACATCGACAAAGATGTTGATAGCAAGAAAGAACACGATCAGCCGGATCAGATCACGCCAAAGACAGACACTTCAATCAAGCATGACCAGCCGGATCAGATCACGCCGAAGGCGGACATTGCCGACAAGTTTGAACGCACGATCGACAAGTTTGATCGCATTGTCGAATCGTCATCTCGACAATCCAGAAGCGATTACGCGACATCCTTCAGCGCAAGCGGCATCGAGCAGTCGCAAACCGAGATGCTTGCAACGCTCGCGCGAATGGCCGACCTGCTTCGACAGTTGAATGACACCGTTCTCCTGATTTATACGGACCTTTCCAACCGCTCTTGATCATGCCAGTCACCACCGAACGAATCGAGGCTTCCTACCGATACGCCGATGGCGTGACCGGTGGCTATGCACAAGAACTTTGGCTTGTGAAAGGGGTTGATTCACTTCAGGCGATCAGTGATTCTGCTGTCGGATTGCCGAGGATTGGAGATTCCCATCCGGTCAATTCGTTGCTGAAGGCAAGAGAGCGAATCATTGAAACAATTGTTGATCCGCAAACAACGATTGTCCGCATCGACTATCGACAGGCATCGTTTGACATCGGCAACATCTATTCGACCAGTGAATCGTTCGGCGAACCAGAACCGCTTCATCTTATCTGGATCAAGGATGAAACTGCCGATTCCAGAGCCTACACGCTGATGAAGGGCGGCCAGTGGGATGTGTTCATCTATCCCACCATCAGAAGGTACACGGTAAATGCTGGCGGTGATCTCGATGCGGTGATGGCGGCAATCATCAACAACAAGAACAAGAGATACCTGTTCTCTTTTTTTGGAACACCTTTCAGACTTGTCAACGGTGAAGTAAAAAAGTTGAAGAACGGCCAGGTGATTGCCGACTACTTTTTCAAGACTCACAACGGCTTTGCTTCAATCCCGCAAGGCGCATTTCCAAACATGTATTCTTCGGTTCCGGCTTGTCCACCCGGAGGAATGGTTTTCACCTCCAAGGCTCAGGTGCAAAGCGGTGGAAGTGCATACACGGTAAAAACGGCGACGGATCTGTACCAAGCTGGAACTTCGTTGCCAGGAATGTGATATGGCGGTTGCCGACACTATTGTCTTCTACTTTGGAGTTGTCACTTCTCACGAAGGCGAGTTGAGAACGAACACGCTCAAGTATCACTATGTGGCCGATAACATAAGAGATCCAGACAATCGAGTTGTTTCAACCGAACCGGTACTTCCAAGAAGGCCATTTGACGAAAACACCAACATTGGCATTGTTGAACCGCTTAGAAAAGGATCGGCGGTCATCGTCATAGAAAACAAGTTTGACAATTCAAGCGATTTGGAACGGGTGTTGATTTTGATTGAACAAGAGAAGTATGAAACGGTCACCTGCACATGAGCACCCCAATCATCGCCATTGAAACCGGTCTTTCAAACAACGAGCTGAACACCACTCAGCGGGCGTGGTACACGTACGACGTTTCCGCTTTCACGTCGATCGCCATCCAGACGTACGCCGCCCCCGGCACAACCTGGCCGAGCGGCGTGTCGATCGACGTTGAGGCTTCGCTCGACAGCGGCAAGAACTGGTCGTCCCTGATCGACCCTCGGTTATACACGACCGCCAAGATTCACCCTCGCATCGACGTTCACGACCTCAAGAAGATCCGGCTTCGGATCAGCACCACCGGGTCGTCGGCAAACATCCGGGCGATCGTCTTTGGCGATGCCAGCGACGTTCTTCAGGTTCCCGCTCCTGCCGAAACCAACGGCAACTACGGCGTGTTCACCGCCAACGCCGACCAGACCATCGGTTCAGCCACTGCCACGGCGGTCCTGTTCGACACGACGGAAGAGTCAAACGGCGTGAGCATCGGTTCTCCGCTGAGCCGAATCGTGTGTGCCAAGAGCGGCGTGTACAACTTTCAGTTCTCCGCTCAACTTCGTCACTCGGCTGGCGGCGATGAAACCGTCAGCATCTGGTTTCGGCTCAACGGCATCGACATCGACCGCAGCAACACCGAGTACGAGATCGCAGGCAACAACGCCGGATATGTGGCGGCGTGGAACTTCGTCGCCACGCTGGCCGACAACGACTACTTCGAGATCATGATGTCGGCGACGGACAGCGATGTCCGACTCGACTATCAAGCGGCACAGACTGGTCCGGTTCGACCGGCTACGCCTGCGGTAATCTTGACCGTCACCCAGGTTCCGTTCCGTGGCGAAGACGGTCCTACTGGTCCTGCTGGAGCGACCGGTCCAACCGGTCCGACCGGCCCGAGCGGTGGGCCGACTGGTCCGACTGGTCCGACAGGAGCGACAGGTCCCACGGGAGCGACCGGGCCAACAGGAGCCACGGGACCAGCAGGAGCTGCTGGGCCTACCGGAGCAACAGGACCCACGGGTGCAACAGGACCCACGGGTGCAACTGGACCCGCAGGAGCCACGGGACCAACCGGAGCGACAGGTCCGACCGGTGCCACGGGGCCCGCTGGTGCCACGGGCCCCACAGGTGCGACGGGTGCGACTGGTGACACAGGCCCGGCCGGAGCCACCGGACCCACTGGTGCGACCGGCCCAACCGGTGCCACAGGGCCCACGGGAGCGACCGGTCCTGCCGGGGCTACAGGCCCCACAGGAGCGACAGGACCGACGGGGGCCACCGGACCCACGGGTGCGACTGGCCCGGCCGGTGCAACGGGTCCTACGGGCTCTACAGGGCCAACGGGGGCTACTGGCCCAACTGGAGCAACTGGCCCTGCCGGTGCTACTGGTCCGACTGGTCCTGCTGGTGCCAACGGTGCCACGGGCGACACTGGGCCGACAGGTGCAACGGGTCCGGCTGGTGCTACCGGTCCGACAGGGGCCACTGGTCCGACCGGAGCAACCGGACCCACTGGAGCAACGGGTCCGACCGGCGGCGGTGCGACCACGTTCCTCGGCCTGACCGACACGCCGTCGTCGTACACCGGGCAGGCGTTCGAATACACGCGAGTCAACACCGGCGAGACGGCGTTGGAGTTTGCCTATCCAAACGGTGACGCGTGGTTCGGCGACGGCAGCGATGGTGCGGTGACCTACTCGGCCAACACGACGCTGACGGCGAGCGTCAACGCCACGAACATCACGGTGGATGCTGGCGTGGTGTTGACTACGGGCGGATACCGGTTGAGTGCTACCGGCACCGTGACCGTAAACGGAACAATCCGATACAACGGCAACAACGGAGGCAATGGAAACACAGCGTCGGCTACTGGTGGTACTGCTGGCCAAAGCGTCAATGGAGTTGGCACATTCGTTGGTGGTGCTGGAACTGCTGGTGCTGCCGGAGGATTGCCAAACAGTGGCCCAGCATCGCCACCAGTCAACGCTGCACAATGGGTAAGCAATGCGTCCGTGAATAGCGGTGCTGGCGGTGCTGGATCTGGTGGTTCTGGCGGTGGTGTTCGTGCCGGTGCTGGATTCGCTGTTACGAGATCAAATTACACTTTGCTGCCGACGTTTAGTGGATACCTTAGCGGCACTGGTTCTGGTGCCGGTGCAGGTGGCGGCGGTGGCGGCGGCGACGGAACCAACCGAGGCGCGTCTGGTGGCGGCGGCGGTGGCGGCGGCGGCCATGTCGCCATCAACGCCGACACTATCACCATCAGTGCAACCGGCGTCATCGAGGCGTTGGGCGGCAACGGCGGCAACGGCGGCGCAAGCGTGACCGGCAACTGCGGCGGCGGCGGCGGTGGTGCCGGTGGTCCGGGCGGCATCGTGTCGCTCATCTACAACACGTACACCAACAGCGGCAGCATCAGCGTGGCCGGTGGAACCGGCGGCATTGGCGGTGCAGCGTCAGGCACGGGCGTAGCCGGTGGTGCTGGCGGCAACGGTGCGACCGGCGTCATCTTCCGCTACCGGCTCAACAAGGGAGTCTGGGAATGATCCACGATCTACGATGCCAAGTGAGCGGCACCATCGTCGGCACCATCGAGTTGCCAGACAACATGCCCGCCGACGAAGTGCTGCGGCGGACGTACACCGAGTCCGGCGTCGTCGCCGAGGGCTACTCGCTGCCCAAGCC
>Ga0129333_10003257_pt1 | contig 15159 bp, 19 predicted proteins | sample CPB6_08_DNA_FD_94474 | JGI IMG/M metagenome (GOLD analysis project Ga0129333, IMG submission 94474) | Freshwater to marine salinity gradient microbial communities from Chesapeake Bay, USA - CPBay_Sum_0.6_0.8_DNA | ecosystem: Environmental > Aquatic > Marine > Coastal | place: USA: Chesapeake...
CAACATCCAAATGGCGAGGAAGATTCAACTTAACTCTGCTTATGGTGCTATCGGCAATCAGTATTTCCGTTATTACAAACTAGCAAACGCTGAGGCAATCACCTTGTCTGGTCAGGTTTCCATTCGTTGGATTGAGAACAAGATGAATGCCTATCTAAACAAGATTCTCAAAACTGATGGAGTTGATTATGTTATTGCTTCAGATACTGATTCTATCTACCTTAATATGGGTCCTTTGGTTGAACGTGTATTCGAAGGAAGAGAGAAAACTGCTGAGAGCATTGTTTCGTTCCTTGATAAGATCTGTAAGGTGGAACTTGAAAAGTATATTGAAGGTTGCTACCAAGAATTGGCTGAGTATGTGAATGCTTATGATCAAAAGATGCAGATGAAGCGTGAGAATATTGCTGAGCGTGGAATCTGGACTGCTAAGAAACGATACATTCTCAATGTTTGGGATAGTGAGGGTGTTCGTTATGAAGAACCAAAACTGAAGATTATGGGCATTGAGGCAGTCAAATCTTCTACACCAGCACCTTGTCGCAAGATGATTAAAGATGGACTTAAGTTGATGATGAGTGGAACTGAAGATGATGTAATTGATTTCATCGATAAGTGTCGTGAGGAGTTTAAGAAACTTCCTCCAGAACAAATTGCATTTCCACGAACAGCGTCTGATGTCCGTAAATATTATTCGTCAGCAACAATTTATGCTCACAAAACTCCTATTCATATTCGTGGAGCACTTCTTTTTAATCATTACATCAAAGAACGAAAACTAACAAATAAATACTCACTCATTGCAAACGGTGAAAAAGTCAAGTTTATTCTTCTAAAGAAACCAAACACAATTCAGGAGAATGTTATTTCATTTATTCAAGATTTTCCTAAAGAACTTGGTCTTGACAAATACATTGATTATGACTTACAATTTGAGAAAAGTTTTGTAGAACCATTAAAGTCCATTCTTGATTCAATTGGATGGAACGTGGAAAAAACTGTAAACCTTGAATTATTTTTTACTTGATGGATTTACCTATTAATGACCAAGAATTGAATACTATCATTAATGCTATGACTCTTGGTGGAGACACAGCATTATTTCAAAAACTTAAACTGGTAAAAGAACTCAGGGAACAGGGTTTACCTTATAAAAAAATACTTCGTGAACAATACGGGATGGTAGCTTGATGGATTTTCTTAAAGATATTGTAAAAGAAATTGGTGGTGAGTATACGCAACTTGCTGCTGATATTGATGAGACTGAAAAGTATGTTGATACGGGTTCATACATTTTTAATGCACTGGTTTCAGGTAGCGTATTTGGTGGTGTATCTGGCAATAAGATTACTGCTATTGCTGGAGAGTCTTCTACTGGAAAAACTTTCTTCAGCCTCGCCGTTGTTAAGAATTTTCTTGATACCCATCCCGATGGTTATTGTCTCTACTTTGATACTGAGGCTGCTGTAACTAAATCTCTTTTAGAATCCCGTGGAATTGATACTTCTCGTCTTGTTGTTGTTAATGTTGTTACAATTGAAGAGTTTCGTGGGAAGGCGCTCAAAGCGGTAGACTTATACTTAAAAAAACCTGTAGAAGAACGCAAACCCTGCATGTTTGTGTTAGACTCTCTTGGTATGCTTTCTACTGAGAAAGAAATTACTGATGCACTCAATGACAAACAAGTTCGTGATATGACTAAATCACAACTTGTCAAAGGTGCATTTCGAATGCTCACACTTAAATTAGGTCAAGCAAATGTCCCACTCATTGTCACAAATCATACATACGATGTCATCGGAGCTTACGTTCCAACTAAAGAAATGGGAGGAGGTTCTGGACTCAAGTACGCAGCGTCTACGATCATCTATCTCAGCAAAAAGAAAGAAAAGGATGGAACAGAAGTGGTCGGCAATATTATTAAAGCTAAGACTGCTAAATCGCGTCTGAGTAAGGAAAATAAAGACGTTGAAATTCGTCTTTATTATGATGAGCGTGGTCTTGATCGCTATTATGGACTTTTAGAACTTGGTGAGATTGGTGGACTCTGGAAGAATGTAGCGGGCCGCTATGAGATTGATGGTAAAAAAATCTATGCAAAACAAATTCTTGCCAATCCAGAAGATTATTTTACTGAAGAAGTAATGTTAAAACTTGATCAGATTGCTAAAGAAGAATTTACTTATGGGTCATGATTAAAGTTTTAAAAACTGAAATAAATGTTTCTAAAGTAATTGACCAATTAAAAAAATATCCATTAGATTGGGATCACCAAAAAAATATCAAAAACGTTGAATCATTAGTTGATAGAGGATTTGCGGATTTGCCAGTAAGTTCTCTTCAACTTATAATGGGTGGGGTTAAAAGCAAAGAGGATTTTGTCGGAGACTCGGAAATTAATATTAAAACTCCAGCGTATGCTCATCATAGTGAGATTAGAAAAATCATTCGCAAGCAATTTGGAAATAGAGAATTGCATCGTTGTGGGTTTCTTTCTCTTCCCATTGGGGAAATTGTTGGTGCCCACATTGATGAAGGAACTTATTACCTAACAAGAGATAGATATCATCTTTCTATTCTTGGACGATATCAGTATTTTTGTGGAACTGATACTGTAATTGTTGAACCAGGAACACTTTTGTGGTTCAATAATAAATTACCACATGGAACCGTTAATATCGGGGATGAAACAAGAATAACATTCGTATTTGATATGCCGCATGGAAACAGTTGAAATTCTAATTCTGAGAAATTTACTTCACAATGAAGAATACATTAGAAAAGTTATTCCCTTCATAAAGACTGATTATTTTGAAGATTCAAATCAAAAAATTATTTTTGAAGAAATTCTGAAGTTTGTTTCTGAATACAATAAAGTTTCAACTAAAGAAATTCTCTGCATCGAGGTGGAAAAAAGAAGTGACATCAATGAAAAAGTTTTTAGAGATGTTGTTGATTTAATCACCAATTTGAGTGATGCTCCAGTAGAAATTAATTGGTTAATTGATACAACCGAAAAGTGGTGTCGGGACAGAGCAATCTATCTTGCTCTGATGGAGTCAATTCATATTGCGGATGGTAAAGACGATAAGAAGAATCGTGATAGCATTCCAAGTATCTTGTCAGATGCTCTTGCTGTATCTTTTGATACTCACATTGGTCATGATTATCTGATAGACTATGAGGAAAGGTATGAGTCTTATCATAAAAAAGAAGAAAAAATTGAATTTGATCTTGAATATTTTAATAAAATTACAAAAGGTGGTCTTCCTAATAAGACTCTCAATATCGCTCTTGCTGGTACAGGTGTCGGAAAAAGTCTCTTTATGTGCCATGTGGCTGCTTCCTGCTTATTGCAAGGCAGGAACGTTTTGTATATCACTCTTGAGATGGCGGAAGAACGAATTGCAGAAAGAATTGATGCAAACCTTCTCAATGTTCCGATTCAAGATATATCTGAATTGCCCAAGCAGATGTTTGATAGTAAGGTCACAAACCTTGCAAAGAAAACACAAGGGACACTTATAATTAAAGAGTATCCTACTGCCTCTGCACATTCGGGTCACTTTAAAGCACTTTTAAATGAACTTGCACTAAAAAAATCATTCCGTCCAGATATTATTTTTATTGACTATCTGAACATCTGTGCATCTTCAAGGTATCGTGGTGGTAGCAATATTAACTCATATACTTTTGTAAAATCAATTGCAGAAGAATTGCGTGGTCTTGCTGTTGAATTCAATGTTCCTATCGTTAGTGCAACTCAAACCACCCGAAGTGGATTTGGATCTTCTGATGTTGAACTTACTGATACTAGTGAGTCCTTTGGTCTCCCTGCTACTGCTGATCTTATGTTTGCCCTTATTAGCACTGAAGACTTGGAGGGACTTGGACAGATTCTAGTTAAGCAACTTAAGAATCGTTATAATGATCCAACCATTCATAAACGTTTTGTGATTGGTATTGACCGCGCAAAAATGAGATTATATGATTGTGAACAATCTGCCCAAAAGGATATTGTTGACAGCGGACAAGAAGAAGAGTATGATTATGAAGAAAACAAACCTAAGAAATCGTTTGAGGGATTTAAGTTTTAAACTATGTCAGATATAGCAGATATTAATTTAGCACCTTTAGGTAAAGCAAGAATTGAATGGGCAGGAAGAGAAATGCCTGTTCTTAAGCAAATTCAAGAACGATTTGCAGAAGAAAAACCACTTGAAGGTGTGCGTCTAGTTTCTTGTAATCACGTTACGACAGAAACTGCACACCTTTGCATTGCACTCAAGAACGCTGGTGCAAATTCCATGTTGATTGCAAGTAATCCTCTTTCAACACAGGATGATGTTGCTGCTGCTCTTGTAAAATATTGGGACATTCCTGTATTTGCTATTAAGGGAGAAGATAGCGATACTTATGTTAGACATATTAATACTGCTCTTGATCATCGTCCAAATATTATTATTGATGATGGTTCTGATGTAGTAGCAACTCTGATTAAAGAACGTCCAGAACAAATCTCTGATTTGATTGGAACGACGGAGGAAACTACTACTGGTATTGTCCGTCTCCGTGCAATGATTAATGACGGTGTTCTAAAGCATCCTGCAATCAACGTAAACGATTCTCAGACTAAGCACTTCTTTGATAATCGTTACGGGACTGGTCAATCGACTCTAGATGGAATTATTCGTGCTACCAACATTCTTCTTGCTGGTAAGACTGTAGTTGTTGCTGGATTTGGTTGGTGTGGTAAAGGAGTTGCTCTTCGTGCCAAAGGGATGGGAGCAAACGTGGTTGTCACTGAGATTGATCCAGTAAAAGCAATTGAAGCAACCCTAGAGGGTTATAGAGTTATGCCTATGGTTCAGGCAGCAACTCTTGGTGACATTTTTATTACTGTTACTGGCAATAAAAATGTGATCACTTATGACCATATGAAGTGGATGAAAAGTGGTGCTATTGTTTGTAACTCTGGTCACTTTGATAATGAGATTGATGTAAAATCTCTGGAAGAAAGGGCAACAGAAATTGAAGAGGTTCGTCCTTTTGTAAAACAATACAAACTTGAACACAATGAAGTTGTTGTGATTGCCGATGGCCGCCTTGTAAATCTTGGTGCTGCTGAAGGCCACCCTTCTGCTGTTATGGATATGAGTTTTGCAAATCAAGCACTTGCAGTTGAATATCTTGTTCAAAATCAAGGCAAACTTCAACCTGGAATTTACCCTGTCCCTCCAGAAAAGGATATGGAAATTGCAAAACTTAAACTATCCGCAATGGGAATTTCTATTGACAAATTAACTAACGAACAATTACAATACATTAATTCGTGGAGTGAAGGAACCTAATGAAAAAGATTGACGCAAATAAGTATATTGAATTCGTTCGTCAAACGACAAGTCCTGCAAGTAGTAACTATGCACAACTACTTTCGCGCATGACTGAACTTGAAGCTAACGATGACGCTGATGTTCCGCGTCTTCTGACTGCTGCTCTTGGTTTAACTGCAGAAGCAGGTGAATTCACTGAAGTCATTAAAAAAGTATTCCTTCAAGGTAAACCATATACTTTAGATAATGTTTTTCATCTAAAGCGTGAACTTGGAGACATCTGTTGGTATCTTGCTCAAGCATGTATGGCACTAGATACTGATTTTAATGAAATTCTTCAGATGAATTATGAGAAACTAAGTGCTCGTTATCCTGAGGGTGCTTTTGATGTATACCGTTCTGAAAATCGTAAGGAAGGAGACCTATGACTAAAGAAAAACAAGTGACTATCAAAATGGATGCTCGTGCTGCTGCAGCAGTTCGTCAAGTTCTTTTTGATTCTCAAAAAGGATACACTTATGATGAAGTGAGTGTTCCTCCTCGTATTGTTGATATTCGTTCAGTTATTCAAAGTATTGATGATAACCTCACCACTGTACTTGGAGTTTGACCCTTCGGGGTCTTTTTTTATAAATAAATAAAAAACTATTTGTAAAAAATGGATACCAAAGATCTCAAAGGTTTGATAGAAGCATATTCTGAAGTTTATGCTCCTGAGCAACTTGATGAAGCATTCAAAGATCTTCCTGCTGACAAAATGAGAGGGCAGGTTATTAAACATGCTGCTTCTGGCACAAAGAGAGCATTTTTGTCAAAATTTAGAGGACAAAAAGGAACTACAGCAGGTAATGTTGAAGATGCAAAAGCAACTAAATCTTTGAATAAGGCAAAAAAAATTCAAGGTGAAATTGAAAAAAGAGAAAAGATGGGATCAGATTTTTATCAGGGTTCCAGAGAAGGACGTGCAATTGCTAATAAAAGAAGAGGTCGTCAACAGAATGAAGAACTTGATATCTTTGATGTAGTTCTTGAGTTCCTCCAAGCAGAAGGATATGCAGAAACTCTGGAAGAAGCAGAGTGGTTAATGGCCAATGTGATTGATGAAGAAGCGATTGCTATTGTTATTGGTGAAGCACAAGCAGCAAGAGAAAATCCAGAAAAGTATGAAAGAGAGCAGGCAAAGAAATCTGCTCCTGTTCGTGGAGAAAGAACTCCTATGCCCCCAAGAGGTGATAAGCGTAGAGAGGACTTTGAGAAGTGGTATGCTAAACAGATGGGCCGCTGATAGATAATAAAAAAGGAGGGATAAAACCCTCCTTTAACTTTATTTGGAACTTACAAAATCATTAATAATTTCTGCTTGTTCTAGAACTTGATTAAGTGTTGGAAAGTCTGGATAATCCATCGGTACTTGTTTCTTCTCAACTTCATTCCAACGAACAGCAGTATCATATTCAATACTGAACTGGTCATTCAGCATATTATATGCTTGCTTAAAGATTTCAAAGCGAAGTTCATAAGGTGTCATAGGTATTCTCCTAATGTGTGTGATGTGTGTTTCCACGAAAGTACTGTATCATAAATAATCAAAAAAGACAATAATAAAATGTTGACATTTAGAGAGTTCTATCAAATCTGCGAAGGTAAGAAACCAGATACTCCACCACACGCAGTTCCTGGAACTTACAATAGAGATAGTGAAGGAACAATCTCTTATACACTTCAGAGTTATGGCGGACCAATCGGTAAACCAACAAAGAAAGAAGTTAATAAGTTAGTTGTAAAGCGTAGTGGTGGAAAAGAAGTAACAAAGAGATTGAAAAAGTTAGTAAAATCGGTTAATAAAATTGAAGAAGATATTGAGCAACGCAGACAAGAACTGCGCCAAAGGTCAAGAGACCAAATGCAAAAGTTCAAAGAAAAATCCAGAACTTCTGTAGATGCTCAAAGACAGAGAGCAGCAGAGGATGAAGAGCGTAGAAGATTGAAAGATGAAATCAAAAGAGAACTTCGTAGTGGAAACTAAATAATTGTGGAAGGTTGCTCTAACCCACTTGACTTTTAGTTGAGTGGGTTTTATAATATTTGAACTTGGGGATATAGCTCAGTTGGTAGAGCGCGGTCTTTGCAAGGCTGATGTCAGGAGTTCGAGTCTCCTTATCTCCACTTCTAAATACTTGAAAAGAGTATATAGTGTATGTCGGCAAATACTTTAGGTGCAGATATAAATGAAATATATTTGGCATTTCTTCTAAATGGAAATTCATATCCTGATAATGTTACTCAGAATAAACATGCAGAAAGAGTAAAAACTTTATCAGAGCAAAATAAAACATCTGAGATAACAGATCAGCAAGGTAGAGCAGTAGCTCAATATGATAAATTTGTCGAGTTCCTTAAAGATAAGGGTATGGGTACGCCATCAGAAGCTTGGTGGACTGCAAGACCTGGATTTTCTTTTAATTCTGTTGTGGGATTTTCTGTGGACCAAAGAAAGAATCCTACTGATGTATTAGTTAAAACAAACAAAGGTATTTTTTATGGAATATCTGCAAAATCTACAAAAGCAGGAAAAACAGGATTCAAAAATCCTGGGATGGGTTCAATACAAACATCTTTAGGTCTTAATTCGTCGAAACCATTTGATGCTATTGTAAGTAAATATAGAGATCAAGTTATCAGTATACTACCATCAAGTGTTTTAAATACAGATACTGCAAGAAATACTTATTTTAAAAACAATAAATCATATTATGAAAGTGTAATAATACCTGGATATGCCTATCCTTGTTACAATGAACTGAGAGATTATCTTTATGATCACCTAACCAATAAAATGGAAGTATGGGAGCAGCAAGTTTTTCTTGGATATGATTTTTTAAATGAAGATGAGGAAACTATGAAACTTCCATATGTAAAAATCACAGGCAGTGGACAAAATGGAAGATACACTGCGTCTCTTTTTGATCCAATAGCAGAATCTAAAATGCAAAAAATTATTGCATATGGAGCTACTTTTGAAAAGAAAAATACTCCAGCACAAAATACCATACAAGTTAAGGCAAATAATCAAGATTTGTTTCAAATTAGGTGGAAATTTGGTGATAGAGCCTTTGGTGGATCTATGAAATTGGAAGGCACTTAAAAATAATAAATATAGGTATAGAAACAAACAATATGAAAAGTTTTCTCAATTTTCTAACTGAAGCAACACAATCGCAAGCATCAATGCAAGCGAGAAAGTTAAATCTAAAAAGTGATGGTCACGGTGGTTGGTTAGATACCCGTGGAGAATTTGTTGCGAAAACGGAAAAGGGGAAATTAGTTTTTTATGATAAGGGTAGAGTAGAAGGTGGAAAAGACCAACCAAAAGGTGCAGTAGGAAGATCACCAGCACCAGAAAAACCAGCAGCAAAACCAAAAGCAGAACCACAAGCAGCAGCAAAACCAAAAGCACCAGCAGCACAAGAACCTGCAACTGGTGAAATGAGTGATACATTAACTGTTGCATTTGGACGTTTTAATCCACCAACAGTAGGACATGAAAAACTATTAAAGGCTGCAAAAAAAGCAGCAACTGGTGGAGACCTTAAGATTTATCCATCCAGAACTCAGGACCCCAAGAAAAATCCTCTTGACCCTGATATGAAGATTTCGTTTATGAAAAAGATGTTCCCCGATTTTGAGGAGAACATTATTAATGATGATGAAATGAGATCTATTTTTAATGTTTTGATTACATCTGCTGAAGAGGGATATTCAAACGTAAACATTGTTGTTGGTTCTGATCGTCAAGCAGAGTTTGAAAATCTTGCACAAAAGTATAATGGAGATCTATACACATTTGATTTAATTCGTGTTATATCTGCTGGTGTAAGAGATGCTGATGCTGAGGGTGTAGAAGGAATGTCAGCATCCAAGATGAGAAAAGCAGTCGTTGATAATGATTTCAAATCGTTCCGTAGAGGAACACCAAAGACACTTGATGATGGAGATACTCAAGCACTCTTTGATGCAGTTCGTCAGGGAATGAAACTTAAGAAGCAGAAAGAAGTTACTGAACTTTGGCAAATTGCTCCTAAGCATGATTTGAAAGGTCTTCGTGAAAATTATTTGAGTGGTAAAGTTTTTAGACTGGGTGACCAAGTTCAAAATTTAAACACTGGATTAGTTGGTGAGGTCATGCGTAGAGGAACTAATCATTTAATTTGTGTCACAGAAGAAGGATATATGTTCAAGTCTTGGATTAAAGATTTGGCAGAATATGATGAAAAGAAGATGGAAAGAAAAATGAGACTTCCTGGAAAACCAAATACTCTTGTTGGCACTGGTGGTTATTTTAAATATGTTGCTGATATGACTCCTGGATTTGAGAAAGGTGATAAAACAAATCTTCAATACGGTGCAAAACCTTATAAAGGATATTCGGTTTCAAATATACGCGAATTCATAAATAAGTATAAGGTAAAAAGCAAGTAGTATTACAATGTCTATCAATCCCCTGAATGATATTTCCAGAGTATATTTGGAGCAAGTTGCTGAATCTTCACATCTTGAGACTGATATGAACACTCGTCATGAGAAAAATGAGAAGGCAATTGAAGCCATGAAGAAGACTAAAGGATATAAAGATATGGCATCTGCCGCTAGAAAGAAAATGGAAGAGGCTGCAAAACCAAATGATGGTAATCTTGCAAACAACTATCCTCCATATGATAAAGTAACTAGAGGGGATGTAATTGCTGGTAGACTTGGTAAAGACCAAATGGGTGGTAAGAAGAAAAAAGTAAAAGAAGGTTTCTCAAATTGGAGAGAAGACCTTGCTGAAGTGATGAATAATGATGTTGAAGATAATAAAAAGATTAAAGACAAAAAAATTGAAAATAAAATTACAATCAATCCTAAGTTGGGAGAAGCGGTAGAGGAACTTGGTGGAACTCTAATTGAAATGGTTGAGATTGATGAGATTGACTTTATTGTCGATAGTGTTTATGGTGAACTTCTTGATGAGGGATATGAAGAAGATGATATTGAGGAGGCACTTGAGTATGCATTAACTGAAGCAAAGGTTACTTTTGGTCATGATACTCCAGTAGAAAAAAAGAGAAGTGGGTTAATGACAGCAGCAAAGAAAAAACTTGCTGATGTTAGAAAATCAGCATCTGCAGCAGTTGCTAGGGGAGCAAGAAAAGTTGCTAAAGGTGCATTAGGTGTTGCTCGTAAAATGGAAGGTGGTAGCGCAAAACCAAGCGCAGCACATACTAAAACAAGAACCGCATCAACCTATCGTGGTGCTGGTACAGGAACCAAAGAGAGAGTAAGTAGTGGTTCTTATACTCCACCTTCTAAAAAGAAAGCAGAAAAACCTGCAGATCCTTGGGAGGGTAGTGCTACAACTCCACCAAAATCAAAACCAAAAGCAACAACCAAAAAGACAGCAGCACCAAAAGCAAAGACACCTGCAACAAAACCTGCTCCAAAGAGAAAGAGAAAGTCAAAATTAGATGACCTTCTCGCTTCAGTGAGAAACGAAGAGATTCAGATTGATGAAAAAATTACTGCTAAGACTGATATGGGTGCAGCAATCAAGGACTTCTATGCTTCCAAGTCTCCTCAATTAGCGGGTAGAACTAAAGAAGAAAGAAGAAAGGCTGCGATTGCTGCTGTTCTTACTGCTCGTCGTGGTGGTCGCAAACTTGGCGAGCAAACGGTTGGTGAACCAATGTTAAATTCTGATTCATCAACTGATAAGAAAAAAGAGATGTTGGATAAAACAAAATTTGCCAATCTTAAAATGTTACAACAGAAAAAACAACAACTTGATAGGCAAAAGCTGCAGATGCAAAAATCAGGAAAACTACCATTAGAAGCAGACTGATTTCTAAATAGCCCAGGATACTCTTCACACGGAGGTTATTATGTCCGCAGTAATCGCATGGTGTCTTGCTAACCAAGCTCTAATTGCAACTGTTCTTTTTGCAGTTTCAGAAGCACTTGGAGCAAACCCAAAGGTTAAATCAAATGGTATTCTATCACTTATTCTTCTCCAGGCTCAAGCACAATTGAAGAATAAAGGAGCAAAAGATTTAACTCCTTGAATTGTTTTATGGCACTCTAGGAGACCAAAAGTAGGGTCTCCTTTTTTTATAAATATTTCTACGCACAAATTAGTATAGGTAAAAAGAATGGCACTCTGGGGCATTTCAACAACAACTGAAACTGAAGCAAATAATTATGCTATTCCAAAGTATCAAGAAAGCGTAGATCGTAATAGAAGCCCTTGGAATACTTTTGCGGATAGACGCGGTTGGATACAAAGATGGTATGGCACAACTGAAAATTCTGGTCTTTCAACCACATATTATGATGAGATTCTTGTACCAGTCGCTGGTTTAAACACAGGTGCAGCTCCAGGTGCAGCAGGACATGGTGCGAATGAAACTGGTCTAGGTCAAGCAACACCAGTTGCAGTTTTCTTTGAAGATCCAAACAAAGCATCACCAATCACTGTTGGTGGTGGTGGAACAACAGGCATTGGTACAGGAAGAATTGCTTATGTCCATGTTGTTTGGAATGAGACTGTTTATTGCTCTGCAGGGGCAACTGTTAATATCTTAAGATCTGCCCCAGCAGGTGGTGCAATTGTTGCGTATGCAGCTTCTGTTGGTGCAGCAAACTATGGTGCAGAATTGAACGTTTATACCAACACCGATGGTGACACCGTAGTTAGAAACTTTAACGGTCAAATCTCCAATAGAGTTGCATTTGCATTTACCGCACCATCAACACCAGGATCTGGAATTGGTACAATCTTAAGTATTGATATTACTCGTGGTATTGTTGGTACTATCACTGATTTTTCAGGCGGTGGAACATCAGCAATCAAGACTTTCACATCAGACATTGTTTATAATGTAGGTGGAGCTGGAACTGCTTTCTCTGGTGTTGGCATTGGTACTACAACTTTAACCGTTAAAGCCTGATAATGTATGATCTTTAATGAATTGAATGAGGATAATTTTCTCTTATTTGCAATTAAAAATTATGAAAATCCTCAGGCAGTAACTAAAGAGGACTTCGAAAAAGATCTCAATCATTTTAAGTACATTAAAAGATTGTTGAAAAGGTATAAAAATACCGGAGTCCTCAAAACACATTTACTCCTTAATCACTTTATTATCTTGTATAATATTTTTGGTGAAGCCGCAACTCCAATGCTATTTTTTAAAATAGAAAAAGATTTGTGGTCGTCGATGAAGACGTTTATTTTATTCTTGAGTAGGATACCTGAGCATCCAAAGTGTTATGTCCATGAAATACCAATTGATTTAAATTGTTTAAAAGAACTTAACAAGATTTACGATGAAACAAAACAAATTAAATTGGATAATTAATTTAATCCGAGAGGAGATGATGGTAGCAAATGCGCCTGGTACTCAAGGTGGGTTTAGTGCTTCTGGTGATACAAAAACAAAAGCTGGGTTTGATCCTGTAATGGGTAAACCAATGAGAAGAAGAAAAACATACGCATCTTTAGGTTTGAAATCACGTTCTCGTTGGATGAGTAAAAAATCACCTTTTTAAAAACCATGTTTAGTAACGACTCAAAAGTTCAAATAGCGGTTCTTCAGGAAAGATTTAAGGCACATGAACAAATCATTGAGAAAGTTGATACTGCAATTCAAACATTAAGCGAAACGAATCAAAATATCTGTAAAATGCTTGCTGTTCATGATGAGCGTTTGGACCAATGTAATAAAGATGATGGCGAACTCTGCAAAAAAGTAGAAGATATAGAAAATAAAATAGACGGTTTATATAAGTTTAGATGGCAGATTGGGGGCGTTCTTGCTGTAGCAGCAATCATTATTGGAATTCTTCCAACGATAATGCCGTCCTTGACTGATGCTCCAATATCTGATAAGATAGAGCGAACGAAGTAATAATTCCTTCATAATGGATTTGATTGATTCCAAGTATATTGGACTTGTTTCATCACGCTTGCAAAAATTTAAGAGGGTTAAAGCGGATCTCTACAATTTCCGATGTCCTATATGTGGTGACTCACAACGTAATAAAAATAAAGCAAGAGGATATATTTACTCGGTAAAGAATAACACTAATTTTAAGTGCCATAATTGTGGTGCTAGTTTGTCCTTCAATAATTTTCTCAAGGAACTTGATTCAACTCTTTATAAACAATACTCAATGGAGAAATTTAAAGAGGGGCATACTGGACGTAACTTTGTAGTTGAAGAACCTATTTTTGTTTTTGAAAAACCTACATTCAAATCAAAAATTGATCTTCCTTTGTGTTCAGAAGTGAACCCTGGTAGAAATTATCTTGAGGGGAGAAAAATTGATTCAACAAAATTTTATTTTGCTAAGAAATTTAAAGAATTTGTTAACTCTTTAAAACCAACATTTGCAGATACAACTTTTGAAGAATCTAGGATTATAATACCTTTATACTATCAAAAAAATCTTGTTGGTATTCAAGGTAGGGCCTTAAATTCCAACTCTATTAAATACATTACGGTGATGCTCGATGATGATGCTCCAAAAATTTATGGATTAGATGAAATCAACAAGGAGAAAACAGTTTATGTTACAGAGGGGCCATTCGACTCAACATTCATTTCAAATGCGATTGCTATGTGTGGAGCTGATGCTGATGTTAGTAAGTGGGGGGTTAGTAATCCTGTGTGGATTTATGATAACGAACCACGAAATGAAGAAATTGTATCCCGCATCTCCCGCACCATTGGCAGAGGAGAAAAAATTGTTATCTGGCCTTCCGATATCAAACAAAAAGATTTGAATGATATGGTGCTCGCTGGACTTGATGTTAAACATATAGTAGAATGTAATACCTACTGTGGACTAGAAGCAAAACTTAAATTTACTACCTGGAAGAAAATATGAGTAACGGTACAAAGGTTAAAAAGCGTGATGGTCGAATTGAGTCTCTTGACCTAGACAAGATGCATCTGATGGTTGAAGAGGCATGTAAAGGTCTTGCAGGCGTCTCTGCAAGTCAAGTTGAGATGACCTCTGGGATTCAATTTTATGACGGCATTACAACTGCGGAGATTCAAGAAATTTTGATTCGTAGTGCTTCAGACTTGATTGATTTGGATCATCCAAATTATCAATATGTTGCAGCTCGTCTTCTTCTTTTTGCTGTCCGCAAGTCCCTTTATGGGAAAATGATAGAACTTCCTCATTTCGAGCAACACATTTATGAATGTGTAAATAGGGAAGTATATGATAGCGACATCTTTGCAAAATATTCTAAGGAAGAAATTGATAAAGCTAATTCATATATTGATCATGACCGTGACTTTTTATTCACTTATGCAGGTCTACGTCAAGTCGTTGACAAATACCTTGTGCAGGATAGAAGCACGGGAAAAGTCTATGAAACTCCCCAGTTCATGTACATGATGATTGCTCTGACAATTTTTGCAGAGTATTCAAAAGAAACCAGAATGTCATATGTTCGGAGGTACTATGACGCAATCTCCAAACACAAAATCAACATTCCAACTCCCATCATGGCAGGAGTTCGAACACCACTGCGACAATTTGCTAGTTGTGTTCTTGTTGATGTTGATGACACCCTCGATAGTATCTTTAGCAGTGATATGGCTATTGGTCGATACGTTGCACAAAGGGCGGGAATCGGTATCAACGCAGGTCGAATCCGTGGTATCAACAGTAGGATTAGAGGTGGCGAAGTCCAGCACACTGGCGTTGTACCGTTTCTCAAAAAGTTTGAAGCAACTGTCCGTTGCTGCACGCAAAATGGTATACGAGGAGGAAG
>Ga0129333_10003258_pt1 | contig 15159 bp, 13 predicted proteins | sample CPB6_08_DNA_FD_94474 | JGI IMG/M metagenome (GOLD analysis project Ga0129333, IMG submission 94474) | Freshwater to marine salinity gradient microbial communities from Chesapeake Bay, USA - CPBay_Sum_0.6_0.8_DNA | ecosystem: Environmental > Aquatic > Marine > Coastal | place: USA: Chesapeake...
CTGGCCACGTTTCGGTAGTTAATGCCATAGGCGTAATGCCGAATTGATTATTTGTCGCAATTCCGTCCCTGCCTAACCCCTCGATTTCAATTAGCCAAATCCATGAACCACGCATCATAAATCACCAACCCTGCTAGCCAGAGCGCATAACTCTACCGTTCTGGTAGCCCCTGCCGTTGAATAAACCGTAACGTTAGGGCTGCGTAAACCCTTCCAGCCGTTCATATTTATAGGCTGATCATCATCGTTAATAATGCGGTAAATATCCCAGTTAGGGGTTGTAGCGTCTGATTCATCTTCAATTACTGCAAATCGATATTGCCCAGCGCATGTACGCTGCCACCATCCGTTTTCTTTATCGAGTGCGGCGTCGCCTGGATTAGTAGTTAATCCGGCAATTGTTGCCCATTCTGGCGAGTAGGTACTAATTGCCTTAGGGTAACTACAACGGGCTGCTGCTACCTGTGTCATTCGCCATGAACGCCACCATCTAATAACCCCGTTATCCTGCCTTACAGACGATACCAGAGAGCCAGAACCAGCGAGCCTAGAAGATTGCGCTTGCTGGGTTACTGTCGAATAATCATCCTGATTTATCGAAAAGGCTTTCGGAAACCAGGTATATTTCGGAATACCCGTAGTAAGGGCGGTACCCATATCTGCCACTACGGTAAAGTTAATCGTACTAACGTTACGAAAACCGATAGCCCAGAACAAATCTACAGCTACCGCGTTCATGGTCGTAAAACTGAGGTTCGTTAATGCGGTAGGCTCTGACGTATCATCATACGATAATGAACAGGAAAGCCCTAAGTTATCGCTGGTACTCAATACGTTATACTGGAACGTACCCAGACCAGAAACGGCATTTAGAGCAATGATTAGCGTTCTGACAATATTCAGCGAATTCGTCGATGCGCCTAAATAGTACCTATCTGCCGGAATGGTCACATTTATTGCGCCTAGTGATACTGAATTTCGGATAATGGTAAATGTAGCTACCTGACTGGTTAAGCCAAATTCGCTACTAAAAAATGGTTTCGACGCCATATTGCTAAACTCTGGAATTGCCGCCTAATTGCTCAGTGCGCGACGTTTGATTGATTAGGGTACGCATCGAATCAGTATCGTTAGTGACAATCGTTACACCAGTATAATCAATTAGGTTCATCGGTCCCTGGCTACGATTGCCTTGCACTGGCATAATACCAGAAGATTCCCCTACTGACCTGGAAGGTGGTTCCTCACCACCACCACCACCACCACCTTTAGCACCTTTACCACCACCACCACCAAAGGCCATTCCTAGGGCTAGCATACCAGTTCCTACGCCTAGCATTACCTTACCCGCTGCTGGGTTCCCTAAGGGGTTATACGGGGGCGGAATCATTAGGGCGGTACCCTGTGCTATGTAGGTAGAGCCCAGCGAAGTAAGCATGCCAGAAAGGGCTTTCTTTAACGCTCTATCGATGCGTTCCCCTGAGGTAATAGCAGACGTTAGGGACGTGGCAAAACCATCAGATAATTCTAGCATAGCAGAATTTAGCACACCTAAAGAGGCAGCACTATTTTCTGACATTTCAGATATTTTTACCTGTAATTCACTTGATAAAGAATCAAAATCACCACCACCAAAAATCAAATCCATCCTGCGTTGCTGAAATTCCTGTAATGCAAGTAATTCTGATTCTCTAGCAGCCTGTTCCTCTAAACGTATGCGTTCCAGTATTTCATTTTCTTTACCCCTCCTAAGGGCTTCTAATTCTTTAGGGTCAATAATAGAACCAGGGTCTGGGGCTAGTGCTTCCAGTGATTCAGCTTCTGAGAAATCCCAGCTGGTTTCCATAGCCGTTTCTACAGCTTGACCAAAACCCCTCGTACTATCACTAGCTAAATCAATTTCAGTTCTAGTGCTACGTAATGAATTACGTAAATTCTCATTAAATCCGACAAATTCAGTTATGCGTCCAGCCGATTGTGATACTTCCCTACCAAAAACACTAAATGTTCCAGAAATTTCTACGCCTGTTTGCTGTAACCTCGCTACAGGGTCTAAACCTTCCTGAATAGACGAGCCGAAATTACGTATTGACGCTATCGTTTCATCTATCGATTCAGGCAATAATCCACCCGCTCCTAACGCTCTGGCTACAGATACAGAAGATTCTAATAATGATGCAAAACCTTCAATTACTGTTCCTACACCTATTATTGCTAAATCTGCCAACGCATTAGATAAACCAGATATTCCCTGCCCAGCTGCATAAAGCACAGAAACGATACTAGTTATAGTTAATTTGAACGCTTCCCAAACTACTTTAGCACCATCTAATACATAAGTAATTCCGATAATAATTTCACGTAAGGATTCTACTGCTATTGTTGCTATATTGCTTTCAGTGCCAGAAGCCGCAATAGCATCGGATAAATCTAACAGAATATCTGCTAAATTATACATCGCTATTGCGCCATTTTCACCACCTATAATCAAATTACCTAAACTAAGCTGAAAACTATTTACAGAACCTGTTACCTGGTCTGAAGCCGTTTTCAGTTTTTCATTGGCATCAATAGCTTTAGATACAGATTCAGAAGCAAATTGTGTTGCAACTGAAAATAACTGCATTGCAGCCTCGGCAGTAATAATAGAACCTGCCATAGTTCTAAATTGCTGCCCTAATGATTCACTTTCTTTATCTACCCTGTTTATTCCCCTAAGCGCATCATCTACATCAGCGGTCCCTCTGACTGTAAACGTACTACTAGCGTCTGCCATTTGCTACTCCCTCTCTATGCGCCAAAACTGCCTTGTGAATCGCTAGCATGATACGGTCGTACCATGCTGGCGCATCAAGCGGAGCAGAGCGCAAATTAGCCTGTATTGAAGCGTATAGGCGTAGCCACTCAATAACACCCTGGTCTGCAATATACAGCCTGAGGCAATGCGGCAACGGCTCAAAATAATCTGGTCCCGTAAAGGCTTCTGCGAACCCTTTAATTTCCAGTTCCCCTGCCTCTTTTGCCACGTCTGCCCAGCCGTCCCGATAGGCCGGATTAATAACGGGGTATATCGGTTTAGGCGGGTTTGCATGGTCGATACTTACGCCTGCATTATGATAAATTAATTTACTCCCTGTGCAATTTCTCACTTCGTACAGGCAATGCATAATACACGTAGGGCAATCATATCGAGGGTGACTAAGGATTCCAGATACCTCTAAACGCGCTGCCGCTGCTATTTTTTTTCGTATGCCTCATTTACTCGGCCTGTCAAAATAGCAGTAAAGGCTTCCTGTACCGCTCTAGGCGGTAAATTATCCATAACCCATGAAAACCGCTGCTCTGGCAATTCCGATAGGGTTTCCGTTTCACCATCGAAATCTACAGAACGTAAGGAATTAGATACCAGACGGACTAATTCCGTTTCCTGCGTTAGCACGTTTTCTACACCCTCTGTACCTTTCGATAAGGTATCTGCGAAACGCAGAAGGTTAGGTCGGTCATTCATCGAAACCTGATACAGAATCGATACGCCTGGAAAGCTGGGTAACGTATAACGCAGTGGTGGAAATCGCATAAATAATTAACTGAGGGTAAGGGAAATCGGTGACGTAGTACTATCTGCGCTCACCGCTTTCAGGGTTGTAGGCAAGCGTACTACGCTGCCTGAGGTATCATAATCGAAAATAATCTGCGTAGAAGGGGCAGCAATACCGATGGTATAACCATTATCTACTAATTGCCCTTCTGGTGTCATTCTACCTGCCATAGAATAACCGTGAGTTGTCTGGTCAAATTGTGCGCTCTGATAAACTCCGATATTAGCGGTAGCCTGAATCGGATTCATCGAACCAGTAACGATACATTGTCTAGCACCGATGGTAGCTACACCTGCCTCTGTCGTATCACCTTCTTCCTGAGTAACCCCGAAATCAATCGTCCAGGTTGTACTCTGGCTTTTCAGTGCAACGGCAGAACCCAGAAATAGCGACGATTGCGCGGCGTTACAACGAACGAAATCGGTCCTAACAGTATCTAAAGTAGCAGAAGATAAATCAGTAGTAACCGACGTAGGCATTACCGATAGTCCTAAAATATCGACCTCTAATGCTGCCCATTGTCCTACGGTTAGCACAAATCGAATCTGGGAAACCCTACAGCCGACCATAGCTTGCAGGATTTTAGTACCCGTATTTCCGATTTCACCATCTCTGGCTAAATAGTCATAAATGGTAAAGGTACAGTCTGTAGGTAACGTTTGCGTTCCAGCGGGGTTCGTATTTCTGGGATAGATAATATCTGGTACCCAGGTTACTTCTGCTCCGCCTGAAACGCTCTGGTCAACGTATCCACAACTAGCCAGAATGACGCTTAACCATTTCGGTAATATCGGCTCCCCTACTGATAAACCTAAACCATAAAGGGGAATGATATAAGTAGCACTCGGCTTAATTGTAGCCACTGCCGCTGGTAATTCATAACCAGAAGGGGAAGCGGGTTCGTTACTTACCTGCGTAACGCCTAGCTTAATTCCTGCCGAATCCATCGAAACGAATAAATCATCCGTCCCTACAGTCGGCCCAGAATCTACACCAGGGCTATTTTCCAGCTTCGCTAATACAAGCCTACTTCTAGGATTCAGACCGCACGACATATTATCACCTATTTATGGCAAGGCAGGATTTCCGCCTATTCCGGCGGGTACAAATAAACGCTGATACACTTCCAGATAAGATACAGAATCTGCCGAAATAGTACCATTACCATCCGGCTCTACGGGACTCGCTAAATCAATAGCAGGGGGTGACAGAATATCATTCCAGCAAATACCGAAACCACTTGTCGGCTCTAACGATAATGCTGCCGAGCGTAAATATTCTGAGGTCGTAATCTGCGCTAATCGGCAAAGGGCAATTGCCCAGTTATGTAGCGTAGCCACTTGCGCGGCTGTACTGGTTACCGTTGCAGGCGGCCCTACAGTGGTCTTTAAGGCGGCACTGGATACCCTAGCCCTAATGCCTAATCGCACGCTGTAGATAGAGCACATACCGTCTGTATATTGCGAAATGCTAGGCTGACCATCTACCCAGAATTCCACAAACGGAATCGGTCTAGGAGAATCAGTAGGTACATTCTCACGCATGTAATAACCCCCGTCATTAGGCACGCCTTTAGGGCTAAATGACGTAGGGGTTGCAGGTAATATACTCGGCAGAAAAGGGTCTGCCGTCCAGTTCGCTGTAGCTACCGCCTGTAGGTTATCACCACAAGCCCTAACGGCTGCCAGGGTAATATGCTCTGGACCTAGCCAGACTGGAATTTGCAACGTCATAAATTCACTCGTAAGTTACTAATTCCGGCTCCCTGCGATTTCATCTTAAAGGATAACCATCGCTGATATGCCCTTGCAACCTCACGGCCAAATTCACGATTTACGATAACAATAGGTCTGCCAGGGTGAATAATATCGTCCCATTTCTGATACCCGCCTTCATGGAATCTGCCTGCATAAGCACGTTTAGAACCCCAGATAAAACCCTTAGCATCTACTTTACTGATATTCTGCCTATGCCCTTTCTGAAATGTAGCGAATAAAGGTCTGGTAGAACCTGCCCAGATACCGATTTTACTACCAGCGTTTCTAGCTAACTTGAACGCTAAATATCTAGGTTCTCTACTATAACCCTGCCAGCCTGCATTTAGAACTGTGCTACCCTCATTTTCAAATGCTACCTTTGCCTGCATTTCCAGCGTAAAGGCAGAACGCATAATTGTCTGAGAGGTACCAGGGGCAGAAACAGGTCTAATAATAGACTCATTTATCGTAGTCATAGCTGCCGCATCAAATGCGCTAGCCATAATGCCCAGCGTTCTACGAATACCATCGATACCCATAATATCGACCGATAAAGACGTTGCCATTTATTGTCTCCATCGAGAGGGAATAGAAGGTTGCAGAAATCGCGCTCTGGCGTTCTGGGTTTCTGTATCGGTAGAGGGTCCAGGGTCGTAATTATTTCGGCTTCTGGCCGTACTGGTACTGGAAGCATTTTCGTTATAGCTTTCCAGCATTTGCGGCGCATCACGCAACATTTTAATCTGTTCCTGCATAGCAGCGATTCTATCGCCACCTGCCTGCCAGGTACCCGTTGCAAGCCATAAATAGTAACCTGCTGCCCCTAATATCACTACGCTACGACACCAGTTAAAATCATCGACCGCATTAGCTGCCGTAATAGTACTGGGAGTAATGCGTAAACTACGCAAAATGACGTTTAACTGACTCGCTGCGCGGTCAATCGCATCGTCCATAAATGCAGCATTATAGTCCTGTAGGAACGATAATTGCTCATTTTTTACTTCTGTAGCAGTAACCGAAAATGCGTAGGTATTGGCCATATTTCACCTCTCTGGAAACCTTAGTAACCTAAAAGGTTAACCTACGCAATAACGCCTGAAAAGAGAGCGGTACCGAGTGACAGATAAACCCGATACCGCCCTCTAATCAATTACTGCGTTACCGATTCCCAGAGCACTCCCAGCGTATTATCATATACGCTTTCGGAAGTGGCATGCTGGGCGCGGTAATAAATCGCCTGTTCATCGGTCTTTTCGTAGGTATCGATGGTGAGTTCCAGCATCGAATAACCCTTACCCCACGCACGGCGACGCAGACCATCACCAGAATTACCCTGGATGGTAGGCTGAGAGCGTACAAGGCACGTCTTATCCTGCACAATATAGCTAGGCGTAGTATTCTGCCCGATATTGTCCGTTGCTGCCGTTGCCTTAGCAATTCGGATTTCAAATGCGGCCTGCATTTCCGGCGGATAACCTGCCATAACCGTATTCTTAATTAAATTCAGAACATCGGCAGGTGTAGCAGGGGCAGAAGCATCGCCAAATCGAGCGCGTACATTTGCGTTACGCACAAAGGCGTTAAAATCTGCCTGACTAAACATCATGCGGTAATTCTGCCCATTTTCCAGCGTACCACCATTCTGCTCAATCTGGATAACCGCTTCCTGAATTTGCGCTACAGGGTCAACGCTATCATCGGTCCAGTAACCATCACCAGAACCCGTATAGGTCTGGCCAAAGCTACCTGAAACCAGCAACGCTGCCGCTCTACGCTCGCGGTCATTAAGCAACGTATTTACCAGAAACGGGGTAGCTACATCTTCCTCCCAGTTACTAATTCCGAATCGGTCCATGGTCTGCAACTGGGCAGTCATAATCGGAGTAGCAACCTGAAAAATAGGGGATTCTACGTCGTAATCTTCGAGAGTAGAAAATACCCGCTGAGGTTCTGCAAATTCCACAGCACGCAAATCCACCGTACCTGGTGACTGGCGATTCTGATTCTTACGAACCCGAAAAGCCTTACCACGATAGGTCATTTCGCCTGGCTTAATTGCTGCGCCTGGCACTGGGGTTCTGGGAAACAGAAACTCTGCAATAAATAATGCAGGTTCTGTAAATGCAGCGCGTGCCGCAATCTGTAGAGTAGGGGATGCAATAGCCATATAATTAGCCTCCTAATTAAACAAATGCGCCGACGCCGACGACAACCCGAATCAAATCGTCTGCACTTGCAGACGCACCAGAACGGGCATCAGGCGTGCAACGTACCATCGATGTTACCCCTGCTGCTACGCCTTCAAATTTGCCTGTAGCAGCCACTCCCAGCATAGGGGAAGTAGCCCAGGTAACAGAGGAATCCAGCTTAGCGTATGCTGGACCAAATGTTACCACGGTAACGTTTTCACCTAATACTGCGTCTGTAGCAGCAATGCCCAGAATAGGGTCATTAGCGGCGAGTTCCAGAACGGCGCCGTCAACATCAGGGTATCCTACAGCGTGCCCAGTGGTAATGGTACCAGCTGCCGTAAATACCTGTGGTACGCTACCAGGAAGTAAAAGAGCCTGCGTGCTAGAAGCCATAATTACACCTCACTAATAAGGCCCTTTTGACGGGCATCTGCGATACGGGATTTAGCGATTTTCAAGTGTTCTGCGTAAGAATACCCCTTACCACGCGCAATCAATTCGCGCTCTACAGTAGCCATAATATCAGCTTCTGAGAGGGTATTAGCGTTACCCTTTTCGCGAGGTACAGAACCCGTAACCCCCTGCATAACAGAAGCCAGGGACCAGTCACGAATAAGGGTATCGACCTTTTCGCCTACCTTACGGCGTGCGACGTAATCCGAAACATGACCTGCCAGAAGTTTACCAGACCGTACAAGGTCTTTTACTTCCTCTGCAATAACCGATTCTTCGATTGCGCGAGCCTGTGCAACAATATCGACCGATTCCGGCAATGCCTCAGAAACCGCTTCTGGAAGGGTAACAGAAGCCATTTCCCGTTTCATATATCCACGGGATTCCAGCATGGTATCCAAATCTGATTCCAGCATTTCCCGGCACATTTTGCGCATTTTCTCACGCGCTACTTCTGTACTCAGAAGTGCCTCTACCAGTTCTGGTGTTACCTTTTCTGGCGACAATTCAATTTCGACCTTTTCTTCGTTTTCCATCGGAAGGCTCCTGTATTGCGCGCCCCGTGATATTACGAGGTTTTCTGTGGAAAGGTTGTAAAATGCCTCTGGTATAGCGCGTGATACGTTAATAGCACTACGCGTACCAGAATATGGAATATAATCAAATGGTAGAAAATCCGCTGCCGTACCGATACTTTCCAGAAAAGGTACGTCCACTAGCGAGACCTCTACCAGAAAATCACCAGGGATTTTCCGGCCTGTAGAGAGAATACCATAGGTTTGGCTAGTAGGGCTAAGGCAATTGAATTTGCCAGATTCGATAAGGTCTAAACCCTCTAGGGTCCATTCGATTAATGCCCATACGCCTGCGGGAATATCACTACCCTTAGGAATATAAGCTAAATCGTAAATCGAACCTACTCTACGCCTTTCTTCTGGTGTAGCGTTACCATGAATACCTACATGCTGGATTTGCACTGGCAAAGGTTGCGCTGGCATACCGTAGGCTTCTGAGGCTCTACGAAATTCCCTAAAGCGTTCTACGATACCCAGGCACCATTTCTGGGAATACGTCGTAACAGTTACTTCCCCGTTAGGATGCGGGTATTCTTCCCGTAAACCTTCTGGGAAAATAAACTGCCAGCGAGCGCGTTCGGTATTTATGGTACCCGTTTGCATCATGACAGGAATACCGCCTTAAAAGTATTCGTAGCCGTACAGATAAACTTTACTACGCCTGCATCACCAGCGGAAATTGTAGGGCCGCCGACAAGTGTAACACCAGAACCACCCAGCAAAGTAACGTCACCCGTGCTACTGCTATTTACCACTAAATCAAAACTGCTACCTACAGTAATGCCAGGCAATGCGCCTAGCTGCGCTCCCGTAGGCAGCTGGTCATTTTGATTACCAGTGTTACCACGGGTAATATAACCACCTGCAACCTGTGCAGCCGTATAGGTCTGCCCTGCATTAGCAGCGATACTGGTTACAGTAGGATTAACCACGGCTGGGTTATCCAAAGGGTCAACGGCAATAATCGAAACCGTATTACTAGTGGTTCTGGTAACGGTAACGTTTCGACGTGAATTAGCTGGAATAACCAGACTGCCGAAAAGAGTACTACCGCTACCAGCTGCAAGGGTAAGTGAATTAGTAGCACCGATATTTGCAATGCAGAATTCAATCGAATCCCCATTATTTACCAGCGAATAAACGTTACTAACCCCTGCAATGAAAGCTGCTGCGCTCGGCAACGTATCAGTAGCTGCGCCTGCAACGGTATCATGCAGAATATAACCTTTTACTACCTGCTCTACGGTAATGGTATTCGTAGTAGCAGATAGCGAAACTGGATTATTCAGGGAATCGATACGGCGATTGATTTTCGGAAATACGTCCGTTCCAGTGACGTTAAAACCGTTCAGAAATACACCCGAAACCTTTTCTACTTTCTCGCCCATTGTGGACCTCTATGGATTATGCACGTTCATAACGTGGCTTAAGGGGCTTACTGACATTTCCAGTGACAACATTACGATTACCTGTCAAGCGAAATAATAGTAACATTATCGTTGCTGCTATCTGGTAACTGGTAGGAATCGATTAAATGCTGCAATTGCTCTACCGGAATGGAACCCCGTGGTTCTGATTTACGGGTTTCATTTACCGCTATAATCGTTTCTGCCGGAATATCAAACGCGGTAATCATTACCTCTATTTCGTTATCCAGTGCAGACGTTACATAATCAATTACGTTCTGCCTTGCTTTATCACTAAGTAAGCAAGCTACGAAATGCACCGTATCAGTAGGTAATGCGCTCTGCAACGTATCCGTTAGGGCTTCCAGTGATTCGACCCTGCCGGAATACTGATAGGTATTTTCGGTATCCTCGCTGAATACATAGTTATCCCTATCGATAACAATACCATCCTGCATTGCTGCCCAGGTAGATTTACCAGAACCAGGCAAGCCTACCACTAGGTTTAGCTTTACACGGGGCTTTACAGATTGCCTTACCACTAAACCACCGCCTGAGGTCGCATTAATAGGACCAGGGCCGATTCCTAATTCTGCGTATTCATAAACCCATACGCACTGGCATAGGTTTCTGAGGCCACCTGAATTAGTAACCGATTTACACCGTGGGTTAGGTGGTGTCATTTGTCGGTATTTCTCAGAACCGTAATCCACTTCGGTACCGTCTGCCTTTGCACATACGATACAGGTTAGACGGTCCATAACGGCAGAATATACCGCCTTTTCGATTTTCGGTCCCTGCTCTGCCGCTGTAGCTGCTCTGGTTTCGTTGACGGTGGTAGAGGCTGCCTGTTCCAGCAGACCGCTACCAGTGTTCCCTACAGACAACGGGGCAGCCGCTAGAACGCTCAATTTTGCCCCGTTTGCCGCTTGCAAGGCAGCCCCCCTTAGCTGCTCATTCACCCTATCGTTGACGGCCCTAGAAGCCAGCATAGCGGCAGCCTCTACCTGAGAGGCAGAACCCGTAGCTGTATCGCTGGTAGCTACCCAGGTTTTACTACCTATCTGGGCTGCTATTTCGTCCAGCATATCTGCGTTACTAAACTCTGAGAGTGAACGTAGGGAAGGTAAAATTGCCTGCCTATATCGTTCGGTCCAGTCGATATTAAGGTTAGCAATCCCTGCTACGTCCCTATTACTAATGTAAGAGGTTGCCGTATTCGTCCACTGGGTACGGTGTAGCTTCTGTTCTGCCTCTATTGCCTTAGTCATTCTCTCTACAGCTAATTCCTTTTCTGTAGCGATACGTTCAAATGCTACCGATTGCTCTACAGGGGTAAGGTTTCGCCATGTTCTAAATATACCCGTTCTGGTTTCGACCTCGAATAACTGCCTTGCTCTGGGAGTAGTAGTATTACAGCTGCCACAATCGCAGTCTGATTTATGCCTACCGAAAACCGAAATACCACGGGACGTATTACTATTTTCGTCTGCCGCGTTCATTTGCCTAACTAATTTAGCAGACCATGCCTGCCCAGCATCACCGCCCCAGAGCATCCAAGCCTGCCAGCCCTTACCCTGTTCATTCCAGGTAGAACCTTGCTTATCGATTTCATGCCTATCAAAATAGGCTTTCATGCGCCTAGCCGTATCTGGGCTGATTTTCTTACCGTTCGATAAATCCCGTGCTCTGGCAATGCCTACAGGCGTACCACCTCGCTGGCTAGGTGGTTTGCTAGCCCTAACCTCTAAACCCCTTGCTGCCGCTTCCCTAACGCCTTTCGGAGGGGTAAAATCGATATGGTCATATTTAGCTGCTCTGGTTAGTGGTTCCTCTAATACAGGTTCTGTATCACTAATTTCTGGCTTTTCAGAAAGGGCAGTATCTAACCACTCTGCCATTTCCAGACCGCCAAAACAGTGAAATTCCTGCCACGATGGACCCTGATTTTCCCAGTCTGGTGAATTAGTAACATTCCCAGAACTAACGAAATACGCTTCTACCATGCGTAAATCTAACTGGGATAAAGGCTCACCACCTGCAATTTTCTTTACCAGAATACTATCGGCAATAGAGGGTTGCCAGCGTTCCTCTACAGGTGCATTACGCTTTCTGCGTAAACCGATAGCTGCATTACGCCTGGCTTCTGAGGGAGCAATTAAACCCGTCGATTCTGCTCTCGCCGTTTCGTCTATGGACGTTTCATCGGCAGAAAACTCGGCATTTCCTACGCCTGTATCCATAACGGGTAAGGTTTCCCCGTCTGCTACAGGGGCAGTTTGCATATCGTCTAATTCACCCTCTTTACCTCTACCATGCCAGATAATTTCTGCCTTTTCGGCAATTTCCACTAATTCTCTATCGGTATATTGCCCAGACTGGACCAGCGTACCGAATGTAGTTTGCAGGTTTAGTACCTCAGTAGCAGAGCGGGTAGCGAAACCCGTAACCCGTAACTGAGGGTAAATAGGCAAGCCAGGGAAATACAAATCACAATAAACCCGAATCAGGTTAGACCATGCCCGTTCGATTTGTCTGGCAAATACCCCTAAACCCTTTAGCCACATTTGGCTTTTCACGTCCCCTAAATTGTATGCGCCTGCGCTCTCAGTGCCTAAGCCTGAAATCGCATCACGAATAGCACTACGCTTATATTTAGCGCACATATCAATAATTGATTCCAGCCCCGTATTCATCTGCATTTGCAGTAATTCTACGTCGATACCATCGCCTAATTCTAGTACCGCGTCTGCCAGATTTGCGTATTTACTAAGGGCCGCAAATGCAGCATCACTTGCTGCCGCTGAATTAGGGGCTGCATTATTGCGACGTAATACGGGTACGCCTGGACCGAATCTCTGCCAGTGTAAAATAGAGGCACTGGTTACTTCCATCGATAGCAAATCCCACTGCCTGGCAGAACGTACCAGCGATAACCCCTCGAAATTATCACCGTCTTTATCGATGCTAAGTAGTACTGTTTTCCGAATATCCAGAAACGGGGCTAAGCCAGAACGGTAAATATTACCATTCGGGTTCGTTTGCTGGACCCCTACTAATTCCCCAGATAGTCCATCAAATACCCACCTCATTACGGTATTCGGCAATCTAGGGGATAAACCCGTAATACGTCTGCCGATATTCGCATGCGGGTTCATGGCGAATTCATACAGCCCGAAACCGTTAATAATGCCAGAGCGTAACATTTGCTCAAATGCATCATCGAAATCAATTAGGCCGAAATGCAAATCGACATTAATTGCCTCTGCTACAATATCCAGCAAATCACGATTTACCCCTAATAACTCGGCCTGCCTTTCCGTTAGGCTAGGGGCTTGCACTTCAATTGTAGCACCTGCCATTACGCTAACCAGATTCGCTACACCTTCCCTAATAACGGAATCAGAACGATAGGCAGCCATAAACTGCCCCTGGTCATAACTAAGACCTCTACCACGATACGGGTAAAGGTCTGAGTTTAATTCAACCGCTGGGGTACCACCTGACCACGGGGTTCCTGTAACCCCTGTTAATTCGTTCCATTCAAACGGAATAGGTTGTACCCCGTCTGAGGTAGATACAGGGGAAACAGAAGCACGGGTAAATAACTCTCTGCCCCTATTTTCGGCAGATACTGGTCTGCCGTCTGGACGTATTAGATTTAATACCGAATCGCTCGAATCCTTACGGTAAATGCTTTCCAGCAAATCCGTTCTGCCCAGCTGCTCTGCTACCTGCCTACGCGCTTTAGCCAGTTCCTCTACGGGGGCTTTTACCTGGGCATTTCTGCGTACCCTATCGGCATTATGGGTAGCAGCCTTAGCGGTACGCCATACCTTCTGTAACTCACTGGATACCTCATTAGGGTTTACGGGTCTGCCTAATGACTGTTCCAGAAAATCTAGGATTTCTCTGCTAGCAGCGGTAGGAAATATGCGATTCGACATTTTCAATCCTTTAGTGGTATTCCGGCACTTGACGGAATCGAAATAAACCCTGCCAGATTATTACCTGCGTTGCAATTGTTCCCTGCCACGTCCATTACTACCTTCAATTGCCGAGCGGGTTTTCTGGATATGGTCATAACTATTTACGTTCTGACCATGCACGGCAACGGTAGTAAAGGTACCAGAAACCGAATCGGCAAAGGCTAATACTAATGCGTCTGCTCTATCTGGCGACGCAATACCGCGCCTTCTGAGAGAATCCTTACTCTCTACCTTTAGTAACCCGCGTTCGTTTGTCTGTATTCTAGGCATGCATAGCTGAGAAATCAATTTCGCATCATTAGGGATACTAATGCAGTCTGCCGCATCGATGTTTTCCCCTTGTAAATATCGATATGAATTCCAGAAACGTAACCGTAAATTCCACCATAACTCTGCCTTTAGGTTAGCGAATCGTTGCCTGGCTTGTCTATCGGTAGCGTCTGAGTAGCAGGTGTTCGTTGCTGGCATACCTGTATTGACTCCCATAGGGGTAAAGCGCAAATCGTTACGGGAAGCAAAAGCACCCGTTACGCCTGCCCCTACGCCTATGTTGTCGAAGCGTACAACGCTCGCATTTGCCCCTCTGGCGCGTTCTGCCACGATAGAGGCACTGGCTACAGGGTCGCGCCCTCGCCACGATTCTAGGGCTATTACAGACGGTCCATTGCGAATGACTAGAACGGACTCGTTATCACCAGAGTCGGCTACGTCGAACCCTGCCACGATAGTACTACTTTTAGAGGTAGCAAACTCTAACCCTATAGCGGCCCTTATCCAGTCATTCGGAATGATTACGTCATTAGCCCCGCCTGAGTAATCAATATCGACCTCTCTGGCGGTAATCATCGGCCCGTTCATTCTGAGGTAATTATCTCGCCATTCGGGGGATTTTCTAGGGTCATCCTGCCAGCTAAGCCGGAAATGCGGTATATTGTCTTCGTGTACCAGTTTATAGAATTCGGTATCTGGTCCGGTAGCAGTAGAGGCAAATAAGATAGTTTTCGAGTTATCGGCTACTGCTGCTCGCACTTGCGCGGCCCTTGGCATAACTCCGAATTCGTCCAGAAAATAAAAGGACGAACGGCCACCACGTCCCATTTCTGGGCCTGCCTCACCTGTAATACTACTACGCAGTTCTGGGTTAATTAGACGGGCATAGTTACGGTGGGTTTTCATATCGAAACC
>Ga0129333_10003259_pt1 | contig 15158 bp, 10 predicted proteins | sample CPB6_08_DNA_FD_94474 | JGI IMG/M metagenome (GOLD analysis project Ga0129333, IMG submission 94474) | Freshwater to marine salinity gradient microbial communities from Chesapeake Bay, USA - CPBay_Sum_0.6_0.8_DNA | ecosystem: Environmental > Aquatic > Marine > Coastal | place: USA: Chesapeake...
ACCCCAGGGTAGCCCGATCCCCTAGGAATGCCTTGGAAGAAGATCTTAAGTCTCGATCGATACGCCCCCCTGGAACCCACTGACAAAAGGACAATCGCTCCCCCGATCCGTCCCCCATGCCTAGGTTTGCGCCCATGGTCTCAATCCATCCCAGGGGGGCGATCGGGCGGATGATGGGGTAGATCACGGGGCGCATGATGGGGCGGATGATCAGCCCCTAAGCCGATTAAATTTGTGGTGCCAGCCCCCGATCGCCCAGGGGAAAACCAGCGATCGATCCCCCGATCCCTGGCATCACTGCCCACATTTTTACCCCCCTGAAGAATCCAGAAACCCTAGGGTTTGGTAACGTGTTAAAGCAGGATTACGCAGACCTTATCACCCCACCCTACCCATGGATAGCCTCTTTCTGAACCGCCTCTACAGCCCCGATCGCCCGGTTTTGGTCTTTGATGGAGCCATGGGGACGAACTTGCAAACCCAAAACCTCACCGCCGAAGACTTTGGGGGGCCAGAGTATGAGGGCTGCAATGAATATTTGGTGATTACCAAGCCGGAAGCCGTGGCTAAGGTACACCGAGACTTTTTGGCAGCGGGAGCCGATGTCATTGAGACTGACACCTTTGGGGGGAGTACCTTTGTGCTGGCGGAGTATGATTTAAGCGATCGGGCTTATGAATTGAACCATGCCGCCGCCGCCCTTGCCCGCCAATGTGCGGATGAGTACACCACCCCCGAAAAACCCCGTTTCGTCGCCGGTTCCATTGGCCCTGGCACCAAACTACCCACCCTGGGGCATATTGATTACGACACTTTAAAGGCTGCTTTTATCCCCCAAGTGGAAGGCTTAATGGATGGGGGAGTGGATTTAATGTTGGTGGAAACTTGCCAAGATGTGCTGCAAATTAAAGCGGCTTTAAATGCCATTGAAACAGTTTTTGCTAGCCGAAATAAGCGCTTACCTTTAATGGTTTCCGTGACCATGGAACAAACTGGAACCATGCTGGTGGGTTCGGATATTAGTGCCGTGGTGGCCATCCTGGAACCCTATCCCATTCAAATTTTAGGCTTGAACTGTGCCACGGGGCCTGACTTGATGGCGGATCATATTCAATACCTGACCCAATATGCCCCCTTTGTGGTGTCCTGTGTCCCCAATGCAGGATTGCCGGAAAACATTGGCGGCCAAGCCCATTATCGCCTCACACCCCTGGAATTTCGCATGGCCTTAAGCCGCTTTGTGGAAGATTGGGGGGTGCAAGTGATTGGGGGCTGCTGTGGCACCCGTCCCGGCCATATTCAAGCCCTGGCAGAGGTGGCCGCAACCCTAACCCCCAAAGCCCGATCGGTGCGGATGCCCGCAACAGCAACCCCCCCCCTTCCAGGGTCTGCCCTAGACCCCACTTCCCTGGGGATTTCAATCCCCAATCCTCGCCCCCCCCTAGGCTATGTTCCTGCCGCCGCTTCCATCTATGGGGCGCAACCCTATGATCAGGATAATTCCTTTTTAATTATTGGGGAGCGGCTCAATGCGAGCGGCTCTAAAAAATGCCGGGATTTATTGGTGGCTGAAGATTGGGATGGGCTGGTGTCCTTGGCGAAGGAACAGGTGAAAGAAGGGGCCCATGTTCTAGATGTGAATGTGGACTATGTGGGCCGTAATGGGGAAGCGGATATGCACCAGGTGGTGTCCCGTTTGGTAACCCAGGTAACCTTGCCTTTAATGTTAGATTCCACGGAATGGACGAAAATGGAGGCGGGGCTAAAGGTGGCGGGGGGCAAATGTTTGCTCAATTCCACAAACTATGAAGATGGGGACGATCGCTTTTTCAAAGTGTTGGAGTTAGCCAAAACCCATGGAGCCGGGGTGGTGGTGGGTACCATTGACGAAGAAGGTATGGCCCGCACCGCCGCCAAAAAATTTGCCATTGCCCAGCGGGCTTATCAAGATGCCTTAGCCTATGGCATTCCCGGCCATGAGCTATTTTATGACCCCCTGGCTTTGCCCATTTCCACAGGAATTGAAGAGGATCGGGTCAATGGGCGCGAAACCCTGGAGTCCATTCGCCTGATCCGGGAAAATCTCCCAGGGGTGCATATTATCCTAGGGGTTTCTAATATTTCCTTTGGCTTAAATCCAGCGGCTCGCATTGCCTTAAACTCTGTGTTTCTCCATGATGCCATGGCCTTGGGGTTGGATGGGGCGATCGTCAGTGCCGCCAAGATTTTGCCCTTAGCGAAAATTGACGAACACCATCAAAAAGTCTGCCGAGATTTAATTTACGATCGTCGCGGCTTTGAGGGGGATATTTGCACCTATGATCCCCTCACGGAATTAACAAAACTGTTTGAAGGAGTCAGCGCCAAGGACACGCGATCGACCGCATCTTTGGCCAGTTTGCCTTTGCCCGATCGCCTCAAACAGCACATTATTGATGGGGAACGCATGGGGCTTCAGGATGTGTTAGCCCTGGCCCTGGAAACCTATCCCCCCCTGGAAATTATCAACACCTTTTTATTGGATGGCATGAAGGTGGTGGGGGAACTTTTTGGATCTGGGCAAATGCAACTCCCCTTTGTGTTGCAGTCCGCAGAAACCATGAAAGCTGCCGTGGCCTATCTGGAACCCTTTATGGAAAAAGAAGAGGGAGCCAGTGAAACCAAGGGAACGTTTTTGATTGCCACGGTGAAGGGGGATGTCCATGACATTGGCAAAAATTTGGTGGATATTATCCTGACCAATAATGGCTATCGGGTGATTAACTTGGGGATTAAACAATCGGTAGATGCCATTATCCAAGCCTATCGCCAACACCAAGCGGATTGCATTGCCATGAGCGGCCTGTTGGTAAAATCCACGGCCTTTATGAAGGAAAATTTGGAGCGGTTTAACACGGAAGGAATCACAGTGCCGGTGATTTTGGGAGGCGCGGCCTTAACACCCAAATTTGTTCACCAGGACTGCCAGGAGGTGTATCACGGCCAAGTGATCTATGGCAAAGATGCCTTTAGTGATTTGCATTTTATGGATCAACTCATGCCCGCCAAGGCCGCAGGACTGTGGGATGATCACCAGGGCTTTTTAGGCACCGAAGGGGATGCCATTGCGGGGGTAACCCAAGGTTTAATCCCAGCCCTGGGAGTAACTGAAAATCCAGAGGCTGCCCCAGGGGAGGATCCCAGCGGGGAAGAATTTACCCAGGGGGAAGGGGTCGAGGACACCCAGCGATCCCAAGCGGTGGATCTGGAAATTCCCCGGCCTACCCCGCCTTTCTGGGGCACCCAAGTGTTAGCCCCTGGGGATATTCCCCTGGAAGAAGTGTTTGCCTATTTAGATTTGCAAGCCCTATTTGTGGGGCAGTGGCAATTTCGCAAACCGAAGGAACAATCCCGCGAAGCCTATGATGCTTTTCTGGAGGAAAAAGTTCACCCCATTTTGGCAGAATGGAAACAGCGGATCCTGGAAGAAAATCTATTGGAACCCCAGGCAGTTTATGGCTATTTCCCATGCCAAGCGGATGGCAATCAACTGTTAGTTTATAGCGCCGAACTGATGGAAAACTTAGGGGATGGACAAGGGCTAGATACAACCTTAAACCAACCCCAAGCCACCTTTAAGTTCCCTCGACAAAAGCGCAACCGTCGCCTATGTATTGCTGACTTTTTTGCCCCCACGGGTTCCCCTCAAATGGATGTGTTTCCCATGCAGGGAGTAACGGTGGGTCAACGGGCAACGGACTATGCCAACCAATTATTTGCCGCCAATCAATACACGGATTATCTCTATTTCCATGGGATGGCGGTGCAAACGGCGGAAGCCATGGCGGAATGGCTCCATGCCCGGATTCGTCGGGAGTTGGGTTATGGGGCTTTGGAACCCGTGGCTCTGCGGGATGTGTTGCAGCAGCGCTACCAGGGTTCCCGCTATAGTTTCGGCTATCCGGCTTGCCCCAATATTTTGGATCAGCATACCCAGTTGGCTTTGTTGCAGGCCGATCGCATTGGTTTGCACATGGACGAAAGCGACCAATTGGAGCCGGAGCAGTCTACGACGGCGATCGTGGTGTACCATCCCGCCGCCAAGTATTTCAGCGCCTAATTTCACTCCCTCATTTCAGCGCCAATTTCAGCCCCTACGAGGGTTTAAGAACTCCCAACCCCTAACCCGAACCCATTGAATCCCAATATCACCCATAGGGTTCAGGTTAGGGGTTCAGGTTGGGGGTTCGGGTTGCCTGATCCTCTGGGGCGGGGGTTGGGGGCTGGGTGGGGAGATCCTAGCTCTATCGGGTTAGAGGGGGTCGGATGGGCTTGAGGGAGGCTGATCCTTCGCCCCCATTTCTCAGAATCTGTTTTCTCAGAATCTGTCCCCCCGTTTCCCAGAATTCTCGGATCCCTGGAGGGAAAAATGAGAAACCACCCCTGCCCTGAGGGGTCATATCTGATTTTTGACGCTTTTTTGTTAAAATTTGTAAAAGAATATTATTACGCTTCTTTGCAATCTTCAGGGGGGTGCAGACCGGGCGTGATAGCGTTTGAACTGTTAGCTCAAGTTATGTTAAGTGAGGATTGACTTGTGAAAACCCTAGAACGTGCTGCCGTCGCTCAACGAGAAGATTTCCGCGATTATGTCGCCCATCTCCAACTACACATGAGCCTACAGGCCCGTAACTTGGTACCTCCTGTTGTCCAAACTGCCGACAGCCGCTCCCAGCTTTTACATGAAACCCAGGCTCGCTTTGAGAAAGCCGTGTCCCGCCAGTGGCACTAGAGCCTTATTAACATCCCTATTTCTCTATATCAAAAGCATTTTTATTTTGATCCCCTTTTACTACGAGTCTATCAGTAGCACAGGGGAACCCTAGCCTAGGATCACCCTACGTTGTCTCGGTTTTCCCCTGCTCCCCCTAGTTTCTCCGGCCTAACCCCTGCTGCCCAGCGCAGTTTGGGGGTTCTTTTTTTGAGCGGACTTTTATTCTGGGCAAGCCTGACCACATTTTTACCCACCTTGCCCCTGTACTTAGATTCCATTGGGGCAACCCCTCAGCAGGTGGGCATTGTCAGTGGTGGGTTTGCGGTGGGCTTACTGATTTTTCGATCGTGGCTGGGCTATGTGGCCGATCGCAAACGCAAGCCGGTGTTATTGCTGGGGCTGGCCTCGGTGGCCCTTGCGCCCCTGGGGTATGGCTTGACCCAATCCCTGCCCCTGCTGTTTGGGGTGCGGATGTTCCACGGTTTGAGCGTGGCGGCCTTTACGACGGGTTACCTCACCTTGGTCACAGACTTGGCTCCCCTGGCAGTGCGGGGAGAAGTGATTGGCTATATGACCCTGGTGAATCCCGTGGGCATGGCGTTGGGGCCTGCCTTGGGGGGGTGGATGCAAGCCAGCTTTGGCTACGGCCCGTTATTTTTAACGGCGGCACTTTTGGGTGGGGTGGGCTGGCTGTCTGGCAGCTTTGTGCAGGAGCCTGAGAATCCTGGGCTGGGGGTGGCTGGCTCCCCGGAAGCCGAGGGCGATCGGCGCTTCTGGCAACTGTTGCGCCTGCCCGCCATTTATATCCCTGCGGTGGCCCTGTTGTTGCAGGGGGTGGCCTTTGGAGCTTTTAGCATTTTTTTGCCCCTGTTCATGGCCCAAACCCAAATCCCCCTTAATCCGGGGCTTGTGTTTGCGGCTTCCGCCATGGGCAGTTTTACCATTCGGGTGATCACGGGCAAAGCCTCCGATCGCTGGGGGCGCGGGCTATTTATTACCCTGAGCTTGGGGGTCTATGGCCTGGGGGTGGGTACCTTGGCCTGGGCGCAGGTGCCGTGGCAGGTGTTGTTGGCGGGTGCTTTGGAGGGCAGTGGCTTTGGGATGTTAGTGGCCACTCTCACGGCGTTGATGGCCGATCGCTCCCGTCCCCAGGAACGGGCGAGAAGTCTCAATTTTTGCTTTATTGGCCTGGATTTAGGCATTGCTATCGCGGGCCCAATTTTGGGGGGCTGTATTGGCCTGTGGGGGTATCCCGCCACCTTTGCCCTGGCGGCAACCTTGCCTTTTGTGGGGTTACTGCTGTTTATTACCCGTGGCAATGGGGGGCTGGGGGATTCCCTGCGGTTTGGCTTGGGGATTGGGGTCGATCGCTACCGCCAGTAGGATCCCCCCGTAGGATCCCCCTAACCCTAGGGTTTATGGTCGCCCCACTCCAGGGAGCAACCCCAGAAAAAGCCCCAATCCCTCCTTTCCCCCCTACCCATATCCCCACAATATCTATCTCCCCCTCCCTCTCTACAACGTATTTGCCTGAGATTTAAGAATAAAACCGGATCAAAACACAAGCATGATGGCAACAGAAGCTTGCTGGTCATACAACCTGCATACCCCCTTGATCACCGGGAGGCTAGCAGCGCCAACTGATACAGCAACCGCGCCCCCACATTGGCATCCCACACTTGCGGCCCCACCTCACACAGATCAAAACCCACAATTTGGCGATCGCTCTGACCCAGGGCTTCCAGCAAAAACAACGCCTCCCCCCAACCCAACCCTCCAGGGACAGGGGTACCCGTGGCAGGGCAAAGGGTGGGATCCAAGCCGTCAATATCAAAGCTGATATAAACCCGCTGGGGCAGGGCGGCAATGATTTCCTGGCACAATTGCCCCCAGGATTCCCCTTGAAAAAGCCGACTTTTCACCGTGCGATCGAGATAGGTCACAATGCGCCCCTGGGAGTTGGCAATGGTGGCCGCTTCATCGGGGCACAAATCCCGGATCCCCACCTGCACCAAGCGGCTAATGGGAGCCAATTTCAGGGCATTATCCATAATCGAAGCATGGGAAAACGTAAAGCCCTCATAGCTGCGGCGCAGGTCAGCATGGGCATCAATGTGCAAAATGCCAAATTCTTCCCCATCACGGGCCGCACGATCGGCCAGCGCCTGCAAATACCCCAAGGGAACGCTATGATCTCCCCCCAAAATCCCCACGGTTCTACCTTGATCTAAGGCCGTTTGGCATTGGTCATAAACCCATTGATTCAGGGCTTGGCAGGTTTGGTTAATCAGGTTTAAATCCTGCTGAAGATCCGGGCTTTCTCCCAGGGTTTTTCCCGCTTCCAACTGTTCAATAATGCCATCGGCTTGGGATCGTAGGGTTTTGTTTTTTGCCCACCAAAATTCATCGATTGCTGCCATAAAAATCCCCCGTTTCCACCCTTCGGGATCCACCGGATCAAAAAAGTCTAATTGGGTGGATTCCTGCAAAATTGCAGCGGGGCCTTGGGCAGTGCCGGGGCGATAGGAAGTGGTCACATCCCAGGGCACGGGCAGAATCCAAACCTGGGCCGTTGCTGCCGTAAAGGGAAAACCAAACAGGTTGCCATTATGCACTCCTACACCGCTGGGATCATAGGATTCAAGGGAAGGGATCAGGGCGGGAGTATCCATAGAATAACAAAGGGTAAAAAATAGGAAAAAGGGTAAAAAATCAGGAAAATATGGGTGCATTTCACTTTAGTCCATTGACCCATCCGGTAGGGGCAATCCCCCCGTAGTTGCCCCGAACCCTCGGCGATCGTTCCAAAGTGAAATGCTCCCGAAAATATGGACAGAATCCACACAATTAAGTGAAGCCTAAGCCTAAGGGCAGGGGTGCATCCCACTTTGGACAGGCCCCTAGGTCCATCCCACCAATACTCTGTTGGGGTATAGTCGTCCTGGCTGTCCATCCGCAAAAGTGAGATGCACCCATGCAGTGAAGCCTAACCGCAAGAGCAGAACTAATAACTCTTCTCATCATTCAGCCTGATGGGGAAAAGGCAGAAGTGTTGAAACACAAACCAGTTTAACAATCCCCCGTCGCCGCGATAACATCCCCGCCCTGAACGTGCTACTGTTAGGAACTTCTCCATCCCCCCCTTGCCATGACTCTTGAAACCCTAACCCTGCCCATTCCCACGAGCCTGGATGCCCAACTAGCCCAGCGAGCCGTAGCCGACCACTGCACCAAGGCGGATGTGGTGTTGGTGGCACTCCAGCACTATTTGGCGGACGATCGCCAAACCACCCAGGTTCTGCGACGGATGGAAAAAAACCTCCTCGATCGCCTTGCGGTTCTAGAGAGCAAGATCACCACCCTCGATCGGCAGGTGGCGGTGAATCTTTTGGCGGAAGGACACCGGACGGCCAGCCCCTTGGCCAACCATCCCCCAGAGACTCCCGTGGCGGCGGCGGATACGGCTACCCACCAGGAGCAGGGGGGAAGTGTGGGATCTGCCCAGGGTTGGAGCCGAGAAATCGAAGATGAACCCGATGAGGTTCTTTGGGATTTTGTGACAGAATAGAAACCTTTAGATTCCTGGAATAGGTCTATTTCACTGGGGTAGATTCCCTGATTTGGGTAGGGTAAATCCCCCTGGGGTTACCCCACTTGTTGGCTTGAAGGGGATCAGCACAGGGGCAAAAACCCTCCCTGGGATTGTGTAACCAAATAGGGACTTTTAGATCCCTTGAGATAACCTGAGATCACCCTCGCGGACTTGAGATCACCCTCACTGAATAACCCTCACTGACTGATTATGAATCGATACTTTGCAACTGTTGGCCGAGGGCTGGAATCCTTTGCGGCTCAGGAATTGGAACAACTGGGGGCGCAAAAGGTAACGATCGGCTTTTGTGGGGTGGAATTTGAAGGGGATTTAGGGTTGCTCTATCGGGTCAACTTATGGTCGCGGATTTGTTTCCGAGTGCTGTGGACTTTAGGGGAATTTCCCTGTGAAAGTAGCGAGGATTTATACCGAGGAATCCAGGCGATGGATTGGGAATATTGGTTGCCCCTCGATCGCACATTTGCGGTGGATGCCACGGGCAAAACTCCCCAATTAAACCATAGCCATTTCACAGCGCTACAAGTGAAAAATGCCCTGGTGGATTGGCAACGGCAACAGTGGGGCGATCGGGGCACCGTGGATACCGAAAATCCCCAAGTGCGCCTGAATGTGCATCTGCACCAAAACCATTGCACCGTGAGCCTGGATAGTTCGGGCAGTAGTCTGCACCGCCGGGGCTATCGGCCAGCGGTGGGGGTGGCTCCCCTCAAGGAAACCCTAGCGGCGGCGCTGATTCAAGAATCGGGCTGGCAGGGGACGGAGGCTTTTTTTGATCCCCTGTGTGGGTCGGGAACCTTGCCCCTGGAAGCGGCGCTGGTGGGCCTGAGGATTGCGCCGGGGAGTTTTCGCCCTGGGTTTGGCTTTGAGACTTGGCCGAACTTTGACGGGGCATTGTGGGAAGAGATTGTGGCCCAAGCCAGCGCCGGGGAGCGGGAGAGTTTGCCCCAGGGGGTGGGGGGGAGTGACGGGGATCCCCAGCAAATTGAGTTAGCCCTCACCAATGCCCAGCGCAGTGGACTGTCCCGCCAGGTGCAGTTTTCTTGCCGGGATTTGCGCCAAGTCCAGGCCCCTTGCGATCGGGGAATTGTGATGTGCAATCCTCCCTATGGTCATCGGTTGGGCGATCGTCAGCAATTGGGAGCGTTTTACCAGCAATTGGGGCAGGTGCTCAAGACAGAATTTAAGGGGTGGAAAGCCTATGTTTTGAGTGGCAACCGAGAGCTTTCCCAACGCATTGGTTTGCGATCGTCCCGGCGCATTTCTGTATTAAATGGGACGATTCCTTGTCAATTTTTGGAATATGAATTATTTCGATAATGGCTGGTATTATCCCCTAGGATGGGGTGCCTTAGAACTGTCCTTAAACTGTCCTAAAATCTCTTGCCCTAGGCGATAGATTAACCCTAGCCCCTGGCTCAGCCATTGCCGCCACCCTAAGGGAATCAGACCATTATAGGGATGGAAAACCCGCGCCCCACCGGGCAAAAGCCAATGGCAAAGAATCGTCCCAAGACGCACGGGAGGGTTAGCCGCTGTTAACACCCGCTGAAGCTTAGCCGGTACATTCACCCTAGGGGGATGATAGGCATCGACCCCAATGCCAAAAATTTGACTATAGATGGGCACCCGATATTCAATAAACCCCAATTCTGGATCCGCCACTTGGCTATAGGCTTCTAAAAAGATGCGGGGCAAGGCAACCACAATAAAAATGGCACACATGGGGGAATGAGCATAACCATAGCGCTGTTGCAGAATGCTTAAAAATTCCTGATAGCGATCGCGGTGGGGTTGTTTTTTCACCCATTCCCAATGGTGGGCAATTTCTGCAATGGGGCGATAGAAAGATAACAATAAATGTCCCGGTTTCAGTTGCGGAAAGACTTGGCTCAAGGGCGCTAAAATCACCATATCCCACTGGATCACCACCACGGTTTCCCAGGGCAAAAATTGACCACGATCGCGATACCACTGGTTAATCATCAAATCCCCATTTAACCATTTCCAGTGGGAGGTTTGGGGCTGATCAAAGCTATAGAAATCCTCCAAATAACTGGATAACCCTTGGGCAAACTGTTCGCGATCGTTGCCATCCCCCCCATACAGCCCATAAATAGGACAACGGGGATTTTTTTGCCGTAGCCATTGCAGCCGATTTTGGCAAAGGCTGAGATCTTTATAAAACCAAAATAAAATGGCCAAACCTGGAATCATAAGTTTCCTTCCGCGAGGAGAGATACAGCGGAACGAGCAAGGTATGATGGGGACGCAACCACTCATCAAGCAGCGACAGGGCGGCTATGGTCTGGCAAACCCGATCGCGCATCCTCACCCGCCTAGGGCTAGGGCTGCTAGCGGTGATCTTCATAGCAGACGTGGGGTGTCACATCCTAGGGGAAAGCCTGTGGTTCCAAGAATTGGGCTACCAGGATGTGTTTTTGCTGCGGTTGCGCACCCGTGCCCTGTTGTGGGTGGTGGTCTTGCTCTGTTCGGGCGGCTTTTTGGCGGGGAACTTTTGGCTGGTGTGGCGGCTGTGCCACTTGCCTGAAAACCCCACCCGTGGCTGGCATTACCTGCGACCGGGGAGCATGGGCCTGAGTGGATTACTGGGGGTGCTCACCGCCGTAAGTACCGTGCTTTGGGTGCTGTTGTACCATTATGGCACCGCCGGGTTTGCCAACTGGCGGCCCGCCTTCCACCACATTGATCTCTTCCCGCCCCTGCCGCCGATCCTGCGCTTTGACACCCTGGGGGCGATCGTCCAAACTTGGATCAAACAACCCGCTTGGTTTAGTGCCATTGGTGTGCTAGTGCTGCTGTTGGCCAGTCTCCCTTGGCTGACCTTGATCGTTCTAGCCATAGCCTTAATCCTAATCATGGGGCTAGTCCTGGTGGGACAATGGGCTTCGATTTTGGCCTTTTTTCAGCCCACGGCTTTTGGCACCCTCGATCGCATTTTTGATCCCACAGATTCCCTCTCCCTTCCCCTACATCACGATCTAAGTTTTTATATTTTCACCATCCCCATCGCCAAGCTTCTACAATTTTGGAGTTTTGGCCTCATTACCTATGGATTAATTGCTGCCTTAGTCCTGTATTTGCTATCTGGAAAAAGCATCGAATCAGGACGATTTCCAGGATTTTCCTTGGCACAACAACATCATCTTTACGGATTGGGAGCCGGGTTATTGGTCACCATTGCGGGGAACTATCTCCTGGGATGCTATGACCAACTGTACTCCCAACGGGGAGTCACCTATGGAGCAAGTTATACGGATGTCACTGTGCAATTGCCCATCAACGAAGCCCTGGCAATTATCGCCCTGGTGCTAGCGATCGGCTGTGGGATGCACATCGCCATCTCCTGGGGCTATGGCCAACAACTGCAACACCTCCAAGTCCTGGGACCCTCTTGCCCCATCCAAGATCCCCAGGATCCCTGGCACCTCCAGAGCCGCCCTTCAGGCCCTCCAGAACTCAACTCCCCCGATGTGTATTGGCACCCCTTTCAGCGCCGTAGTTGGCAACAGAAAGTTCTCAGTAACCGCTGGATTTTAGGAGCTTTAAGCTTTTATATCATCGCCACCCTGACCCTAGGCCAAGGCTTGCCCATCCTCGTGCAAAAGCTCATTGTGCAGCCCAATGAATTGGCACGGGAAACCCGCTACATTCGCCGCAGTATTGCTGCCACCCGCGAAGCCTTTGGACTCAATAATATTGAAGTGCGCACCTTTGATCCCGTGGGCAAATTAACCCCAGAAGACCTGCGGGCTAATGCCACTACGATCGCCAATATTCGCCTGTGGGATAGCCGTCCTTTACTACAAACGAACCGCCAACTACAACAAATTCGGCTCTATTACAGTTTCCCGGATGCGGATCTAGATCGCTATAACTTTATTACTCCCAACCCTGCCCTTACTAACCCCAATGCCCCGCCTTCAGAAACAGCAAACTCCGCCGAAGTTCGCCAAGTTCTCCTAGCAGCCCGGGAACTGGATTACAGCGCCGTACCTCCAGAAGCCCAAACCTGGGTCAATGAACATTTAGTCTATACCCATGGTTATGGCTTCACCTTAAGCCCTGTGAACACCGTGGGGCCAGGGGGACTTCCCGATTACTTTGTGCGGGATATTGGGGATGCGGAAGATGGCAGCGCCCTGTTTATTGCCGATGAATCCGTGCGCGAAACTATTCCCATTGGCAAACCCCGCATTTATTATGGAGCGCTCACCAATACCTACATTATGACCTCCACGCGGGTGCAGGAATTGGACTATCCCAGTGGTAATGAAAATCTTTATAACGTCTATGATGGCACCGGAGGTGTTTCCCTCGGATCCCTATGGCAGCGACTGGTTTATGCCATTTCCCTGCGGGATTGGCAAATGCTCTTAACCCGCAATTTTACCCCCGAAACCAAACTCCTATTTCGTCGGGAAGTGAAGCCACGAATCCAGGCGATCGCCCCCTTCCTGCGCTATGATAGCGACCCCTATTTAGTGATTGCAGATCCCCGTGAATCCACAGAATTGGTCACGACAGATACAGATAAAACAGCCCCAGAACCCAACTATCTCTATTGGATTATTGACGCTTACACCACCAGCAGTCTTTATCCCTATTCTGATCCCGGTGATCTCAATTTTAACTATATTCGTAACTCCGTTAAAGTTGTGGTTGATGCCTACAATGGGTCTGTGGATTTTTATATTGCCGATGATCAAGATCCCCTGATTCAAACCTGGAGCAAAATTTTCCCTAGCCTATTCAAACCCTTGGATGCCATGCCCTCTGCCCTGCGGGATCATTTGCGCTATCCCACAGAGCTTTTTAAGGTGCAGTCGGAGCGGATGTTAACTTACCACATGACCGATCCCCAGGTGTTTTACAACCGGGAAGATCAATGGCAAGTACCCCAAGAAATTTATGCGGGAGAGGCTCAGCCCATCCAGTCTTACTATTTAATTATGCGCTTGCCCACCGCAGAAAATGAGGAATTTATTTTGCTGAATCCTTTTACCCCGGTGAGCCGTAGTAATTTGGTGGCATGGCTGGCAGGGCGTTCCGATGGGGAAAACTACGGCAAATTATTACTCTATGAATTTCCAAAACAGCGGCTAATTTTTGGGCCAGAACAGGTGGAAGCTCGGATTAATCAGGATCCGGTGATTTCCCAACGTATTAGCCTGTGGAATCGTCAAGGATCCCGTGCTGTTCAGGGCAATCTTTTGGTGATTCCCTTGGAGCAATCTTTGCTGTATGTAGAACCCTTATATTTAGAGGCGGAGCGCAACAGCTTGCCCACTTTGGTGCGGGTGGTGGTGGTCTATGAAAACCGCATTGTGATGGCTCAGAACCTCAAGAAAGCCCTGGATATTTTGTTGGCAGAGGATGGAACTGATCCAGATAGTACTGTGGATGGTAATAGCGGGACTAATACTGGGGCTAATAGTGGGGCTAATACTGGGGCTAGTGGTGCTAACCCCCTAGGTAATAACTTGGAAGCAGGGCCAGCGGGAGGTAACCCAGCGGGCGGTAATAATCTCCCAGAAAACCCTGCTCCCGAAGAAGATAGTTCAACGGACGATCCCACGATCGTGCGTCCCCTAGAGGAAGAAAGACCCGAAATTTAGGTTGAGGGGAGGGTTGCGATTTTATGGGGGTTGCGGTGCGCTTTAGGTATGCTGGCGAGAGACGGTGGCTTCCATGGTGCTGGATAGTTGTTGTCCCATGAGGGTCACGCTGGACATGTGGTAGGTGTCTGGATTAATGCGGTAGAGGCTTTCGACCCCTGAGCGCCGTTGACGATCGCCTAAAACCCAATAGCGCTGCACGATCGACTCTGGGGCAACCCAGCCCTCTCCTTCCACCCGCCCTAGGACGCTGTGCATCAACACAAAGGTATAAACCCGCACCTCATCGTCAATGTGTCCCCGGTACTGCAAAGCGATCTCCTCTCGCTGCTGTTGGGGGAAGATGAGTTTGGTCACCATCGTAAACCAGTCCTCCCGCCAGGAAATCAGGGTGCGACCCTTCACGGGTACAGGGGGCTGATCCCGATCGAGCCAATTGCCCTGTAATATCCAATAACCAGGTTCTAAGAGGAACGAATGTGCCACGGATTTACCCTTCCCTGTTGAAATTTTTGAAGTTGAAGCTCCCTGCATATTGCGGATTATGCTACCACGGGAGACCCTCTTAACTGGTAATCCGGATCCCTTAGCTTAATGAATAGGGTGAGGGAATTTTATTGGGGAGTCATTTTTGTGGGGCTATCTGGCACTTTAACCCAAAATTAAGGTGTTGTTTACCCTTAACTCTAAGGATTTGTGATGTAGTGGTTATTCTATGAATGAGGTAGAGCAGAAAATCGGGTGCATTTCACTTTGGCCAATTTACCGATCCGGTAGGGGCAATCCCCCCGTGGTTGCCCCAAACCCTGGGCGATCGTTCCAAAGTGAAATGCTCCCTAGCATCCTGTATATCATTTAATGCTGATTGACTGACAAAACAGGCTCAAACCGAGGCGTAGCGGGCAGGTCAGAGAACCTGACCCCTACAGTTCTTAAACCCTCCTAGGGGCGTGGTCTTTGTGCCCAAGGCAAAACTTTTTTCAGTCAATCAGGGGTCTATTTCACTTGAGTAGGTTCACTGATTTTGGTCGGGGCAATTCCCCTGTGGTTGCCCCGAAGGAGAGTCTATTTCACCTTGCGGGTTCACCAATTTTGGTACAGGCAATCCCCCGGTGGTTGTCTCGGTGGTTGGATTGAAGAAGGTCGGCAAGGGGGG
>Ga0129333_10003260_pt1 | contig 15157 bp, 6 predicted proteins | sample CPB6_08_DNA_FD_94474 | JGI IMG/M metagenome (GOLD analysis project Ga0129333, IMG submission 94474) | Freshwater to marine salinity gradient microbial communities from Chesapeake Bay, USA - CPBay_Sum_0.6_0.8_DNA | ecosystem: Environmental > Aquatic > Marine > Coastal | place: USA: Chesapeake Bay...
GAAATTCAAGTTGCTCAATATGCTATTCAGCAAGAACAGTCTGAGAACCCTGCATTTAGCACACAACAATAATAGACCATGGCATATATTTCACAATATCAGTACTACGAAAATGGCGGTAATGCGCCTGAGGACGCCAATTGGGGGTCTTATCAGTATGTAAGTCTACATCAAATTGTCAACAACTTTTTGTTGATGTACACAGGTAACCACTCATTAGTGAATAATGAGGAGCGATATAAGATTCTATTTCACGCTAAGCGCGCAATTCAAGAATTGAATTATGATGCGTTTAAAGAGATTAAAGTTCTTCAGTTGACCATATGTGACCAACTACGATTTGTTTTGCCGTCAGACTACGTTAATTGGGTCCGTATCTCTCTGTATAAGGACGGGTACATTAGACCTATGACTGAGAACATTCAAATTCAGTCAGCAAAGGCTTACCTACAGGATAATGATTGCAGGATTTTATTTGACCAAGACGGAAATGCACTTGAGCCACAGTTCTCTGAGCTTGATTGGGACCGTATTACAGGCACTCAAAAGAGTATATACCTAAATCCCGGAAATCAGTTTGACGGACAGGAAGGATGGAACTATGATGGTGTATGGTACTTTGAGAGAGGTATTGGTGCACGATATGGTCTAAATACTGAGACTGCCAACGCAAATCCAACATTTACCATTGATAAGAAGGCAGGAGTTATTAACTTTAGCTCTTTTATGTCGGGTGAGTCTGTTATCCTTGAGTACGTGTCTGATGGTATGGAGAATGGTGATGACAGTTTAGTTACTGTAAATAAATTGTTTGAGAAGTATGTCTATGCATACATTATGTATGAGATACTCAACTCAAAGCTTGGTGTCCAAGAATATGTCGTGCTTCGTGCACGTAAAGAAAAGACATCGCTTTTACGTAACGCCAAGATTAGAATCAGTAATATTCACCCGGGCAGATTGCTAATGAACCTTCGTGGTCAGAACAAATGGGTAAAGTAATATGGCAAAGCTTACTAGAAATTTTAACAAGGGTGTAATGAATAAAGTCGTTGATGAACGACTTATACCCGATGGCCAATATATTGACGCGCTCAACGTGCGTATGGGTTCTACTGAAGAGAAGAGCATCGGCGCAATTGAGAACACAAAAGGTAACGTAAAGTTTACCAATTTGATTTATATTGATGGCACTCCACTTAGCGATAAAGCCATCACAATTGGTGCGTTTGAGGATGGTGCAAATGAGACCATATATTGGTTTGTACATGACGCAGGGTTTTCTGTTGGAGCAACAGGTAAGCTTGATCTTATTGTATCATTCAATGTACTGACAAACATACTTACGTATCACGTTATTAGTATTGACGATGGTGGTGGTGTAAATACCACGCTGAACTTCAATCCTAAGTATGTCATTACAGGTATAAATAAAATTGATGACTTGTTGTTTTGGACGGATGACTACAATCCACCTAGATTCATCAATGTAAAAGATAACTACCCAAATCCATCTGCGGGTAATATTGACTATTATATCTCATCACTTGCTGCTTCATTTCCTGAGATTTTATTTGAAAGACTTGAGGTTATAAAGAAACCACCCGTAGCTTCTCCTGATCTTCAGTTGACAAATATACCGGGTGAAGAAAACTTTTTGAGCGAGCGCTTTATCTGCTTTGCTTATCGTTACAGATATGCTGACAATCAGTATTCAGCAATCTCTCAGTTTACTGAGCCTGCATTTATTCCACAAGATTTTGAGTTCAGCAATGATAGCTATTTAAATGGCGGAATGGTTAACTCATTCAACACTGCTATTATTACCTACAATACAGGTGGACCATTGGTCGTTGGTGTAGACCTTCTCTTTAAAGAAATGGAGAGCAATGTCATTAGAGTTATTGAGAAGCTTGATAAGACTAATCTTGGTCTTTCAGATAATACTGACTACACATACAGCTTTACAAATAGCAAGATATATACTGTTCTACCCGAGTCTGAAATACTCAGATTGTATGACAATGTGCCACTATTGGCAAAGGCTCAGACAATTATGGGCAACCGCCTAATGTATGGAAATTACTTAGAAGGATATGACCTTGTAGATAAGTTTGGTTCTGACTTAAAATTATTGTATTACACTTCATTAAAGACTCAGCAAATAGGATTGTCAGAATTAGAGAATTCAACGCTTAATGCTGATTATAATATTGATGGGCTTGTAACTACATCAAATGGCTTACTTGAGGTTGACTTATCGGGAGTTCCACTTACTGATGGTTCTGCTATTACCATAAACTTTTCACTGAGCCACGCTACCTTTAGTGGAAGCACTCCATACCCAAGTCAGACAAATAATAATGTTGACATATCATTCACATATTATCTTCCGACTACATTTGCTACTGTATTTGATATGGTATCAAGTACATCATTTCAGAATGCAATAGGCACATTGGCCAATGTTCAGTCAATGGCAAATGCCTGCTCAGGCACAACGCTATCTGATGTATTTAACTGTGCTATGCTGCAGAACTTAAATACTTACATCAAGTATCAGAGTGGTGTGAATAGCCCTAATCAATTGGTTGCTGCAGGTGGTGTATTTGGCACTGACTTTTTGTACATACAATTCCCTGCAGTTGCCTATGTAGACAACATAACAACTCCTACATATACTGTATATGAGTATATGAATATTGACATTGCAGAATGTTCTTTTCAAACAATATCTCAAAACCAAAGTTTGCACAGTAACCGAGACTATGAGATTGGTATTGTGTATATGGACGACTTTAATCGTTCTACAACTACGTTGGTTAGTCAGTATAATACTGAGCACGTACCTTGTGGAAACTCAGATACCAAGAACAGCATATTAGTTATAATTGATGCTAATCAAATCGCTCCTTATTGGGCAACTAGATATAAGTTTGTAATTAAAGCTGATAGAGATAACTACGAGACAATCTATAGCAACATATTCTTTGTTGAAGAAGAAACGGGTAATGCATATTTCTTGCTTGAAGGAGAGAACAGCAGAAAAGTTGAGACAGGTAGTAGGTTAATTGTAAAAAGAGATAGCTCAGGCACTGTTGACAATTGTGCATATGCTACTGTGCTTGAAAAAGAAGCTCAGGCTGCTAACTTTATTGCAATACCAAACCCATTGAATCCATCGACAAACCTGCCTATACCCGCAGGTGTCTATATGAAAATAAAGCCTAATGACTTTAATGCTCAATTCAATCAAAATGCATTTATAAGTCCGGGTTTAAAAACTCAAATAACATATTTAACATCAGGCTCAAATGGGTATCCATTCTTGGCTTATGATATGAACATTGAGGATCCTGCAAACCCGGGTAACTACATTGACTATACAGTTCCTCAAGGAACTCAAATCAAGATATCATTTAACTTTAAAAGAGGTGACAATCCTAGCAATGATCAAGTATGTGAAAGCAGATGGTATACCTTGGAAAAGACATTAATATCTCAAGGAAACTATGCCAATATGTACGATTGGTGGATTGGAGATAATGTTGCAGCCATATTAAATGATGGTGTTCCTTATGTAAGTGGAGTTGGTAACTGTGGTATAACAAACACTTTTGTGCCTAGTATTACAAATACGTTCTATGATTTGCCTTACACTACTTGTGTTAACTATTATAGATTCTTTAGGAATACCACGACAAATAGATTGGCTTTAATGGTCACAGGAACAAATAACTGTGGAACAAAGTACTCTACAATTGACGCACAAATAGAGGTATATAGAGCTGAGAGCACATTTGTTTTTGAGACTGAGCCATCAGACACTCTGCCTGACGTGTTCTTTGAAAACAATGAGTCATTTGAAATCAATGCATTAGGAGAGCACCAAGGAAACATTCAAAACCAAAACTTTACGTTAGGTACCCCTGCTATTGTAGAGACAGGTTTCTTTAACTGCTATGCATTTGGTAATGGTGTTGAAAGCTACAAAGTCCGTGATTCAATCATTGGTAATTTTATTACACTTGGTAACAGAGTCACTTCAATATCAGCTGAAGATTACAGGGCAATCAGAAGATACGCTGACATTACGTACAGTGGTATTTACAACAACGAGAGCAACGTAAACAAGTTGAATGAATTCAACCTTGGCTTGCTAAACTTTAAGCAATTAGAGCGCTCCTTTGGGCCTATTTACATTATGGACGCGCGACAAACTGATGTGCTTGTATTGCAAGAGGATAAAATCTCATACGTACTTGCAGATAAAAACTTGTTATCTGATGCAGGTGGTGGGGGTGCATTGACATCTGTGCCTGAAGTTCTTGGTAATCAAATTGCTCGCGTAGAGAAGTATGGTATTTCATTCAATCCTGAGAGTTACATTCAATGGGGAGAAGATAGATACTTTACTGACGTTAAGCGCGGATCCGTAATCAACCTCAAAGACTCAGAGACAGGATTAAGCCAATTGCAAGTCATCTCAGATGCAGGCATGTCAACTTGGTTTAGAGATCTATTCATTGACGACTTTGACACACAAAAGCTAGGGGCATATGACCCATACTCAAAAGAGTATGTGCTGAGCTCAAACAATATAAAAGTTCCTACTGTAGATGAGTGTCTAGAGTGTGGATTTACACAAGAATTTATATTTACAGAAAGCAAGACAGCATTTGAGTATTGTGTAAATGTAGGTCAACTTGTTGGTGACGTTGAGATTGAATACAATGTAATTTCAGCAGAGGAAGGTGTAGAATTTGCGATATCAGCAGATTACAACGGAACCCCTTACACTACAGGATTTACTACATTTAGTGGCACATTAACTATTGACAAGGATAGCAATCTTGAGGAGATAGTTAACGTTGCTATTGAGACCACGGGGGCTATCGTAATCGAGATTACGGTAAATTGTCCTACAGCAAATCAGCTTACAATTGTTGAGGTTGTACTCACATCAAATTCAGATGCAGGCAAGAATATCTACGCTCAATGGAGATATACAGATGGTGCTTACACAGGTTCTCTTCAGAGCGCATTGGTTTTATTTGCATCAGGCGTAAACCCAATTGTATCAAGATTTAATAGTGTTACGGGCTTCCAAGGCGCAGCAAATATACCAACTGATGGTAGTACAGTTAGAATGGCATCAAATAAATTTGCCCTTGCTAACTTTGACTTTGATCCATCTCAAAATAAATTTAGATACCTACGAACAAACACAGTATACAATAACAATACTGTTGACATTAATGCATTAGTAGCCGCATCATCAATTGGTACAACAACAGGCGGAGGCACATATTACTATGCTGACGTTCCTTCCGGTACATTAGATAATTACTTGTACCTTATTTGGGATCTTAGAAACTTCAGTGAAGCAAACTTATGCTACTCAGAGGATGCACTTAATGTTAATTTCGTATGCTGTGAATGCGATCCATGTGAAGACCCATGTCGTGAGTGGTCACTTCAGAATGTTGGCGAAGTTACAGCGACAGTTGAATTTACTGACTGTAATGGCGAGCCTCAAACAGTTCCAATAGCTAAGGGATTGAGCGTAGTAATATGTGGATTAGCCTCAGACCCACCAATGGTTATATCAGGAGGTGTATACATAACAGTTAAGCAGGAATGCGGATGTAGTGAATAAAATTAATTAATATGCCATACTATTTAGACGGACCAACATTAGCTCAAGCCACGGCGATATACACAGATACAGCGCTAACAATATGCGCTGATGATGGTGTATACTCTGATGGTTCAATTACACGAGTTTTAACAGGATGTGTATTGGGACCTGCCGTCCCTTGTCCTTCATGCGGTGAAGAATGTAGCTCTCAGCTTAATTTTGATGATAATGAAGCAGGTGTATTTAGGTCTACAATTGCAGTTGGAAATGACCCCGGTGATGTAGGAGCAATAATTATTAGGTTTTACCCTACTTATCCACAAGGATTTAAAGCTGTGTACGATGGTATTACATATAATAGCTTTAGCTCACCATTCTATGGTTATCTAACAGCTCCAACGGGACTACCTATATACTTAGGAGACCAAGATAAAGATTGTGGTGTTACAACATCATCATTTATACTCAATAACAATGATTGGGACCCAACTGTTCCGGGATATGTGTATAATGGAACTACGTCAGTTGTAAGCGTATTACCAACTCAATTAAACCTAACAGTAAATCCTCCGGGTACCTGTGTAATGGTGATACCAAAGGTGAATTTAAATCCTTCTTCATTAGATATTACAGTTGAGGCGCCATGTGATGCGCAATTTAGTCTGTATGTAAGTTGTCCAACGACATTGTTCCCAACTAAAACTAGTCAAGTTGCAATAACACCGACTAATGTATGTGAGTTGAAAGATAACTTAACTTATTATAATTATCCTGTTAATGGTACAGGCACAACACTTGGTTTGTTTGATTGGGTATTCTTAGATGCTTATGGTGAGTCAGTAGTTACTGACGGATATTACTATGCACCTACAATGCTTCCGGGAACATACGATTGGTTTTTGGCTCAAAACGGAGTTGTCATTCAGATGGGTGAGTGTGAGACCAATAATTATGTCATAAGAAGATGTGCAACAGGAGAAGATTTTGTGGCAAATGCTACTGTTTCAGTTACTGTAGGAGACCTTGTTACTGTAGATGATGTCGCATATTTTGGATGCGTATTCAATGTAATATCTCAAACATCAGCTACTCCTGTATTGACTATTGACGCTATAGCTCCATATGAGTCTTGCTCTGATATTTGTTCTTTATACAGTGTAAATAATATGACAGCATCTAGTCATATGGGTGCCTATATTGACTGTGCGGGAACATCACAAACATTTACTATAGATCCATACACAATTGACTACATTTGCGCTAGATCAGAAAGTATAACAATTGATACTAGTCCAATTGGAGTAATTGTTGAAATTAACGATTGTAATTGCCCTCGATAATATGGAATACACATTAACATACAGCGATAGCGCAGGCGGTTGGCCGTCATTCTATTCCTTCATCCCTGATTGGATGATTGGAATGAATAACTACTTCTATACATTCAAAGGTGGTAATCTATACCGCCATAATGTGAATACCATTAGAAACAATTTCTATGGTCAGCAGTACACGTCAACAATGAAAAGTGTATTTAATGATGTCCCCTTAGAGAATAAATTATTTAAGACACTAGCACTTCAGGGCGATGACACTTGGGAAGCCATTCCTATCGAGACTGACATCCAAAATAGTGGTTACATTGACAAGACTTGGTTTGAGAAGAAAGAGCAAGTATACTTTGCATTTATCAGAAACTCGGGAGATATTCCTGCGGGTACTGATGAGTACGCACTTCGCTCACTAAATGGTGTTGGTAAAAGTGCTGTGGTAACAGGTCCTGCTGCAGCTACTCAGATTCAGTTCTCAATAAACCCATTGATAGCCATTGGAAGTATTGCAAGTGTAGGTGACTACCTATACTATGGACTTCCGCCAACATATTCTTCACCTGTATTGTGTGGTCAAATTACCAACATTGTTCAAAACTATCCTGCAGGTGATAACTATTTTGAGGTTGATACCACTGTTGCAGGTGGTTCTGTTCCTCCTATTCAGAATGCTTATTTCTTGTATATCAAGAACTCAGTAGCTGAATCGCACGGTGTTCTTGGACACTACTGCATATTTACATTAGAGAATGACAATACGTCAAAAGTTGAGCTTTTTGCCGTGCAGTCAGAGGTTATGAAGAGTTTCCCTTAAAAAACTTATCTTTGTATTAATATATTTATAAAATATGGTAGGATTTGCAACAATAGCAGCAGTAGGTGGTTTAGCATCTACAGCTTTAACAACAGGATTTTCAGTTGCTGACTTAATCAAGTCTAAAAGACTTCAAAAAGAAGCTGACGCTGAGGCTGAAAAAGCCATGGCTGAGGCAAGAAAATTTCTTGATGTGAATGTTTATGATGCATTGAACATTCAAATGAAGCCATACGATCTTGAGCGTGAAGCTGCGTTAACTACAGGCGCGCAACTTATTGAGGCGGGTCGTGAAAGTGAGAGAGGTGCCGCCGCAATGGCAGGACGCATTCAAGCCAATCAGCAGTCATTAAATCGTGACATTCAAGCACGCATGGGTAAAGAGATGGCTGACCTTCAAAAGCTTTCAGCTGCTGAAGAGTCAAGATTAAAAGACATCAAGACACAACTTTACTTGGATGAAGTTGAGGGTGCACAAACTGCATCAGCAATGTATGATGAGAGAGCTGCACAGGCTGCTCAAAACGCAATTTCAGGTGTAACTAGTATGATTGGTCAGGCGGCTAAATTGCCTGCGTTATATGGCAAAAATGTTAAGGCTGAGCAAGCAGGTTTTGCTAATTTAAATTTAAATGCTGATCAGCTGAAAGCATTAGGAAATGTTGATTATTCAGGTTTAGGCACAGCTGAGGCAGCTACACAACCAATGGGTATGGGTCCATTTAATGCAAATGAAGGAATGTTTGTCCCTACTGCTGTATCAAACTTTGACCCTGCAATGATTAGTAAAATGTCTGCAAGTGAATATAAGAAATTCATTGAAACTCTTAGTCCTGAGCAAATGAGTATTATATTTCAAGATCCAAAATTTAAAAAAGCATATGATACTGCAGTACAGCAGCAATCTAATTTTTTAGGGATATCACCATTCTGATTATAACACATGGCCAAAACATTTTACAAATACGCGGAAAGAAGCGCTGAGTCACAAATAAATTGGGCTGAGGTAGGTAAGAACGTCACTGATATGTTGGCCACTGAGGCCTCATTGCGTGAAGAAAAGAAAGCTGCAATTGATGAGGCATCTCGCCAATTTGGTGATGTGTTGGCTAATGCTCCGCAAGGTGATTTTCAAAGTGCCAATGAGTGGACACTTAATTTTGCCAATGATGCCGCGCAACAAAGATTGATACAAGACAGGCTACTTAAAAGTGGCCGTATGAGTCTAAAAGATTATACTGTTCAGCGTCAAAACCTAAATGACAGCACAGGGCAGTTATTTGCTATTTCAAAAGAATACCAAGATAAATACAAAGAAGCTGTTGAGCGATACAACGGCGACAAGTCTCAGGAGTTTGAGATTTGGCTTACAAAGCAAGCTGAGGGTCTTAGCAACTTTACAAATACCAAAGCATACATTAACCCTACGAATGGTCAGGTGAGCATTGCTCAAATGAAAAGAGTTAAGGGTGCTGACGGTAAAGAGGTAATGGTTATGGATGACAATCCTGACAACTATGTTACTGTCAATCAGCTTCGAAATCGCATGAATGTAAAGCTTGATAAATACCAATATCAATCAGCTGTAGATAAGCAGGTTGCATCTTTAGGTGAAGTTGTTTTAACTAATGTATCTAAACTTAAGGGTGCATATCGAATGCTTAAGATTGAGGAGTTTACTGATCCAACTAAAAGGGAGCGCTTGACTGACGAAGAAAAGCAAGTGGTAACCACATATATGGATTGGGAAGACAATATGATTAAGTCTGAGTTGGCAAACCCATTCAATCAACTTGGTTTATTAACTGACGCAGTTAACAAAGTTCCGGGAACAAATGACTTCTATGAGTTCACATTTGATCCTGAGTTAGCTAAGACTGATCAAAAGTATATTTACATGGAAGACGATGGTTCAGGTATGCCTCGTCCTAAATTTACTGAGGAGCAAAATAAAGTTGCTAACGACTTTTTACGTACTCAAACACGCAATAGCTTAGACCAAAAAACTAAGGTTGACCTACAGGCAGAGCCATCAATTCAGTATGCTCCAAACTATAATAACAATAATAATAATGGTTCGGGTGATGACGAAGATAAAAAGAACAAAACTTATTACGAGAGAGCAAATAATGCTATGAGAACAGGTAACTTGTCAGCCTTAAATAGCAAAGATTATACATTTAAATATGAAACTAAAAATGGTGTCAAGTCAATTTTAGTTGCTACGAATCCTCAGCCGGGTTCAGTTGTTGAGTATAATAATAAAAATAAAAATAAGTTCATACGCATTTATAATGCTGATGACTTAGCACCTTACTTGACAGGTATTGACCCTAAGAAGGCAACTGAACTTTACAGATTAGGTAGAGAGGCATTTGTATCTGATCAAGGGTTTGATTTATATGGCACATACAATGAAGGTGATGAAACACTAGATGTATTCAATTCTAGCATTTATACTGAGGAAGAGTATAATAAGCGTAGAAATAGAAATGAAGATGAAGAAAAGCCTAAACAATCAGGCAAAGGTGGAGCTGCTAAAAGTGGAGGAAAGGCAAGAGGAGAATAAATCAATTATAAGTATATTTGTACATGAATGAGCAGTTACTAAAAGACTTTATTGCCACGGCGCAAAAGTACAATTACAATTGGAACAAAGCATTTGGTTTATTTCCTGAATTAAAGGGCTATGACCAACAGGTTTTAAAAGACTACGTTGCTACAGCTGAAAAATTTAATTACAATTATAAAAAAGTAAACTCGCTTTTTCCTGAATTGGGGTTCGGAGAACCTTCAAAAAAAAAAGAACCTACCGCATCGGGTTCCAATTTGGAAAAACCTACATCGGGTTCTTCTTCGCGATGGGATGATGTTACTGTTGAACCTAGTTCAAAAAAGAAATATAGAACTGACGACTATATAGATCAGGTTCAAAATGCTCAGAGAAAAGCTAAGGCCCCAACTCAAAAGGTTGAAAGTACATTTGAGCAGCCTAAAGAAACCAAGCCACCCGTAAAATTTGATGTATTAAGTGAGAAAGAAGCCATGCAAATGATGGCTGAAGACTTCGGTAAGAAAGAATTTGAGGCTTATTCTTCTATTGAAAAAATACCATCTGCAAATAAACTTAAAGATTTAGATGAGGAGACGACTGCCAATATTTTAAATAAACAATTTGAAGGAACAAATTTAGAATTTAAAAAATTAGGTTGGCAACTAACAGTCACATCAAAAATAGGAGATGGTATTAATAGTACTGTTCTAAATGAAAAAACAATTGACTTATCGGACCCTAATGCTGACAAGCAATTAAAAAGTTTTGTCTCTAATAATCTAGTAAAGAAATCGGAGAGAGAACAATTTGAAAATGCACAAAGCGTAGAAGACTTAGTTGAATTAGTTGGCTCTAATCCAAATAAATTTAAAGCATCACTGCTAGAAGGCATGGATGTTGAAAAGTATTTCGAAAGAGAGAGACAACTTCTCAATGGAGAAATGGCTAGAGCTAAGGCTGATACTTATGATTCTGACTTAAAATCATACGAGCAAAAAGTTGTTAAATTCAATCAAGATGTCAAAGGCGGTAAAATGTCAAAGGCTGATTTTGATGCAAGATCAAATGCGCTTGAAACAGAGCGCAAGGCTTTAATGAAGCGAAGAGACATTATGTCAAGTGTTATTGGTAAAGCTGAAAAAATTGATAGTCTTACAAAAAACTTAGAAAAAGCCAATGTCATTACGACCGCTGAAAGAGAGAAACAAGGTAGCCTTACGGGTCTTGTTCTTAGAGGTATTGGAGAAGGATTGACAGATGTATCTCAAGCAATGATTGATTTTGGTATTGCAGGAGTATCTGCAGTATCAGATGCCAAAACTCTTGCAGATGCAATTACGCCGGGAGAATATGAAAGACTAAAAAGATTAGGATTCAGTGATGACCAAATAAAAAATGAAATTCAGAAATCAGTAAAAAATAAAGCAAATCAAGTTTTAAGAAGTGTACCTGATGCATTTGGTCTTGGAACTACTGAAGAATATGCAAAGTCTGCTGATAGAGGAATTATAGAGCAAGCTGCTTATGCATTAGGAGAAAGTTTAGGTGCTGTAGGAGGAGGTGTTGCTACAGCAGGAACAAATGCAGGATTTTTTGCAATGTCATACAATGCACTTGAAGACCAAATGAGAGGCCCTCAATTTGATGCATTGACTGAGAATGAGAAGAAAATAATGTCAGTCCCTTATGGATTAGTCATCGGAGCTCTTGAAAAGTTAGGAGCTAAAGTTGCTACAACTGCTGCAAAAAACAAAACACTTGGAATGTTTTCTGAGTATATCATGGCTAAGACATTTAGTTCTCTTCCAAAAAACGCTTCTTTATTAGAAATAAAAAGTGCAATTGACAAGAGTATTGCAGCAAGCGTCGCCAATGGAATGATTAAAATTACAGGAGCAGGTATAGTTGAAGGTGGTACCGAGTTCACTCAACAAATTTTTGAAGGAATAGAAAAGGATGTAGCCAATAGAATTATACAATCAAACCAATTAGAAGCCGCAAAAGAAGAAGGCGGCGGAACTGTTTCTAAAGAAATTTATGACAAGATTGTAGAAAATAAATTCTTTAAAGATGCCGCTGACTTAACAACATCTGAAGGTATACAGCAATTATTAAAAGAATCAGGTAATGCATTTCTTGTTGGAGCTGTAGCAGGTGGAATGGGAGGAACTATGTCTGTTGGCATAGCAGAACCTATATCAAATAAAATTTCAAATAATAAATTTGCTGTATATCGAGATATCATATTGAATGATGATGCCCGTGAAGGAGCTATATCTTCAATAAATAAAAAGGTAGAGGATAATGAATTAACAAGAGAAGAAGCTGATCAGCAAATAAAATCTATTAATGAATCATATCCTGCATTAAGGCAAATACCCTCTTCTTTCTCACTATCATCACAACGTGAAGCGTTTGGATTGTTGAGAGAAAAAGATCAATTACAAAAAGAAATTGACGGGAAGGACCCGTCACTCGTTGCTAAACAAAAAGATCGTATAGCCGAGATTGAAACACAATTAAAAGGATTAAGTTATGCCGTTCAAGAGCAAAGCACAGATGCGATTCCTGTTCAGCCAACAACCGGAGTTGGCGGAGAAATGGCGCAAGGAGCACCCGAAACAGGACTTAAAGAAACTGCCCAAAAAGGTCAAGAAGAAGTAGATCAGTATATTGCTGATATGGGTGCAGAGGCACGCATTGGTTCCGTAATAAATCCAATAATGGATAAGATGGCCAATGCTGAGTATATTAATGATAATGATATCGACAATGCCATCACCACAATCTTTAATGAGGTTGAGCAGTTAGAAAAGTCAGACAAGTATAGCCCTGAGACAAAGGCGGCTATATCTGACAAGTTATTAAACATTGCAGAAAAATTAGATAATTATGAATTTAGAACAAAGACTGAAACTGTCGAAGTTACCAAAGCCGGCGCAACTACAGCTACTAGAAAAACTTCTGAAGCGGTCAGGAAAATCAGGGCTGAAAAGTACTTTAATGCCGTCCAAGCGACCGTTAACGGCCAAGAAGTAACGCTACAAGACAAGAACGGAAGGGTTGAGGCTCCAATGCCAAACGGAGAAGTAATCGTGCTTGACACGCCATCTATGGAGATTTCCGAAGGTGGGTTTGAGTTTGATAAAAATGATGCATTGGTATCAGTCACTGTCAATGACCGTTTAGGTAACACAGTGAAGCTTACCGGTGATCAAGCACTTGACTTTGCTATCAGAGATAGAGAGAACAAGCTTGGCATCATTGAGCAAGCTGAGTTTGACACTGTATACCAAGAGGTAGAGAGACAGTATGTAAAAGAGGCTAAGCCTATGGCTGCAGAGGCAGCGCCTGTAGCAGTAGTTGAAGAAGCTCCTGTGGTTACAGAAGCTGTTGTGACTCCTGAGATAGACCCGAATGAGAAGTTCACATTTTCTGAAGATAAGGTACCTGCAGCGCTGAAAGGCGTTGAGCCAATTGGCAGAACAGAGGTAGGTAAAAGAGGTTTCTTGGGATTAAGAAGAGGTAAGCCAACTGTTACACTAACATATAGCGGTCAGCAATTAATTGACGCAGGAATAAATCAATCAACTATACAAAATGAAGAATTCACCAAAACATCCGAGCGTACTGAAGCTCAAGCAAGACCCGAAAATGATGGACGCGCTGACCAAGCTGTACGAGAAAATGCAAAAAGAGAAAATGTCAAAACCTCAATCCAAAGGTTAAGAGACCAAGGGCTATTGGTTACCGCTAAAGCAAAAGGCGGTAAGATGACTGACGCTGAGATTAATGCGTTTATGGCTTTGTCTGACGCAATGGCTAAGGTTTGGAAGCAGACAACAGGTCAAAACAATTTCTACGACACATTCATCGACCAAGTTAAGCAAGGTGACTTGAATGCCATCAAGGAGAAAGGTGGTGTCCTGTTCCAAGACATTGAGGTTCCTCAAAGACCTGTTAGCCGTGTTACGTTAGCTGCTTTTGAAACACCTGCATTCAAGCAAATGCGAGGCAAAGAAGTATCAATTGATCAGGTTCGAAATTTAACGAAGTCCCTTAACAAGCCAATTGAGAAGGACATCATTAACGAAGTTCTTTCTTATGAAAAATATCAAGGAAAGAAAATGTCATTTGATGAATTTAGAAATGACGTTGAAGTTCAATTGATGAAACTTGAACCACTTGTTACAAATAGATGGAAAAATTACGGAAAAACACAATTAGGCGATAACCATGATTATGGTGAAGGAGAAAGCGTTATATTAAATTCACCTATAGACCACGGGTATACCCACCCCATACATTGGGAAGAATCTGATTTTTCATATGGTAATTTAAAATCTACAACTCGTTGGGAAACTAGACAATTACCGGGTACAAATCAATATGTAGCTATTGACTCTGACATTCCTGCAGGATTAGTAGGAGAAGAGATAGTCGAATATATTGGTATGTCGGGAAATAAAGACCAAGTTGATAAATGGGTTAAGTTAAGAAGTAAGGGACCTACTCAATGGGATGAAGAAGTGAACATTGGTATGTTTGGTCACTTTAGAAATTGGTTCAACAAGGGAAGCAAAATATTTACAATTGCTGAACTGCAGAGCGATTGGTTTAGATACAAGAAATCCGATGATATATATGATAAATATATTGATCATCAGAAAGTTATTGATGAAGCAAACGAATTAATTGATAAAGAACTTCCAATATTTACAGATAAATCATCTAAATTAAATAAAGAATTTTCAGAAAAATATAATTTATCAATAGAGAATTCTATTAATAAAAAAGGAGATGAAATTGAATTAACA